>Ga0209691_1001977_pt1 | contig 11283 bp, 10 predicted proteins | sample YNPMSBMetaG_FD_187120 | JGI IMG/M metagenome (GOLD analysis project Ga0209691, IMG submission 187120) | Anoxygenic and chlorotrophic microbial mat microbial communities from Yellowstone National Park, USA - YNP MS-B MetaG (SPAdes) (version 2) ... | reverse complement strand
GGTAAGCGCAGGGGAACAGCAGCAGCCCGGACCAGCCGATAAACACGAATCTGTCGCGCTTGAGCCAGTCATCGACGATGTCGAACCATCCTCGCTCCTGACGCACGCGCCCTACCGCTATGGTCATAGGACGTCTCTCCAGAACAATGACGACGAATAAAGTGCAATACAGCAGCGCCCACAACAGTTCTGAGCAGCACTGTCCTTCCATCTTACGAAAAATCAATAAGTTGCAACATAACCTCAAGATGAGGCGCTGCATCAGCTCATCCGGCGCAGGGATCCCTTGTGTTTTAGGATGGGAAGGGTTTTGGCTGAGGGCAACTGAGCCGGGATCCGTTCGCGGCGGCGGAGCGGAGCCCACAACACCAGGGAGGGCAGCGTGGTTCAAGCCAGGATTTTGTTCGCAGCGGCAGAGGCAGCACCTCTGGCCAAGGTGGGGGGCATGGCGGATGTGGTGGGATCCCTGCCTGTCGTTTTGCGCAAGCTGGGTCAGGATGTCCGCATCATCATGCCTCTGTATGGCTTTCTCTGGGACAAGTTCGGCCAGGAACCGGGGCAATACCCCCGCTCGAAAGATCCCATCTGGTCTAAACAGGTCATGGGTCAGGTGGCCGATATTTACGAAAGCGTTTTGCCCGGCACCGATGTGCCCCTCTACTTGGTCAGCCACTACTGCTTTGCTCCCCACCGCATCTACTACGGCGAGGACGAGTTCTGGCGCTTCACCTTTTTTGCCAACGCCGTAGCCGAATTTGCCTGGACTTACTACCCCTGGAAACCCAACATCATCCACTGCCACGATTGGCACACCGGCATGATCCCGGCCTGGATGCACCAAGCTCCCGATATTGGCACGGTGTTCACCATCCACAACCTGGCCTACCAAGGGCCCTGGCGCTGGCAACTGGAGCGCATGACCTGGCTGCCCTGGTATTTTTCTGCCCACAACACCATGGCTGCCGGGATCCTCTACGCCGACCAAGTGAACACCGTCTCGCCCACCTATGCGATGGAAATTCGCACCCCTCTGCATGGGGAAGGACTGCAGGACTTGTTGGCCTGGAAAGGGGAACGGTTGCGAGGAATTTTGAATGGGATCGACATCGATAGGTTTGATCCCCGCACCGACCCAGACCTAGAGGCCAATTTCAGCATCGATGATCTCAGCGGGCGGGCGACCAACAAAGCCACGCTACAGGCCAAGTTGGGCTTGACCGTTAACCCAGATACCTTCCTGATGGGCATGGTGGCCCGTTTGGTGGAGCAAAAAGGGATCGACTTGCTCATCCAAGCCTTGGATCGCTTTTTGGCCTACAGCGACGCGCAATTTGTTTTGCTGGGAGGCAGCGGCGAAGCCTACTACGAAGGGCGGATCCGGGAGATGGCCGAGCGGCACCCGGGCAAAATGGCCTACCAAAAAGGCTACCAACCCAAGCTGGCCCAGTTGATCTACGGGGGGGCAGATGCGTTTTTGATGCCCAGCCGCTTTGAGCCCTGCGGCATCAGCCAAATGATCGCCATGCGCTATGGGTGTGTGCCCATTGTCCGCCGCACGGGGGGGCTGGTGGATACCGTCAGCCACCACATCCCCAGCAAGGGGATCGGCACCGGCTACTGCTTTGACCGCTACGAAGCCCTGGACTTCTACACCTGTCTGGCGCGGGCTTGGGAAGCCTTCCAGCACAAAGAAACTTGGCAAGCGCTGCAGAAGCGGGGCATGGCCAGCGATTTCAGTTGGCACCGCTCAGCGCTGGAATACCTGCGCATGTATGAGCTGATTCTCAACCTACCGCTGCTGCCGGAAAAGCCTCCAGAGCCACCCAACTCGCCCAGCTCCTCTCCGCCCAAGCTCAAGAAGCCCATCTCCTCCCAGCCTCGCTCCAAAGGGATCCCTGAGCTGCAGCAAAGACCCGAGGAGTAGGGTAGAGTGGAACGGGTCAAAAAAGGTTTTGGGGGTTACCCGCACATGATTGGACGACGTCCCGCTGTTGCTTCCCAAGGCTGTCGCCAGGACGCCATCGCACAGGGGCTCAGCCTTCTGCGCCGTTCTTGGGCGCGGTTGGTTTTCGGCGTACTGCTCGGCCTTGTCCTGGGCGTGGGCTCCACCTTCTGGGCCACCGCTCAGCAGCTCCCTGCCGGACAGCAGCTTATTCCCAATCCGCAGCAGTTTCGCGCCCTAGAGCAGCCCAGCAGCGCCCTCAGCGCATTGCGAGCCGAACAACTGGCCGCCGAAGCCAATGCCGCCATCCAAGCGCAAAACTACGACCAGGCTGTCGAGCTGCTGCAGCAGGTGTTCAACGCCTACAACCAGCGCTCCAACTACCACCAAGATCTCTCCCGCGCCTTCGCCGGGATCCAAAACCGCATCTCCGAAGAACAGCGGGAGCTGGCCCGTGTTGCCGCCCAAGCCCGGGATCAAGCCGCCTACGATTTGGCCGTGGTCTACCGCGCCGCAGGGCGACCGGAAGAGGCCGTGGGCTGGCTGATCCAGGTCATCAACAGCCAGGGCCCAACCCGCGAGCTGGGCACCCAAGCCTATCAGCAGCTCTTGGAAATCGGCTTTGTCAGCACCCCCTTTCCCAGTTAGAGCTGCTCTTCCAGATTGCGATAGAAAGCCAGCGCCGTTTGCCCATAGGTTCGTTGGTCAAAGCGCAGCAGGGATCCCACCTGGTCTGGTAGCTTCTGGCCGCTGCGATGCTCGACGATCAAGGTTCCGCCTGGCTTGAGCAAGGGCGGGATCAGGGGCAGGAGCGGGGCGTACAGACCGGCCTCGTAGGGAGGAGCAAAGTACACGTAATCAAATGGCTCCAAGTTCAGGCCGCGGCTGAGCAGCTTGCGGGCATCTCCCTGAATGACCTGGAAAGATTGCCCCAGCTGCGCCACCTTGGCCCAGTTGGCTCGGATGATGCGGCAGGCAGGGGCGGCAATCTCGATCCCGGCCACAAAAGCGGCCCCCTGACACAGAGCTTCTGCTCCCACCGTACCGGCCCCACAGCACAGATCCAGCCAGCGACAGCCTTCCACCTGCCCTTGCAAGATGTTGAACAAGGCCTGCCTCACCCGGCCAGGGGTGGGTCGGGTGCCCAAGCCAGTGGGAGTTTGCAGCGCTCGTTTGCCGCTGATGCGCAGGCTCATGGGATCCCTTCAGGGGCTAGTCGTGGCCGGCAACTGGCCGGTCAACCCACTGCGCTGGGCGGCGCGATCCCGCTCCATCTGGATTTGCGCCACCAAAGGTTGGGGCAGTTGGGCAGAAGCTTGCAGGGCTTGATCGAAAAGGGGGACGGCCTCTCGGTCTTGCCCTTTGGAAACCAAAATTTGCGCCTTGAGGTAATAGAGCTCCGGGTTGTTGCAGGAAGCAGCAATGGCCCGATCCACCGTCTCCAGCGCCTCGTCAAAGCGCTGCATATCCCGGTAGGCCAGAGCTTGGCCGCGGTAGGACAGATAGTCAGGAGCTGCCATCCGAAACTGATTTAGAGCCTTCTCCCGGTAGGTCAGCAGCAAATCCATGTAGCCGTTGAGCAGATTCAGCTCCGGATCGCTGCTGTCCACTGCTTGGGCGGCCCGAATGGAAGCAAACAATTGATTGAGGGTGGGCAGAGCTTTGGGCAAACCGATGACCACCCCATCTCGCACCACAATGTTGGCTGCCTCTAGCCCGTAGCCCACACCCTCGTAAAGGTTGCCACGCAAGGGATCCGTCTTTTTCAGCTCGGCAGCCACCTGTCGGGTTTGGGTAGCCAACCGGGCAAATGCTTCCAGGTCTCCCTCCTGATAAGCCAGCGCTGCCAACAGGGCATAGACCATCGGCTCTTCGGGAGAGGCTTTCTTGGCCATTTCCAGCTTTTCCCGGCTCTGGCTGTAGCGGCCTGCACAGAAGAACTCTTCAAAAGCTGCCGCCACCTCCGGCCTGATGGGGCGGGCATTGTCCCCGCTGCGGAAGGGATCCTGCGCCCAAACGGGCAGAGCGGATCCCCACACCCAACAAATCACCCCCAGCAGTTTGCCCAGCCTGCTCATTTTGCCGATACTCATCCCCAGTGCCTCAACTCCCACCCCCATCTAACCCTCTCTTCAGCGCAGCAGTTGGGCAATCGAAGCAATAGCGGCATCTTGAACCAACTCATTGGGCTCATAGGCCAGAAGATCGTGCAAGGGACCCAAGGCGCGCGGATCCCCGATTTGGCCGAGGGCACGGGCTGCCGCCTCCCGCACCACCGGCTCATCGTCCGCAAGCTTGGTCAGCAAAGCCGGCACCGCCTCCACCACCCGCATTTGCCCCAACCGGTAAATGGTTTGCAGTTGAGCCTCCAGAGGGGTTGCTGCCGCTGGGAAAACAGAGCTGTACATGGAAATGCCCGCAGAACCGTCGGAGGAGTAGCCGCCATAGGCCATCGAGATGGCCGAGAGAGCCTGCAACGCCTCTAGGGCACGAGATCGCTCTGCCCCGCTCATCTGGGGCAATTGAGCCACCAGATCATCAAAAGCTTGCTGCACAGGATCGACAGCCGCAACCTGTTGGGCAATGCGAGTTAATTGGCGATCCGCCTGCACCTGCTGCCAAGACTGAAACGCCGTCAGACCTGCCACTATCAAAGCCGCATCGGCCAGAATGGCCAACAGCGCCATTCCTCCCCAAATCTTGCTGCGACGGCTGAGCCTTTGCATTTGCTTGTCCACATAGACAAAGGCTTGGTGCTGCCGTTCCCAAAAGTCGGGGGCCACCTGCAGAGTTTGGGCGCTCAGATCGGGAGACAGAAGGTTTTCCTCGCGGGCTACCTCCAGGCTCTGTAGCCTCTGATTCAAGCGAGAAAATTGTTTCGTCCAGAGCCAAGTAAACATCAGGTCACGTCCTCTCTGCAAACCTGCCATCGAGAACCAAGTCTTGCTGACACAACATTGTGCAGGACATTGTGCGGGAACATTATGCGGGCTGTGCTGGCGTTCAGTGTCAGGCAAGGTTGGCCCACTTTCCCCTGGGATCCCAGAGGGGGAGCTTATGCGACAGGATAACAAAAGCGTCAGCTCCCCACCACCGGTCTTTACCCCAGAATCGCAGGATACCTCTCATCATGGAGAGGCCGACGAAGGATACAGAGAGGTTGGCTGCACTTGCGACCGAGAGAACCCGAAGGCCACCGCGTCGAGCTTCTCGACACCCGACTGACCGTTTGAGCCATTCTGCCGCTGCCTGAGGAGATGCCATGACCACTGCCCTCGCCCCCCGTAAAACCCACACTTCAGAGGAATACTTTGCCCTGGAAGCTGAATCAGAGGCCACAGGCGGGATCCGCCGTGAATTTCGCAATGGGGAAATTATTGAGATAACTGGCGGCACACCCATTCATAGCCAACTGATTACCAGTGTCAATGCCCTACTTTGGCTTAAGCTAAGAGGCAAGGGTTTTTCCGTTTTTTCTAGTGATCTCAGACTTTACATACCTGCCTTCGAACAATATGTCTATCCCGATGGTATGGTGATCCAAAACCCAGTTCAGCTTAAAGAAGGGCGCAAGGATACTGTCACTAACCCTATCTTAATTGTGGAAGTGCTCTCGCCTGCCACCGAAAGCTACGATAGAGGAGCGAAGTTTGCTGCCTATCGCTCTCTCCCAACTTTACAGGAGTATCTGCTAATTGACCAAGCTCGAATCAGTGTAGAACACTACCGCCGCCAGGGAAATGTCGAGTGGATCTTCAGGGACTACCATGCCCTGGATGATGTTGTTACGCTGCCATCTGTCAACATCACTTTTTCCCTGGCAGACATTTACGGTGATATTGAATTAGAGCAAGATTCAAATGCAACACGCTCCTGACAAGAACCTACTCCCCCACTTGAAACGTAGATGAGGCAAGTTGGGAATGCCTGAAGTGATTCTGCTAGATATCTACATCCGGCTCTGGCTAGGGTTACACGGCTATGCCATAAAAGACTATTAAAGGATGAGATGGGCGACAATGTTTGCAGAAGTATCTAGGGCGTTTTAACTCATTCAAGGGAGGAAAAACTATGACTGCTACCTATGCTGTGTCTTCTAAGCCAATGACTTTTGCTGAGTTTCTGGAGTGGAAACCTAACAGACGATACGAACTACACAACGGAGTTGCGGTTGAGATGCAACCCACAGGGAAACATGATGAAATCAGTGGTTTTCTTGCCATCGAATTGGCATTAGAAATCCGCAGGTGCAACCTCAACTATTTTCTAGGTCGGGACACCTTGATCAAGGCGCCGGAAGGCGATACTGCCTACGCTCCTGATGGGGTGGTGATTGACCGTACCGCCTTGGCCAGAGAACCCCTGTGGCAGAAATCCTCGACGCTCATCCACGGAACCTCTATTCCTCTTGTCATTGAAATTACCAGCAACAACTGGCGAGATGACTACTGGCATAAGCTGAGTGACTACGAGACGTTAGGTATTGCCGAATACTGGATCGTTGACTACCAAGCGTTGGGGGGTCGTCGGTACATTGGCGAGCCGAAGGTTCCCACAATCTCGGTTTTCCAACTGGTCAATGAGGAATATCAGGCGCAATTATTTCGGGGCAATGACCGGATTCGCTCTAAAGTTTTCCCTGAATTAAACCTCACGGCTGAGCAGATTTTTCGGGCTGGAGCCTAGCATGGTCAAGGCACTTCCGCCCGTATTAACTCGTGGTCAGAGGCAACTTTTTCCAGCCCATTGGCAGAAGCATATCGAATTGGCTGATATATGGCTACCACCCTTCTGAAAGACGTTCCACAATATCCCGACGGGACAACACCTTTTCGCAGGTCTCCCATCTTGGGCCTTTGGGTTCAACTGTGCTTGCGTAGCGCAGCTCAAAAGCGTTGGCCTGTTTCTTGCGCTCTGTAAACTCCTGCAATTTGGCCTCCAGAGTTTCGATATTCTCAATCCACTCATCTTCGATAGTATCGGGCAAAGAACCGAACAAGTCGTAGCGATCTTTCATCCGCTGAGAAAGCACCTCGTATACCTTTTCGTCGTGGGTACCGTGGTACACCAGGTTGAGCATGTCCACACGGTCGCGGGTCTGACCAAAGCGCTTGATCCGCCCGATGCGCTGCTCTAGGCGGGAAGGATTCCAAGGGAGATCAATGTTGATCAGCGTGCCCAAAGTTTGGAGATTCAGACCTTCACAAGCAGCATCGGTGGCCACCACCAGCCGAATGGTACGCTCTCGCACGGCTCTCTTGATATCTTCCCGCTCTGCGCTCCGCCATTCTCCGGCAAAAAACAAACCCGACTTGTGGGCGCCTGCATAGAGAGCCACACTTTCTTGAGGCAGACGTTGGCTCAGGTTGTTGGCCACCCAATGGGCGGTATCAAAATACTGGCTGAAAATGATGCATCCCAAGTCCAGCCAGTGTCGTTCCTGTAGGAAATAGAGGACGGCATCGAGTTTGGGATCCGTGCTCTTTTGGCTCAAGACGCTAACAATGCGCTCCAAATGGGCATATTCTGCCTCTAAAATCTCTGGAAGGTTGTCTAACAGCCAATCTTCTTCTCCGTCCTCCTCAAAAAAACGCCGCTTTTCCAGTAGTTTCTGAGCCGTAGATAGGCCGCTGGCAATACTGGAGCAGATCCGGCTTTGCATGATGCTTTTCATAAACCCAGCGGATTGGGTACGCTGTCTCAAAGCCCTAGCAAAATCTTGGGCAGCTTCATAGGCCACATCAAATTCGGGAGAAGTGAGCAAACCCAGCCCACAGAACATGGGCAATTGCTCTCCCTCGCTCGGCCAAATATCGACGGCAATCCGCTCAAGCAAGCCCAATTCTTCCAAGGTAGAGCGTTTTCGCAATACGGTATGGCGCAGAATTGGGTTGTGTCGCTGGAAAAAAGTCAGCCCCTGTTGGCGCTCTTCCAGGGCATCTCGCAGTTCTTGGCGGGTGAAGTCCTCCAATTCCGTCAGGGGCTTATCTGTGAAGTGTTGACCTTTGAAGAGCTTCAGATCGCTGCGGATGTGGTCAAACAAGGGATCCTCAACAGATGGCGGCAGAGGATTGCGGAGCAAATTCCAGGCAAAATGCTCGTCGGTCACTGCTTGTTGTCCTGTCAAGATGGGCAGGATCCTTTGCGTCTGCTGCCACAACTGCTGATGCCGTCGTCCCAACACATGCTCGGCACCGCTGTTGAGCACTCCCAGCAGATCCCACAGCTCCTCAACATGGGTTTGGATGGGGGTGGCTGTGCCCAAAAGGACGTGCTTGGACTGGGTGGCCGCCTTGCCCATAAAGTCCAAGAGATTGTTGGGTTTGGGATCCCTTACCGTGACACCACGGGTACAGCGGGCGCGGTGGGCCTCATCCAGGACAATCGTGCCAAAGCGTCGTTCCAAAAGGCATTGGGCTTCGGGGGCATTGTGAAAGATGAGACCCGTAGAAACAATACCAATTTGATAGGGGCAACGGCCAATACCTTCAGCACCCTTGGTTTTGATGATGTGCCCATTGGCATCTTGCCATACCTTGCGGTTGGAGAGCCACACAGCAGAGGGAATGCCCAGTTTATCTTTGAGTTCCACTTGCCACTGCTGGCAGAGGGTAGCCGGACAAAGAATTAAGGCTGGCCCATCTTCCAAAAGGCACGCCACCATCGCCGCAACCGCCAAAGACAAGGTTTTACCCAGCCCCACTTCATCTGCCAGAATGAGTCGCACTGCACCATACAGCTCTCGGTGTTCCAGGAACATTTCCACAAACGACTGCTGCCATGGTTTGAGAACCTCACCCCGGCGATAGAGAGGGGCTTCTACCAATGCGGCTCCAGGAACATCGACAGGTTGCAAGTCTTGAAGAAATACCTCTACCTTGCGAGATAATCGCCCCACCTCTTCCACAATCGCTTCTGGCAGAGGAACACTCCGTTCCCACAGGTACTGAAACTCCGCTTCGACCCAAGCAACCCCTTCTGGCGACTGGTCTTCCCAGACAATTTCGTAATGCTCTTGCCATCCCTGCCGCGTTTCGTTGAGGCTGCCGATAAAAGCAGATTTGGTGCCATCTCTTGCCTCAATAACACCTGCTTTGCCGTGGAGAAAGGGGGCATCTGCGGCTGACACCACTCGCACTTCCACTTTGCCGCTTTTGAGGATTTCGTAAAGTTGACGGTAGCGGGGGCGCTGTAATAGGCTGGTGATCAATTCTCCTTTCTCTTCGTTCCATTTTTCTTTGAGCGCCATTTCTCTGGCCTGGCGGGAAGCTTTGCCGATGGCAATATCCCAGGGATCCAAGTCGCTGTTACAGACGATCTGCACCTGCTCGATGTGTGTAATCTCTTCAGTCACCAATTCAAAAATAGAAGAGCGAAAGTACCCAGCAATGCGCTTGTAGGTGCGTGCCTTTGCCAGGCGATCTTTGAGAAAGACATGGCTGAGCCGCTGCTGGCGGGAACTGAAACGGCGTAGGAAAGAAGTGCTGGACATGGCGGGCTGGGGTAAAATTGTAACAATACTCTAGCCTTAAAATGAGCAGCCGAAGGCGCAAGCAGCGTCTTTGCAGAATAAGCTGATCAGCGCAAGGTAGCCATGTCAACCGTACAAGAGTCTGCAGGCTTTCAGGGCAGAGAGAAGCGCAGCATAGGAATATCCGAAGCACAAGCGCGGCTTATTCAAGAGAAAATTCAATCCGTCTTTGGCTCGGATCTGTGGGCTATTGTTGTCTATGGATCCCGCGCCAATAATTCATGGGTTCACGGCTCTGACCTCGATTTATTAGTAATTGCAGAGAATATACCCGATTGCAGAAGCAGAGATGACTTACTGCTTCCTACCTGCAGGGATCTAGAAAAACTTCTTGGCTTGGAGATAAACTTTATCTTGCTAAAGCCCACAGAGCTATGCAGGCCAGCCAGCTTGACTTATGAAGTGGCTACCAACCACCACATCATCTATGAAAAGCAGAACTGCATCACGCAGATCAGGGATATAGTCAATCAACTCATCTGTGACAGTTTAATTACGTATAAAGTATGCCGGGGGATCCCCTATTGGGTGAATAACGATGAGAAAGAAATTAGCAAGAGACTACTATCAAAGGGCTAATTATCGCATCCAAGCGTTGTCATTCTTCTATGAGGTTGGCGATTACGCTGATGTAGTTCGGATGTGCCAAGAAATCATTGAGTTATTCATCAAAGCTTGCCTAATCATTAAGGGAATAAACTACGGCAAAACCCATGACCCTGGTGGCCAAGTAGCAGAAAATAGAGAACGGTTCCCAGAGCTTTCTGACGAGGAAATAGCCTTGCTGGAAAACATATCATTTGAGATGCGCAAAGATAGGGAGTTGGCTTTTTATGGAGCTGTAGATATTGTCCCCTTGGAATACTACAAACAAAAAAATGCGGACAAGGCTATAGCTTATGTTAACCAAATAAAGTCGATTGTTGAGAAATACTTTAACTCAGATGCTGAGCTTGAAGGAAGCCCTGACAATACAACTTGTGAGTGAGTTAATCCTATAACTTCTTCTTCAACCCAAGCGTTCATTTCTGATAAGGGCGAGCAAGATCCCGGCGGCTGAGGACTCTTCTGGATAGCGGTGTTCTCGCTTGCGGGCAATGTATTGACAAAAAGCCACCAAATCATCCCGGCGCATGTGGTAGTTGGGCACCAAAGACCGCAGGTGTTCCATCACCTCATCGCTATCCGCCTCTTTCTGCAGTTCGTAGAGAGCAAACAAAACGGCTCGCAGTGCTGAGCGGCCAAATTCGCCCTCAAAGCTGCTCTTCTTGAAGTCTAGAGCATTTTTGAGTCGGGCATTGTTGGGCTGCTGAGAGGCCATCAATTCGCCATAGTCGCCAACTCGAAATGCCTTGGCAAAGTTCTGGTAGTTGTCCAGCTTCTTCAGCCCTACCGCTTCCAGTTCCATCATTTTCAGATAAAAGCGCTCTGCACCACAGCACCCCTCCCACACCCCCTGCGCGATGCCTTCAGGTACAAGATGCTCATTGGCAACCTGCACGGCATAATCAATAATTTCCCGAACGATATCTCTTTCGCCTTTGGGTCGGGGGCGCAGGGCTGCTGCCACCATATCCTGTCCATCAATGCGCCGGTAGCCCGTCAATACCCGCAACGCTGCCGCATAACCTGCCATTTGCAAATCGGCATCTTCAAACAGGTTTTCGGTGCGCCCCTTGCCTTGGGTGCTTTGATTTAGCCCCACCATGGTTTCAATCTGATGGGCAACTTCTTGCCGCACCTCTTCCACCAGCTCATCCCGATAGGCAGAAGTATCTTGCAACCGCTTACGCGCCACCAGCAACACCGT
>Ga0209691_1001973_pt1 | contig 11304 bp, 8 predicted proteins | sample YNPMSBMetaG_FD_187120 | JGI IMG/M metagenome (GOLD analysis project Ga0209691, IMG submission 187120) | Anoxygenic and chlorotrophic microbial mat microbial communities from Yellowstone National Park, USA - YNP MS-B MetaG (SPAdes) (version 2) ... | reverse complement strand
GCATTTCTGGACCGTCAGATCCAACCTATCTTATACCATTTTGAGACCAAGGCTTTCTTAATGTGAAGAGGGGATGGGCGCGCCCGCCCTGCGGGCGGGCGCGCCCTCACAGCGGCGGCCAGCGCCCAAAGGGCGCTGGCCGCCGCCCAAAAAGAAAGTTTATAATGGGAAATGGTATAAGCTCAATCAACAAGCAGGGCGCGCCACCCAGCTCGCTGTCAATCGGTTTCAAGCTCGCCTCCTCCATACCCAGAATCGGCGCTATCTTTTATTCCAGCGGCAGGCCGAGGTGGAAAATCGTCTCATCTATCTTTTAGGGCAAATCCCCACGCAGCTTCCAATTTCTCCCCAGGCCATTTTGGACATTCCCATAGATACGACCCCGGCGGTAGGGGTTCCTGCGCATCTGCTTACGCAGCGGCCGGATGTGCGTGCCGCAGAAAAAGCCCTGCAAGCGGCCCATTTAGATGTGCTTTCGGCCCGAGCCGCTTTTTATCCGCGGCTGGGAATAGGCGCTTCGCTTGGTGTCCAAGCTTTTCATCCAGCGCTCCTGCTAAATCCTAAGTCCCTCCTTTACACGCTGGGGTTAGATGCCTTACAGCCCCTTATCAACTGGAATGCGCTAAAAGCCGCCTATGGCATGGCAAACGCTCGGCAACGCCAGGCCCTTTTAGCTTATGAACGAACCCTCCTTTCGGCCTATACCGAAGTGCAGACCCAGCTGGCTCGCCTCCAAAATGCCGCCCGAAGCTATGCCCTCAAACAGGCGGAGGTTCAGATACTTTTGGAGTCTATTCTTATTGCGGATCGCTTGTACCGTTCAGCTGACGCCGACTATTTAGAGGTGCTCCTGACGCAGAGTGAAGCCTTAGAAGCTCAGATAGAGCTGATAGAAACAAAGCTGGAAGCCCTAAAAGCCCAAATCGGCCTTTATAGAGCCCTCGGCGGGGGAGGGGGAGAGCGGTCGTATCCGTGAGATATGAGCGATGCCAGAACGCGTCTGAATAGACACCCCACATAGCCATACATTTGTAGTATGCAGACAGGGGGTCGGCATTTAGCGCGCCTACTGAAAGAATACGGCATGACGCATTTATTCACGCTGTCGGGGGGCCACATTATGGAGATTTATGAGGGGTGTGCGGATGTAGGGGTGCCCGTGATAGACTTTCGGCATGAACAGGCGGCGGGGTTTGCAGCCGAAGCGGCCGCGCGCCTCACGAGAAAAATCGGCGTATGTGCCGTAACGGCAGGCCCGGGCGTTCTGAATGTCGTTACCGCCGTAGCTAATGCCTGGCGCAGCCAAACCCCCATGATCGTGATCGGGGGGCAAGCGGCTCAGCCCACCATCGGCAAAGGCGCCCTCCAAGAAATGGACCACGTCGCCATCATGCAGCCCATCACCCGATGGGCTACCCGCATCACTAAGCCCAGCGAGATAATGGATGTCGTAGCGCGGGCCTTCCAAGCCGCAACCAGTGAGGTGCCCGGCCCTGTCTTCTTGGAAGTGCCTATGGATGTGATCTTTGACCACGTGCCTGAAAAACCCCTCGCCATTGACGACGAGATCAAACCTTATGATGCCCATCATGCCGTCATCAAAGCCGCCGCCGAACTTTTGCGGGAAGCCCAGCGGCCCGTTTTACTGCTGGGTAGTCAGGTGCTTTTTTCCGAGGTAGCACCGGAGATTCGGGGTATAGTAGAGACGTTGGGCATTCCGACTTTTACAAATGGCATGGCTCGGGGGGCCTTAGGGGCCGAACATCCCCTGCTTTTTATCCATTCTCGGCGCAAAGCGCTCTCCGAAGCCGATGTGGTGATTCTGGCGGGGGTGCCCCTGGATTTTCGGCTAAACTACGGCGAAAGTATTTCTGCGCAAGCTAAGCTCATTCGGGTCGACCGGGATGCGACGGAGCTCCGGCGCAATCGTCCCGGAGACATTAGCGAATGGACCGACCCGGGCGTCTTCCTGGCCGCATTAGCCAAAGTAGCCCCTGAACCCGCCCATGGGTGGAAACCCTGGAAAGACCTCCTGCGCCAAGAGGAAGCCGCCCGAGAAGCCCGCATCGCCGCTGAGGCCGCCAACTCTACCCGACCCGTGAATCCCCTGCGCCTCTGCCAGGAAGTTAATAAGCTGCTTACCCCCCAGAGCATCGTGATTGGAGATGGGGGGGATATTGTGGGGACGGCGGCGTATGCGATTCGGCCGCGCGGTCTGGGGCAATGGCTGGATGCCGGCCCGCTGGGCACCCTCGGCGCTGGCGCGCCTTATGCCATCGCCGCCAAACTACTGCGCCCCGATAGCGATGTGTGGGTCATCTTTGGCGATGGGGCTTTCGGCCTCAATGGCATGGAGTATGATACCGCTGTCCGATTCAACCTGCCTTTCGTGGGCGTCGTAGGCAACGACGCCGCCTGGATGCAAATCAAACGCGCCCAAATGCCCTTCTACGGACGGGCCATAGCCACCGAGCTTCTCCCCTCCCGCTATGACAAGATGGTCGAGGCACTCGGCGGCTGGGGTGCCTGGGTAGAAGATACGGCGGATTTGCCCGGTGCTCTCCAGACTGCCCGCAATAGCCAGAAACCCGCCCTGGTCAACGTGCGCATTAGCGAGACGGACTTCCGGAAAGGCTCCATCTCCATGTAATGCGCAAGCTCGCCGTAGAAGAGCTGGGCCGCCTCTCCGTAGAAGCCTACCGGCAAGCCCCCAAGTATCCCCTTTACCTGGCGCTGGATGATGTCCGCAGCCGGTATAATGTAGGGAGCCTTTTGCGCAGTGCGGATGCCTTTCGAGTGGAGAAGGTGCTGCTGGGGGGGTATACGCCGGCGCCGCCCCATCCCGAAATCTACCGCGCTGCCCTCGGCGCCGAAACGTCCGTAGCTTGGGAAAGCATCCCCAACTTAGCCGCCCACCTCAAAAACCTCCAAGAAAAAGGCTTTGCTATCATCGCCTTAGAGCAAACCGATGAGAGCCAAAACCTCATGCGTTTTGATTGGCCGCCACCGCCATGGGTGCTGGTAGTGGGACACGAGATACGCGGCCTCTCCGAAGAGGTCTTGGCCGTCTGCACGCATGCCGTGGAAATACCCCAATACGGCACTAAGCACAGCCTCAATGTCGCCGTGGCGGGGGGGATCGCCCTCTATGAAGCGGTGCGGGCCTTAGAACGTCAGGGCTTCAGGATCGCCTGATAGCGCTGAGGCGACTCTAAGAGGCGACGCGCCTCTTGAATCCAGGGGTCCTCCCGCATCGCAAACGCATAAGCCCACTTTTCGCCTGCCTGGCGGTACAGGACCTCTTGCGTAACCAGAAACGTTACTTCGGGTAGGGCGCGCTGGACCTTTTCCAGGCGGCTCTGGAAGAGGGCGCTTCGGGCCTGCTCTACTGCCTGACGCACCTGCGGCAGCGTATCCGTGCGCGTGCGAACCATCTCTAAGAGTTTGTCGGTTTCATCCGTTAGGGCCTCTGGGTAACGCGCCACTGAATCCAACGTCGTCTGCACCACTGCCTCCGGAAGCAGCCGGAGGGCTACCGTGTCGGCCACCGTAGAAAGGTACGCCGAAAAGAGAAAGAGATAAGGACTCACAGCATTTTTGAGGGGGAGAGGCAGGGCGGTGGGCAGGGTGATGTCAGGGGCAATCCCATTGGCCTCCCGTACGGTGCGGCCCGAACGGGTCTTGAAAACCCTATCGCCCTCCCGCCCGAGCTGAATGCACCGCCCCGAAGGCGTATAGTACCGGGAGACAGTGATTTTCATCTGGGTATTTTCCACGAGGGGGCGCACGACTTGTACCAGGCCTTTTCCAAAGGAGCGATGGCCTAAAATAACAGCTCGGTCCAGGTCTTGGAGCGTCCCTGCCACGATTTCCGAGGCACTGGCACTCTGCTCGTCGATGAGCACCACCAGCGGGAGGTTCGGCTCAAACGGGTGCATCTGAGCGTAATACTTTTGATTAGATTCTGGCATGCGGCCTCGGGTCTCTAAGAGCAGCTCCCCCTTAGGTAGGAAAAGATTCAGGATTTCCAGGGCTTCTTGGAGGAGGCCGCCGGGGTTGCCTCTCAGGTCTATGATGAGGCCTTTGAGGGGGGCTTGGGCTTTGAGTTGGATGAGTTCCTGCCGAAACCTTTCCGAACATCCTCGCGAAAACTGACTCAAAGCAATGTAGCCAATGTCACCTGGGAGCACAGCCGCATAAGGTACGGGCGGGGGTTCCAGCTCAGCCCGCGCGACCTCTATGGTAACGCGTCGTTTTTCTGCGGGCCGCTCTATTAGTAAAGAGACTTTTGTGCCGGGCATACCTCGCAGGAGCTCCTGGACTTTATCCAGCGAGAGGGCACTTGTCGCTTGCCGGTCTATTTCCAGCAAAATATCGCCCGGTCGCAGGCCAGCTTTTTCGGCTGGGCTTTCGGCAAAGACGCGCCGGATAGCTTTTCGTCCAGCTACCTCTTGCACTACCACCCCAATCCCCGCATAACGCCCACTCTGCTCCAGCTGCCCCTGCGTTACATCCACCGAGCTGTAAAAGTTCGTGTACGGGTCCAAAGTCGCGAGCATCTTTTCTATGGCTTCGGTGTTGAGCTTATCTAAGTCGGGCTCATCGACATAGTTTAGAGCCAGTTCTTGCAGGACTCGCCCGTAAATCTCAATGTTTTTCCCGAGTTTATAGAGGGGGTCTTGCCAGGCCCACAGGAGAAGACCTACTAATAGGCCGAGCGGCCATAGCCACTTTCTTCGCACCCCTCTAAGGTACAGAAAAGAAAATGGCTACCTTTGGGGGAAGGTATGTATGAAGCGAAGTACCTGAGATGGGCCTTGGGGATGCTGCCCCTCTGGCTCTGCTCGCAAAATGATCTGGATGCGGAGCGGTGGAGCGGGCTGATGCCGCAAGGGACGGCGCGGGGACTGGCGATGGGGGGCGCCTTTTCGGCGCTGGGGGGCGACCCCACCAACCTCACCCAAAACCCCGCTGGCCTCGGTCTCTTCATGCGAGGCGGCCTCTGGCTCTCCCCTACCCTCTACATCCCCACTACCCAAACCACCTACAATCAGCAGGCTACCAGCAACAGCCGCACCCACTTCGCCCTGAACCACTTCTCGCTCATCCTGCGAGGTACTGGCGGCAAAAGCATCACCCAATGGGCTTTCGGCTTCGGCTACAATCAAGAGGGCTTTTTCTATCAAAACGCTACAGCCACCGCCTTCAATAGCCGAAACTCCTTCACACAGGCCATCGCCGAGCAGGCCGAGGGCATTCCGGATACCCTGCTGGGTGGGCTCCCAGCCCTGGCCTACCGAAACTTCTTTGACCTGGGAGCGCCGCTGGGGACTCGCAGAATCATAGACGTAGCCGATGTCACCCGCTGGCGGTACCAAGGCGTATTTTCGCAGGGGGGCATCCTACAGGAAATCACCTCCCAGGAAAAAGGCCGCCTCAACACCTGGGCTATTAGCGGGGCCCTCTCCTACCAGAACCGCATCTTCTTCGGCGCCTCTATCTTGATCCGGGGGCTGCGCTATTCCAAAATCTACCGCCTGCGCGAAATAGATGAGGAAAACCGCTACAGCGGCCAGAATGGCACCACCCCCGCCGACTACATTACCTTCCGGGAAAAGTATAGCTCCTCGGGTAGCGGGCTGGGCTTAGCCCTGGGAGTCGTGGTAGAACCCACCGACTTCATGCGGTTTGGGGTGAGCTTTACCACGGGTTCCCGCCTCCGCATCTCCGACGAGTACAACGCTGAAATGGAATTCGGCCTGGATGATGGCCGCGTCAATATTACTACCTTCCAAAACCCGTTTCAGTACGAGTACCGGTTTGGGTACCCTTACCGAACTACAGCTGGCGTAGCCTTTTTGCTTGGTGATCGCGGGACCGTCAGCTTAGAAGCAGACTTTCTGGATTATCGCACGATGAGCTTTAGCAGTAGCGACTACGCCTACGACCGAGAAAATGAGACCATTGAAAAAAGCTTTGGTACGGCCATCAATGCGCGGGGGGGCATAGAATGGCTTTTGACGGATGAAATCACTGTACGCGGGGGTTATGCGTATTTCGGCCCTCAGCGCAATGCCGATGGCCGACAATACTATGCCGACATGACCCAGCCCCAAAACCTCACCACTCTACCCATGCAAAGGCAGTTCTTCTCTATCGGCGGCGGCTACTCGTCTGGAAACTTCTTCATAGACATCGCCTATCTCTTAGGGTTCTACTCACAAAAATACCTTCCCTATGCGTTGCGGAACCCCGTTTATGCCCCTGCCCCCGTGGTGGTAGTCCGCAATCAAACGCACTTTATCGTTACAACCTTAGGCTTACGGTTTGGCGGCTCATGAGACGCGTGCTCATCACGGGTGCTGGCGGTCAAATCGGCCAGGCTTTAGTTCCTGCTCTCATAGAGGCGGGCTATCAGGTGCTGGCGACGGACATTCGGCCTTTACCCTACTCTACCGAGCAGGCCCTCTTGGATGTAACGGACGCGCAGGCCCTGCATCACCTCATCCGAGACTTTCGGCCTCACGAAATCTATCATTTAGCGGCCTACCTCTCCGCAAAGTCCGAAGAGCACCCCCACGCCGGGTGGAAACTCAACTTCGAGGCCTGCTGGAATCTCTTTGAAGTCGCTCGGGCGCTGCACGTAGAAAAGGTCTTCTGGGCCAGCTCCATAGCGGCGTTTGGGCCGCATACGCCGCGCCAGGAGACGCCCCAGTATCCTCCCATGGACCCTATTGGTCTGTATGGCATCGCCAAGCTCGCTGTCGAGCGCTTAGGCGAATACTACTTTCGGCGCTACGGGCTGGATGTGCGGAGCTTGCGCTTTCCGGGCGTAGTGGGACCCGGGCACCTCCCCCAAGGTGGCACTACAGACTTTGCCGTCCACATGTTCTACGCCGCTCCTAAGGGCCACTATACCTGCTACCTTTTGCCCGACACGCGGCTACCGATGCTGTATATCTCCGATGCGATTCGGGCGATTTTACAGCTGATGCAGGCGCCAGCAGAAAAGCTCACCGTAAGAAGCGCCTACAACTTGCACGGGCTAAGCTTTTCTCCCCGAGAGCTGGAAGCCGAAATCCAGAAGCACTACCCCGCCTTTCGCTGCACGTATGAGCCAGACTTTCGCCAAAAGCTCGCCGAAAGTTGGCCCGAAAGCATTGACGATACCATGGCCCGCCAGGACTGGGGGTGGCAGCCTCAGTACGACCTTCCCCGCCTCGCCCAGGCCATGTTTGAGGTTATCGCCCAAAGCGTATGAGGTCGCTTGCGTCCTATATAGATTACACGCTTTTGCGGCCGGGGTGCCAGCGCCCCGAGATAGAGGCCCTTTGCCAGACGGCTGTAGAACGGGGTTATGCTGCCGTGTGTGTACCGCCCTACTATGTCTCGGATGCTCGGCGCTTCATTCCGCCCGAGAGTCCTGTCCGCATTGCCACCGTTGTGGGCTTCCCACACGGCATGCACCTGACCGAAACCAAATACACCGAAGCCAGCCTCGCCCTTCAAAGCGGCGCTCAGGAACTGGATATGGTGCTCAACCTGGCCGCTTACTTCTCTGGCGACAAACCCTACGTCCAAGCCGAACTCACCACCCTCTCCGAGCTGGCCGAAAAGCACCAAGCCACCCTCAAAGTTATCCTGGAAACCGCTTACCTTTCTGACAAACAGGTACGAGAGCTGTGTGAAATATGTGCCGAAGCTGGGGTGCATTATGTGAAGACTTCTACGGGTTTTGCGTCAAAGGGAGCGGAGATAGAGACGGTACGGCTGATGCGGGCGGTTTTGCCCCCCCACGTCAAGGTTAAGGCGTCTGGAGGCATTCGCACGGCAGAGGCCGCCTGGGCTTTCATCGAGGCGGGGGCTGACCGCATAGGAACCTCCACAGCGCTATGAGAGGACTATCTCTGGTGATAGCCCTTCTGGGAGCAGGCTGGGGACAGCCGTATGTAAAGTACCGACCCTTAGTGAATGGGCAGCCCTTGCCTACGCAGGAGGTGCCCCGTCGAGTAGAACCCCAGCCGATTCAGCCGGTCCTCCTCATGGCGCCTGAGCTAAAGGCCCTGTATGAGAATTACATTGCTGCGCAGCGCCAACGGCAGTTTGTGTCCGGTTATCGCATTCAAGTCCTTGGCACCACCGAAAAGGCCGTCGCCGATAGTGCTCGCTTCTATCTTTTAGAGACCTATCCGGAGCTGCCGGTTTATGTAACTTATGAGGTGCCTATCTATCGGGTGCGGGTGGGTGACTTCGTGGATAAAGCCGAGGCAGCCCGTTGGCTGGATATTCTCCGGGGTACGTTCCGGGGGGCTTTTATCGTGCCAGACCAGGTGATGAAGCCATGAAGCGGTGGGGATTGGTCTTTTTGGGCGTGGTGCTGGTGCTGATTGGCGGGGTAGCGGGTGAGAGCCTCTGGCTGGACCGGACGTACGAGACCCACCTCGAAGCGCTCACCAGCTCAGAAGAGCACTGGCAAAGGCTCAGCCTCGCCCTCACCCACGAACCCATGGACATCGCCCCCACCGACATAGAGGCCCTGAAAGCCGACCCCGAAGTTTACACCCTCGTGGAGCGCGTGCGACAAGGACTCCACACCGAAGCAGACCTGCGCCGCCTCAGTGAAGTCATCCAAAAGCGCTGGGAAGCCCTCCGAGGCGAACGCCGCAAAATGTACGAACTGTACAAGCAGCGGCGGCTTTTGTGGCGTCTCGGCGTGGTAGTGCTGGCCTTGGTACTCTTAGGCTGGGGCGGCTGGCGCCTCTACCTGGATTATAAGCAGAGCGCCGATGCCGCGGCCGCCTTCCGCCAAGTCCTGGAAGCCTGGCACCAGGGTAGATGGCAAACCGACTCGGTTTCTCTGCCGCAGGCTCAGACCCTCGCCCACCTCTGGCAAACCGTTGAAGAAAGCCTGACTGCCCTGGAAAAGGGCGAACTCCCCCCATCCCCGCCAGACCTCTCGCACCCGCTTACCCAGCGCCTCTCCCACCTGCGGCAAGCGCTCGCTGCCCGCCAAGCCGCCGAAACCCAGCAGCTCAAAACCATCCAAGGCCTCGCCGCCTTCAGCGAAATCATCAAAGAAGCCCGCTCCATTGAAGACCTCGCCGACAAGACCATCCGCCTCCTGTGTAAAATCTTGGGGGCCCACGCCGGGGCTATCTTCGTGCAGGAAGGGGAGTACTTTGCCATTCAAGGAACGTATGCGTACGACTTGGAGCAGGTGGCCTCCCGACGCTTTCGCAAAGGGGAAGGTTTCGTCGGGCAAGCCGCCATCGAAAAGCGTATTTTGACCATTCACCCGGTGCCGGCCTCCTATTTGCGGCTGCGCTCCGGCCTCGGCGAAACTACCCCACACACCCTGCTCATTGCCCCGCTCATCTTTCAGGATGAAACCTACGGCATTGCTGAGCTGGCCGCCCTGGAGGCCTTCCCGGCGTATGCTCTCCCCTTCCTGGAAAAAATCAGCGAGCACATCGGGGCAGCGCTGGCGAATTTCATCTCCCGGGCACGGCTGCAAGCGCTCTTAGAACGGGAGCAGAGCTTGCGCGCTTCCCTGGAAGAAAAGCAAGCAGAGCTTTTGCGCAGCATGAGCCTCTTAGAGGAGGCCCAGCAAAAGCTCCTGGCTTCACAGGCACGGCTGGCGAGTCAGCTGCTGGCGATTCAGCAGGCTGCGCTTGTGGCCGAACTAAATGCCCAAGGCCGCCTCCACTCCCTCAATGAGGCCTTTGCGCATCTCTTGGGGGGTTCGCCCACCTCCCTCCGGGGGGAAGCCCTGGATAAGCTCTTCACCGAGGAGAAAGACCGCACAGCCTTCCAGGAGGCCTTACAAGCCAAAGCCCTCTATCAGGCTACCCTCCCCCTAAACACGCCCGAGAGTCAGACCCGGTGGCTGCGCCTTACCCTTGCGCCCCTTCCCACCGAAGCCGAGGCCGACTTCCTCCTGATCGCTTTTGATATCTCCCGCGAAAAAGAGCAGGAAGCCCAACTGCGCCGCATGCTGGAAGAAAGCATCGCCCAAGAAGAGCGCCTCCGCGAAGCCAATGCCCAGCTCGCCGCCTCCCAGGAGGAGCTTCTTCGTATCCGCACCGAGTTAGAAGGCCAAATCGCCGCTATCGGCAACGCCGCCATCGTCGCCGAAACCGACCTCCAGGGCCGCATCATCCGCGTCAATGACCTCTTCCTCCAGATGTACGGCTACACCCGCGAAGAAATCATCGGCCAAAATCACCGCATCCTCAAATCTGGCCATCAGTCCGATGAGGTCTTTGAAGATATGTGGCGCACCATCACCAAGGGTCAGATGTGGCGCGGCGAAGTGCGCAACCGCTCCAAAGAAGGCAAGTACTACTGGGTCCTCCTCACTATCACCCCTGTCCTCAGCATAGAGGGCAAAGTGCTCAAGTACATTGGCGTGAGCTTTGACATCACCGCCCAAAAGCAGCAGGAGGAAGCCCTCCGCTCGGCGCTGGAACTTTCGCAGGCGCAGGAGCGGGAGCTGCGCCGCTATACCGAGCAGCTCCAGGCCGCCCAGGAGGAAATGCGCCGAACGCAGAGTGAGCTGCGCGGCCAGATTGCCGCCGTCAATAACGCCGCCATCGTCGCCGAAACCGACCCCTCCGGCCTCATCACCTTCGTCAATGACGCCTTCTGCGCTATCTCCGGCTATACCCGGGACGAACTCTTAGGCCAGACCCATGCCCTCCTCAAGTCCGGCTTCCATGAGCCTGCCTTTTACAAGACCCTCTGGGAAACCCTCCTCAAAAAGCAGGTCTGGAAGGGCATCTTCTGCAATCGGCACCGGGACGGCCGCCTCTACTGGGTCAGCACCACCATCACGCCCGTTACGGATACCCGAGGGCGCCTGACCAAGTTCATCGCCGTGAGCTTTGACCTCACGCCGCAGATTGAGCAGGAGGAGCGGCTACGAGCCTACTCCGAAGAGCTGCGCAAAGCGCAGGCCGAGCTCCGAGGGCAGATCCGGGCCGTAGGCAATGCCGCTTACCTCGTGGAAACCGACCCCGAAGGCCACTTACTCTACGCCAACGAAGCCGCCTTAGAAGCCTGGGGCTACGCCTGGGACGAAGTACGCAGCCAAAACCTCCGCTTCCTCAATAGCGGCCACCATCCACCCGAATTCTGGACCGACCTCTGGAATACCATCCGAGCCGGCCAAGTCTGGAAAGGCGAAATCCTCAACAAAGACCGCCACGGCAACCTCTTCTGGCAGCTTACGGCTATCACGCCCATCACCGATGCCGATGGCCGCATCTTCAAGTACATCAGCGTCGCCCTTAACATCACCGCCCA
>Ga0209691_1001970_pt1 | contig 11315 bp, 8 predicted proteins | sample YNPMSBMetaG_FD_187120 | JGI IMG/M metagenome (GOLD analysis project Ga0209691, IMG submission 187120) | Anoxygenic and chlorotrophic microbial mat microbial communities from Yellowstone National Park, USA - YNP MS-B MetaG (SPAdes) (version 2) ... | reverse complement strand
TCGTTCGGAAGAGGTTGTATGTATATTCTCACCTCCCCGAACGCCGACTGGACCTTTAGGGATCCAGTTTTTGGGGGAAGCATTGGCGGCCTTATATTGACCACCACCTTTCTCTTCCCATTTGCAGCTTTTCTGGCAGCAATAGCAATCAGCTGCTCTACCGTCATCGTTTTGAGCAGCTTCTCCATAGCACACCTCCTTACGGCGCACCTCCCCCATTGGGGAAGGCGGTGGGCTGGGGGTTATCCCCCTGGGAAGACCCACTCTAATGCGCCTTTCACCAATTCCATCCAAAAACCCAAACCCGCACAGGACTGAGTGCCCTGTGCCTACTCTACCATCACTTCTTCTTCTTCCTGTTTCACCAATTCCTCTTGCTTTGCCTTCTTTTCTTCCCTCTTTGGAGAAATTAACACCACTCCGTTTTTGCTTTGTATGTTTATGTGCCCGAAGAGGGTTAAGAAATACACCGTCTCAAAGGGATAAGAGATGTGTTCCCTCTCGCACATTGCAACATAGCCCTGAAGGGTTATCTCTTTGTCTATCTTGGGAAGAACCCTTTCCCTCGCAAGCACTACGCTACGCTTAAACTTTTCTTCCCTCTGTTCCCACAAGTTAAGCACTGAATCAAAATCCAGCATCAACATCCTTGCCAACGCACCCTCTACCCTGTTTGCCAGCCTCCAATCTATCACAGTGTATCCATAGTTTTTGAGTTTTTCAAGGACATATGGAGGTCTCACCCACTTTCCATCCTTTTGCTTGTAAGTTATCCTCAGATATATAGGCTTGATTTCCGACTTCTCCGCTATCTGCCACAGCAGTCTTCCATCGTTTGACGCCACCACAAGCTTTTTTGCCCTGCTTTCCTTTACCACCTCCTCCACCAAGTCCATATCCACGTTCTGCGATAGCCGCACCATTGCATTGTGTTTGCTCCAGACCTTCATTATCTTCTGTCCTGCCTTCTCCCAAGTCTGATTTTCAGGGTTCACCACAAAGTAGACGGGAGAAGTCCCAAAACTTTCCCTTATCTTCTGAAGAAGATGGCTTTGGTCGGCAAAGAAAAAATTAGGTGCATCAATAAGAACAGCTTTTCTGATCTCCTTAGACATACTCTTCCCTCCTTTTTTTATTAACTCCCTTCAGCCCGCACCAGCAGGGTTTCCCCCGCCAGCCCTTGCGACCAGAAGGAGTGAAAATAAAAAACTTTAAAAACCCAAAAACCAGGCCTCCGTCCTCCTTTATTAGGAGGACAAAAGGACACCCTTCCTATTCAGTTGCCAAGTTGACAAGGGACTGCCACAGGGCAACCCCTCAAAACACCCTTAATAGAAATTATACACTCCTCAGAAATGTTTTTCAACGAGTTTTTTTAAGTTAACTAAGTCTGAAAAGAAAGATGCTAACTTAGTTAACCCTTACCGATGCACTCTAAATCCAGAAGTTTCCAAGTGTAGCCCTCTTTTGTTCCCTGTGGGAGGAGTTGGACTGTTGCACAAACTATGCCCACATGTTTGTTTTCTACCACGATTTTGTAGATTTTTTCTTTGCTACTTATGGTCTGAACATCCAAAAGCTTGGTGCGGCCGTATAAGAGTTCCTTCTTTGCAATCTGGCAAAGCCGTGTTCTAATGGGTTCAGGACGGGCAATTAGCTTTTTATGTAAACCATCCGCCATCATAAAAGACATTTTAGCTTGGACAGGGTTAACTAAGTGTTTAGGTTTCTGTGTAGAGTTAGTTAACCCTTTCTCTGTTTGTAGGTTTTTCTGCGTTTGGGTTTGTCTGCTTTTTGGGGCGTTAACTGTTCAGTGGGCACGTGTATATTTTTGGACAGATAAAGCTGTAGTTCTTCCTTGACAAAGCCCTTTATACCTTCCAGAAACTCCTCGTATCCTCTTTTGCCCTGTTTTTGGGTGTAGATGCTTTCCAGTTTTTTCTCCCACTCAGAGGTCATCTCTGGCTGGATTATCTTTCTTCCTTCCAAAAACTTGATCAGGGCTTTACCCTTTTCAGTGGCTATAAGGCTTTTGCCCTTGAGGAACACGTAGCCTCTTTCCTTTAGCGTCTCTATTATGCTTGCCCTTGTGGCGGGAGTGCCAAGAGAAAGCTTTTCCATTTCTTTGAGAAGGCTTCCCTCCGTGTAGGCAGGAGGAGGTTCTGTGAATTTCTTCTGGGCTAAGACCTTTTCTTTCTTTACCCTGTCTCCTTTGCGTAGAAAACTGAGATCTGGCTGGGTCTCCTCTAAGGGTTCCACCTTCCTCCAACCCAAAGCCAAAACCTTCCTCCCATAGCTTAAAAACTCATACTTTCCAAGCTTGGTAATCACCTTAAAGCTTAGATACTCAAAGGCAGGCATAAAGACCGCAAAAAAGCGGTTTTTGATAAGTTCATAAAGCTTTTTATCATCCTCATTGGCGGACTCGGGCAACCGGTCTAAGGGAATAATGGCATGGTGGTCTGTTAGCTTGCTATCATCAAAAACCCTCTTGCCCACCTTGTCCACATTTTCCACTAAATCCTCCCTCCCAAGCTTTTTCAACACCTCCTTTATAAGTTCTTTGTTTTCCTCTGACAGATGCTGAGCATCAGTTCGTGGGTAGGATATGCACTTTAACTCCTCGTAAAGCCTTTGGGCAATACGCAGGGTCTTGCTGGCACTCCAACCAAACTTTTCGTTTGCCCTCCTTTGCAAAGAAGTAAGTGAAAAAAGAGGCGGTGCATACTCTCTCTTTTTCTCCTCCTGAAATGCCACCACCTCTCCCATGCTTTCCTTTTCCACCTCCTTGACTATCTCCCTTGCCTTCTCCTCTGAAAGTCTTTCTTCCTTCTCCTTAAAAACCAACAGACCCTCATAAACCCTCCCGTCCTTACTAAAAACTCCCTTTATCACAAAATAGGGCTGAGGTTTAAAGTTCTCCCTCTCTATGGTTCTTCTCACTATCAACGCCAATGTGGGAGTTTGAACCCTCCCTACTGACCACACACCATTGCCCGCCTTCAAAGACACAGCCCTCGTGAGATTGATGCCCACAAGCCAGTCCGCATGCTGACGGGCAATAGCCGACCAAAAGAGACTGTCAAACTCCTTTATGGGCTTTAACGCCTTGAGTTCTTTTCTTACCACCTCAGGAGTTAGTGCTTTAGATGTCCAAAATCTGTAAGTTCTTTCCCAAGCCTTCCAGCCACTGTTCATAAGTATCAGCCGTGCTATTAACTCTCCCTCCCGCCCAGCATCTGTGGACACTATAACCTCCTTTGCCTGTGCCAGCACATTCTTTACCGCAAAAAAATGGGAGTTCTTTGCCCTGTAAAGAAACTTCTCGGGAAAGATTGGAAGACTTTCTAAATCCCACCTCTGAGGTGCCACGCTATCGTCTATTTCCAAGAGATGTCCCATTGCCCAAACAATCACATACTCGCCAGCCCTTATGTGGTCTTTGTCGTGAGTATATTTTCCTAAAGCTTTGGCTATGTCTCTGGCTACGGAGGGCTTCTCAGTAAGAATAACCTTCATAAGTGCTTTTCAAAAACCTCATATATGCCCAAAGCCCAATGCGGCGGAAGCCTCATCTCCACATCCTTTATCCTTATCAAAACCTTGCTGTCAAAGGGAACATTTCTTTGCCTCAGAAAAGCCCTCACCATTGCGTTGGCAGACTTGCCCGCCTTCTTGGCGTTCTCCCTTATTTGTCTGACCCACTCCTCTATAGTCCTCGCCTCCTTCACCACGCTTCCATCAGGACGCTTCAGAGAAACCTCCAAAAGCTTCTGAGTATCCTCCTTTATCTCAACCTTTTCCCCCACCACCAAACTCTTATCCTCAGTCCCCACCCTCTGCAAAGTTTTCTCCCTCCCAAAAGCACTGGCAAGCATTCCCGCAAAAAACCTAAAAATCTGAGACCTATCATGCAAAAACGCCTCCTCCCGCCTGCCCAAACTGTTCTCTATAGCCACCAAAAGCCCTCTATCCTGAAACTCCAACTCAAACCTGTTGCCATGAAACTCCACCTGACACTTCGTATACCCCACAGTTTTAGAGACCATCTTCCCAACATAAACAAACTCCTCGGGGTTTAAAAGTATATACGCCCTGTCTCCTTCTACACCCTCCTTCTCTATCCGTATCCTCTCGGTCTCCACTTTTGTCTTGGATACCACCTCCGCCTCAAAATCCGCCATGCCATACCCTGCAGCTAAACACCCGCCTACAAACCTAATCAGATTGGAAGAAATTAATGCATCACTGGCCTTCAAACCCCTTCCCGACAGCACAACAGAGGCACTCCCTTCACTGGGAATAACCCTGAGAAGCATATCAAAACTTGCTACCCAAACCTGACTACCCTCTTCTATCCTAACTACACCCATACTTTAAATTTTACCTTTTTTTGTTCCCTAAAAGAGGTTAACTATGTTTTAACTAAAAGGGAAATACTTAGTTAACCACCACGAAACTATAATAACTGTCATGAGGGTGTTTGTGGATAGAAAAGAGTTTGAGGAGGTGCTAAAGAAGGCAAAGATTGCCGCAGAGAAGAGGGCTAACATGCCCATTTTAAACAACCTAAAGCTTTCCGCTGAAGAGGATAAGCTAAGCATTTATACCACGAATTTGGAAAGCTTTTTGGTTATGGAGTTGCCCGCAAGGGTGGAGGAAACTGGGACTGTTTGTGTTAATGCAAACAAGCTGACTTCCATAGTGGAGGAGTTGCCTTCATTGGAGGTTCATATGAAACTGGCGGAGGACAAGCTAATTATCAGAGGAGGAAAAAGCCAGTTTAAGCTGGTTTGTGCGGACCCTTCTGAGTTTCCAGAGTTTCCAGATGTTCAGTGTAAAGACGCCATCCCAAGCAATCTACTTTTGAAGGGCATATCAAAAGTAGGTTATGCAATCTCCAAAGAGGACACCAAATACGCCCTTCAGGGTATGTATGTGGCAAACAAAGAGGGAAAGCTTCACTTTGTGGGGTCTTTGAAACCAGTATCTGATCTTGTGGTCTTATATAGACAAACATCCAATTTCTTCCCCTTGACAACGGAGCGTGGAGTGTTAGATTTGTTCTTATCCCAAGTTGGGAAAGATAAAAAACCGCCGAAAAAGTAAGCCCTCAGGGCGTTGGTAAGGCGTTCTGAGAGGTTATGGGGTGAAAGAGTGCTCCCCGGGCTCATAGAGGCCCTTAACCCTCGGCGGGTCGCCTTAAAACGGCAATATGTATGGATATTTGTCTATACAGAGGGGAACTCTCCTGTGGTTTCTTCTTCCTTCGGAAGCCCCTCGTACTTTATTCTAAATTCTTCATTTGTTATTTCTCCCCTTTTTAGCTTATTCACCAATTCATTCGTCAATCTTTTGCTATCTCTGTATGCCTTAACTTTTTCAATCTTTTCCTTAATAGAATTCAGCTTAGACTCGCTTAGCCTTATATGCCTAAAATGTATTATGTCTTTTTATCTATCCAGCTCCCTAAAAGAAGTTGCTTGGTACAATTTCATGGAAAAGTATCCAAAAAGCCTTTTGAGGACAACTTCAGGAATGCCTATTCTCCTTTCTTCAGGGCATGCGTGCACCAAAGCATCAAAGTCCTTTTTAAGCTTGGCTAAAACCTTCGGATTGACATCAAACATGCAGACCAGAACCCGATCGTCAAGCTCGAGAATCTCTTTGGCGATCTTTTTATCTTCAGGATTTAATGGGTATGTGTGATTGCGATTTCTGTCTATAAGCATTAACCTTGACTCTTCATACTCTGGAACCAATAAAAGCTTTCCTTGAACTTTAGGGTTTTTCTTCTCTTCCTCTTGTCGCTGCTCTCTCAGCGTTTGCAGTATTGTTTCCAGATTGCTCGCCTTTGTGCCAAACACAAACAGGCTCTCTATTGGAGTGGTCCAATCTTTTACCTGTTGGTATGCGGATATATCTATTTGAGAGTTTTTGTGTAGGATCTCCAGTCTTCTCCTGATATTTTTAAAAGGCTCAATCCTTACTCCCCTTCCTATGCTCTGCAGGACGAACTTTTTGGCATCCTCTCCCATTCCTATGTTTATAAATGCGATCACATTAGGGCGGATAGAGTCCCATCCTTCATAAAAGGCACGGGAACCCATTAGAATGTTTATATCTTCATCTTCGTTCAGTTTTGCAAAGATGTTTTCCTCTTCAAATCTCTCAACGATTTCATAACCTTCCAGCTTTTCCCTGAGCCACGGAGTTATGTCTCCTATCTTCATCAGGGCAAAGGGTTTATCTCCAGATTTTAGTTTAAAAAGTAGCTCCTGTCTGTTTTGTGGAATTTGAACCACCTCTATGGTTCCAGGGCTTTTGGAGTTAAACACATCCTCAAGTAGGTCTTCAAAGGTTATCTTGCTTAGCAAATCTAAAAACTCTCCGCTAAGCTTTACGTTTTCAAACTGAAAGCTTGCGTTTTTTAACTCTTGGATAAGTTCGTCCTTTGCCCCCTGAAAATCACTGTTCTGTATTTCACCCTTCGCTATGTTGGCAAGCCCTCTGAAAAACAGTTCCATATCTGAGTCCTCAACATTCACGGAATTCACCAACACCAAAAGCAAGGGTTTGTGATAGGGAACCCTGTCTTTTACCTTTTCCCTTGCTTTTATAATACCCGTGAGAAGAATAAAGATTTTGAGAAGTATTTTTTGCTTTTCCTCTGGAGAGAAGTCGTCTGTTTTGCTAAAGCTTCTTAGGTTCTCACCTGATACATATATATGTTTGCCGTAGCCCTGTTTTACGAACTCTGCCAAGTTGAAGTTGTAGGCACAGGTGATAAAGTCAATCTCCTCTGTAAAGGTAGCTGAAAAGTCAAACCTAAAGCCATTCTTACAAAGAATGTTAAAAATTGTCTGTCTTTTGCTCTCATCCTTATCTCCCTTGTGGGCTTCATCAAGGATCAAATACCAATTGCCATCGTTTAGATAGTTTCTAAAATTCACCCTTTTTTCCTTCTCTTCTGTGTCAAAAAGGTCTGCCCTGTAATAAAAAACAGGAATACCTGTTGGATTGTCCAGCCCGCTTTTAACATCCTCATAATCCTTCAGTTCATAAAGCTGAATTGTTTTGCTGGGCATTCTCCCTTCATTAAACTCCTTCACATGCCCTTTAAACTGCCCTATCAGATCATCCCTATGTGTTAAAAACAAGATATCCTTTTTTGGAATAAGTTTCAGGTTCATAAGCCCACTCAACAGTTCAATAAGCTTTACTATTACAAGAGTTTTCCCAGAGCCTGTAGCCATCCAAAAACCCATACGGTTGATTACTTGATAAGTAGGAAGCTTATTCTCATTAACCACAAACCCTCCTTCTTTTAGAAGGTCTATAAGCTTTTTATTTCTTATAGGGAGAGTTTCAGGCAGGATACCCTTATAAACATTTTCAAAAAACTCCTCCTTGTTGCCTCCGCATTTGCTATAAAAGTAATAAAGCCCTTTTATGGCATTTTCTAATGCATTCTTTTGATAATCAAAGAGCTTCTTTTTACTTGAGAATGGGGAAAGGTCAATAGCATACCACACTTCTTCAACATCTTCCAACGTGTCTAAGATCGTTTTCAATCGTAAGTTTAGAATTGATATCCCAGAATTGTCCAATGCCCTTCTACCTTTTTCCTTCAACCTCACGCCGATAAAATTATAATCTATATCATTCTTCGTGCCCATTTAAGGCATTCTATTAGTTTATCTAAGCTATTTATTTCGCACTTCTTTAACTCCGGACATTCCTCAGGATTTACAAAATAAGCTGCAGATTCCCATGTGTCATCCAAGTCATAACTTGCTTTATCATTTATCCTCAAGGGATAATGGTTTTCAAAATAGGTCCGCAAGTTTTTCAAACATTCATTACAGTATGCAAAGAATTTAGCTTCCGTTTCATTTAGCTTGCAATAAAAAAGCTGTATATCCGCATCGCATGCATAGAGTTTTCCATCTCTCTTAACTGTAATGTTTCTCTTGAAATCATTAAGTTCTTCTGGACTTACCCAATTACCCTGATTTTTTATCTTATTTTTGTATGCCTTATCCCTAAATTTGAAGGCGGATATGTAGTCCAATCCTATGTTTTTTGTTTTTGAATACCAACGATATTCTTCGGTTTTCACTTCTATTTTTATTGTTATAGCCTTTTTATCTTTAGTTTCAAACACAACTTCCACGTCGTAGCCAGCCTGAAAGTTTAAATTTTTGTAAATCCTATAACCTGTCAAATCATAACTTTTTATAATCTCATCAAAAATTTTGTAAATCCTATAACTTAGCAAATCATAACTTTTTATAATCTCATCAAAAATATAGTTCTCTATCCACTTTGCCACTATGCGTATCTCAAAGGCAGGGTTTCCATAGGTTCCGAATAAGTCCCTTTCCATGATCTTACCACCAGATCAAGGGTTTTATTAGTTTATAGTCCAAGTCTTTTGTGTTTATGACTGTGCCATCTTCAAACTCTACCTCATTCTCTTTTATCTTCTTTATCCATTTGCCCATTAGATTAGAAAGCGTCTCCGCTATGTCTATATCTTCATAGAGTCTTTTCAGGTCTACCTTTACCTTGTTATTCTCGTAGTTTATCTCCAAAGCTTTCAAAAGTTTCTCATCTTTTAGAAAAATATACTGTTCATACAATGGTTTTCCTCTTATAAGCATCACATCGTCCTTATAGACCGCTTTGGCAAGGGTGTCTTCAAACTGTTCAAGCTCGTAGTATTTAAAGAATACTCCTATTCCATTGCTATTCTGTGGTTTTCCACGATGCCAGTCAAAGGAGTAAGCTACCTTTTTGATCCTCGGTATGATAACTGTATAAAAGTGGTCTCCCATCTCTATTAAGACAAATTTTCTCTTCCCATTGTCCTCTTTGTTTAAAGCCATGACCGCATGGGCTGTGGTGCCAGAACCAGCGAAAAAATCACAAACTATCTCATCACCCTTTGTGGTTGTATGGATCAACAGTTTGACAAGGGACACTGGCTTTGGCTTTAACGCTGAGTGATCATTAGGATAAAATAGGTCCTTTAACTCCCTTGTTGCGTCCGCATTTAGTCCCACATCAACACCATTATCAGTTAGTATGCTTTTTAGAACATTCCCATCTACTGTTCCACCAGGCTTTAAGAGGTGCTTTTTGATCTTTACAGAATATCCGTTCTTTTCTTTAAATACTCTAATCAGTCCCTGCTCGTAGTGCTTTTTGAGCACATCCCTACTTATCAACCATGTGTAATTTCCTTTAGGGTAGATTATTTCAATATCAGTGTATTTGTCAGAAAACATCTCTCGTTTTTTTTCACCGTTTTGGTTGTATTCAAATCCAATTATGTTGCAAGCATTGGGATCAATTATTATGCCGTAATTTAAGTTTGGTCTTTTGTCCTTTGTCTGCTGGCTTGGACCGAGCAAGTTCATCCATTTATATGGTCCCTTTTCGTCCTTGTGCTTATATTCCTTCCTTTGCTTTTCCGTGATTATATTTTCGTAAATGAAGGATTTCTCTTTTCCAAACACAGTAATATACTCATGGTTTTCCGTCAAATTTTTTTCCGAAAAACTTCCTATACCCCCTCTCTTTTTCCATATTAAATTTCCAAACCTCTTGGGAAATATCATGCTCTGTAGAAACTGTAGCCTGAAGCTTTCTCCCTCTTGTGGGTTTAAATCGCCTATGCTTGTGAAAATCACTCCATCCTCGCCCAAGAGTCTTCTGGCTAAACTGAGCCTATCGTGCATAAAAGACAACCAAGTGGAATGGGAAAATCTATCTAAATAGAAAAACCCGTCGCTTCCTGTGTTATAAGGTGGGTCTATGTAAATAGTCCGAACCTTTCCTTTAAACTTTGGTAATATTGTATTCAATGCCTGATAATTCTCACTTTTTATAAGCCATCCATCTAAAGCTTGGTCTAAGTTATCAAAAAGTCCAATTATCTCAAATTCCAAGTCTTTAAAATATTTTGTGTCAATGGGTAAGAACTGGTATTTCTCTGACAGTTTTCCCCATTCTAAAACCTCTTCCACCTTAAAGCTATCATCCAATATGCCTAACTCTTTCCACTCTCTTATTTGTTCTTGTAGGTTTGGATGACTGAGGATTTTCCTTATCACTTCCAAGCCCCTCTCTCCGTGCTTAGCTATTCTGTCTAAGGTAATAACATAGTTTGAGTTTATTACAAACTTTGGTTTGTTCCAGATCTTTACAAGCTCCCCTTCAAATTGGGCTATAAGGTCTATGAGTTTGTAAGCAATATTTCTTAAAAGATTAAGTTTCTCTATTCTTTCCTTGGACCACTCTTCCGTGCCATCCACAAGGTATTGATAGAACCATAGCTTAAACTGTTCCTTCAAAAATTCCCTTGCGTTTTTGTTTATGAAGTAATCCACCTCCGACTGCTTTTCAAAAACCCTAAAGGCATCTTGTAGTTGCTCCTCGGAGATTCTTATCCCTGCCTTCCTTAGTTTCTTAAGTATTTCTTCTGTATCCGTCTTTCGTCCTCTTTCTGAATATTTAACTTTAAACCTTATCTCTCCATTTTGGACTTTATCAGACTCATAAATAATCTCCCTTTTTTCGTTGTTTTTCTTATACTCTATCTCCGATGCGTCAAAGAAAAACCTAAGCCCGTCAAACTCCACGGGCATGCTGTTAAATACTCTGTCTGTCTTTACATAGTAAAGGTTTTTGGTCTTCCAAAACAGCACCACATCCCTTTTGTCTGTGTAGACCTTCTCGTAGACATCGTTGTGAAAGGGAGTCTGATTTAAAAGGATAGCCCCGCTTTTAGATATGTATCGCTTGAAAAAGGTATATAGCTTGTCATAAAGCTCTTCTTCAAACTCTGGATACCTTTTCCTTACGTTGGATAGTTCTTCCTCTATATTTTCCTTTACCCTCTCATAGTATTTGGACTTAATACGCAAAAGGTTTATGTAGCCACCCCGCCCTTCTATTTTGGCTTCTCCTACGAATAGGTCTTTTAGGATCTGGTAAAATCGCTTTTTTTTGGTCTCCATATTGTTTATGATTATAAATTATACGTCGAGTGAGAAATTCAGAAAAGCTGGAAATCCCTTAAGAAAAAAGCTTTGGCGGGGAGGGAGATTATAATACCCCCAAACCCCACCAAAGAGGTAATAACATGAAAAATCACCTCTATAGTTTATACCAAATGGTCTTAAAGTCCCTAACATCCTACCTCGGAGTTGATCAGGAAAAGAAAAGGGCAGGCAGACCTCCAAAAGTCTCTGACCTCCAACTCTGTGCCTTGTTTATCCTATCCTATATCACAAACACTCCAGTCT
>Ga0209691_1001966_pt1 | contig 11330 bp, 6 predicted proteins | sample YNPMSBMetaG_FD_187120 | JGI IMG/M metagenome (GOLD analysis project Ga0209691, IMG submission 187120) | Anoxygenic and chlorotrophic microbial mat microbial communities from Yellowstone National Park, USA - YNP MS-B MetaG (SPAdes) (version 2) ... | reverse complement strand
CTAATCTCTGGAAACATCTCCAGCTTTACGGGCAAATCCTCATAGACGACTACAACTTCTCCAAACGCAAAGAAGGCCAAGGCTGGTGGGCCAATAAATATGCCCTCCAAGGCGGAGTCAAAATCATCGATGCCTTCTTACCCACGCTGGACCTCTTTGCCGAATATAATCAAGTTCGACCATACACCTACAGCCATTCTAATGTCAGCAATGCCTGGACGCATTATGGTCAGTTTTTAGCGCATCCCTATGGGGCTAATCTGTCTGAGCTGTCCGGGGCTTTTCGGTATCAGCCCATCGGCGGGCTAACCCTGGAAGGTCGGTATATCCACCTTTTGCAGGGGCTGAACACCCCTACCCGGAACTGGGGCAGCAGTCCGTTTGTGAGTGATGTAACGTTTGTACAGCCGTTTGGGAATCGCCTTTTACAGGGGGAGCGGGTGAGTCGGCGGCTTCTCATGGGGCGGCTGGTCTATCAGCCCTTTTATCAGCCGGCCTACATAGAAGTGGAGGGGCACTGGCGTGATGGCGTCGTGGCCCTGCTGGGCGGGGTGCGTTGGATGCTTACCCCTAAAGTACTTCGCTTCTGAACCGCTTGCCGTATCTTTGAAGAAATGCTCACCATCGGCCTTTTTCTGCTGGCTTTGGGCGTGCTGATTATCATTCATGAGCTGGGGCACTTTTTGCCCGCTAAGATTTTTGGCATGCGGGTAGAAAAGTTTTATCTTTTCTTTGACTGGCCGGCTAAAATTTGGAGCTTCCGCAAGGGGAAGACAGAATACGGGATTGGTATTCTGCCCCTGGGAGGCTATGTGAAGATTGCCGGGATGGTGGATGAGTCCAACTTAGGCAAGCGGCAGTCCCCTACTCCTCCTGAGCCGGATGAGTTTCGGGCTAAACCCCTCCTCCAGCGCATGCTGGTAATAGCTGGCGGCCCCTTAGCCAATGTCCTGTATAGCTATGGGGTGCTTGTGCTGCTTCTCGCTATGGGCGGCCGGGAAAAGATCGCCTATCATCAGTGGGCATCTGGCTTTGAGGCCGTACCTTTTCTGGGCATTCAGACGGGGGACCGCATTCTCGCCGTGAATGACCAGCCGGCTTATCACACCAACCTCCTCTCCATGCAAAAAATAGCACAATGTAGCTATACGCTTACTATTTTGCGGGGGAGTGATACGGTTAGGCTTTCGCTCTCTCCGGCGCAGTGCGATACGCTTCTTCGGAAACTTCTCCGAAAGGAAGAGGTTTTCATGCCGCGTTTGCCGGCCGTGGTGGTTCCTATGGAGGGGGGTCCTGCCTACCAGGCAGGGGTCCGAGAGGGGGATACGATTATAGCTGCTGATGGGGAGGCTGTGGAGTCCTTTCAGGCGCTCCGGATGCGGCTGGGGCAGTTGGGTCGGGATGCGGTAACCCTCTTAGTGGGGCGGGCCTCGGGGCGATTCACCGTAGCGGTGAAGTTAGATAGTTTGCGGCGGCTGCAGGTGTGGCCCGTCGCGCGGCTGCCTGTGGAACGGGAAACTTATCCTTTTCCCTTAGCGCTGGTTGAGGCAGGAACCCTCCTCTACCAGACTGCTGCCTTGCAAATAGCGGGTTTCCGCATGCTGCTGACCGGCCAAATGAAGCCCACCGAAAGCTTAGCCGGCCCCATCGGTATCGCCAAGCTCACCGCTAAACAGTACGAAGAAGGTGGGTGGCTCCAGCTGTTGTCGTTTTCGGCTGTGCTTAGTCTCATCTTGGCCATCATGAATCTCTTGCCCATACCCCTTTTGGACGGGGGACATTTGCTTTTTCTGGGACTGGAAGCCGTATTTCGCAAAGAACCCTCCTATCGGCTTCGGGAGATTGCGCAGTACGTCGGGCTGGCGATCATTCTGGGCATCATGATTCTGGCCTTTTGGAGCGATTTACGGCGGCTATGAGGAGGTGGCTGATAGCAGGATGCATGGGGTTGGTATGGGGCCAATCCGCCGCCTCCGAAGCGGTGCTGCGCTTCCGGATGGGCCTGTACGAAGCGGCCCTACCCCTTTTCCAGCAGGCCTACCGGCAAAGCGGCGATAACCTATGGGCCAGCTACATTCTGGAATGCCACCTGCGCTCCCAAAACTACGAGGCCGCCGAACGCTGGCTCACCCAGCAGAAAAAATCCCGTTCTACCCCCGAGGCCTGGCTCAAAGCCTGGGAAGGGCGCTACCTTATCGGCCGGGGCGATTCAGCCACGGGACTAACTTTGTGGGAGAACCTTCTCAAAATACCGCAGGCTGATGCGCATTTGTATGAAGACCTTGCAGAAGTAGCGGGGCGAGTTTGGGGCGCTTTTGCGTGGGAGCGGCGCTTTTTATACGAGGCACGCCGGCGCTCCGGAAGCCTCTTTGCGTATGCAGAAGCCCTCATTCCCTCCCTGGAAGCCGAACGTCTCTACCCCCAGGCCTGGATAGAGTGGCTGCACCTGTGGCTAAGCGGACGCCTCCCCTCAGATAGCTTGCTCTCGGTGGCTCATCGCTACCACAAGCAGGAGGGGGTTTTCCTGGATAGCTTAGAGATCCCCCTGCTTCGCCTCTACCAGGGTACGACCCCGCCGCCGGAGTATCAGGTGCTCCTGACACGATTTTACCTCCTGGCAGAAGATTACACAGAGGCTTTGCGGTATGCCCGGGCCGTAGCCCGGCAAACCGGCCAGTGCGAAATCCTCTATGAGGTGGGTCTGGCAGCAGAGATCGCCGGTGCCCTCCCCACTGCCCAGCAGGCCTATCAAGAGCTCCTCCGCACTTACCCCACCTGCCCCGCCACCGAGAAAACCATCCCCCATTACCTGAACGTAGAAAGCCTCTTAGAAAACCCCCAAAAAGCCCTGGCACGCATAGATAGCCTCCTGACAGCTCAGGGCCCCCGCCCTACCCTCCTCATAGAAAAAGCGCGGTGGCTGCTGCGAACAGGACAAGCCCAGGCAGTTCCTCCCCTCCTCAACGCTTTAGAACCGCCTACAACGGGTCTTTTAGCTCAGAAGTACTTCCTCCTATCCGATGCAGCCCTATATATGGGCGATCCCGTCCAGGCGCGTCTGTATCTCTTGGAAGTAGAGTCCCGCCTACCTGAATCGAGCTACCTTTCCACAGCTTACTTCAAGTTAGCCGAACTGGCCTTCTTCCAGGGGGAGTTTGAGCTGGCTAAGGCCCGCCTTCGCCTGCTAAAAAACAATACGCAGGATGAGCTTAGCAACGACGCGATAGAGCTTTATTGGCTCATCATTGACAACCTCAAGCCGGATACCCTTCTCACGCCGCTTTCGCTTTTAGCCCGGGCCCTCTTAGCCGAGCGCCAAGGGAATCTCACCCTGGCCAAACGGCTATGCGACACCCTGGAAACCCAATGGAAAGGCCATCCCGTTACGGATGACGTGCTTTGGTTGCAGTCCCGCATCGCCCTGGCTCAGGGTGATACCCTAAAAGCGCGTACCTACCTCCAACTGCTGGTGGATTACCCGGATACCGAAAGTCTCTATCGGGATGACGCCCTTTACGGCTTGGCCCGCCTTTCCAAAAGCGAGGCAGAAGCAGCTCGCTTCTACGAGCGGCTCCTGCGCGAGGTGCCAAACAGCCTCTATGCCCGGATAGCCCGGGAGGCACTGGGAGCCCTGGCACGATAAAAGGATGCGCACAAGCCCCGCAAATAGCCACGAAAAGTAGCCTATCAGCGCCTCCCAGGAAAAGGAACCGAGAGCCGAAGAGGATGTCCGGGCCGGCCGCCGCCCCTTGCTGCAAACTCCTCCCCCATCTGCTTAAGCATCTTTACCCACCTACCTTCCCATACCGTGCTCCCCTCGCCCTCCTCGGTGCGCTCGGCGTACTCTGCGGTTCCACCAGATGTGCGTAAACGCCGACCCCTGCCCTACTTTCATCTCCTGATGCCCAGTACAACCCAAACACGCTAACTACCCGAAAACCACCCCCCTACCCTATTGCTCTCAGCCGGCGGTACACATGCTTGGGTGGTGGGCGCTTCACAAGTCGCGGACGCCAGGTCTGCTCGTAATCCGACCAACTGCCCTCTACAAAAAAGACCCCTTCTCCTGGCTCAAAGACTAAAATATGCGTCGCAAGACGGTCTAAAAACCACCGATCATGTGAGATAATCAGGCAACTGCCTGTAAAGTTTTCCAGCGCCTCTTCTAAAGCCCGAATCGTGTGGACATCCAGGTCGTTCGTGGGCTCGTCCAAAAGGAGGAGATTAGCGCCTTTCTGGAAGGCATACGCTAAATGTAGGCGCATCTTCTCCCCGCCGGAAAGCTGGTGAACGTACTTCTCCTGGTCGCTCCCCGTGAAGCCAAAGCGAGCCAAGTAGGCACGCACATTCAGGAGCCGATCGCCGATTTTGATCTGCTCCTGGCCGCCCGATATTTGCTGAAGGAGTTTGTAGTTAGGATTCAGCTCGCGATGCTCCTGGTCTACGTAGGCGATGACAGCGGTGGGGGAAATCCTGATCTGGCCCGAAGTGGGGGTGGCTTCCTGCATAATGAGCCGAAAGAGGGAGGTTTTTCCAGTGCCGTTAGGGCCGACGATGCCTACGATGGCGCCACGCGGCACAGCAAAGGTGAGATTCTCAAAGAGCGTTCGGTCACCGAAACGAAGGGTGAGGTTTTCTACCTGGAGGGCCCATTCGCCGAGAGGGGGCGCCGGCGCAATAAATATCTCCTGGTCTTCTCGTGCATGGCGCTCGTAGGTGGATAGACGGGCTTTGCGTTGGGCTTCCCGATCCCGGGGCGTCATCTGAATCCACTCCAACTCCCGCTTCAAGGCCTGGGTCCGCTCCGGCGAAACGTTCTTTTCCCGAAGCTGCGTCTCTTTCTGCCGGAGCCAGGAAGAGTAGTTGCCCTTCCAGGGAACGCCATAGCCATGGTCCAGTTCCAAAATCCACTCCGCTACCTTCTCCAAGAAGTAGCGGTCGTGGGTCACGGCGATGACCGTGCCCTGGTAGTTGGCCAGATGAGCCTCTAACCAGGCAATAGCTTCAGCATCCAGGTGGTTGGTCGGCTCATCCAGAAGCAGGACGTCCGGCTCCTGAATAAGAAGCCTGGCCAGGGCCAGGCGGCGCTTCTCCCCCCCCGAAAGCACTTTTACCGGGGCATCCGGCGGCGGACACCGTAAAGCCTCCATCGCCTGAAGGATATACGTGTCCACATTCCACCCATCCACGGCGTCAATAGCCTCTTGCAGCTGGGCCTGCTCCGCTAAGAGCTTATCCATCTCGTCATCGGAGAGCGGCTCCGCAAAACGTTGGCTAATCTCCTCAAAGCGGCGCAGCAGCGCATATACCTCGGCAGCTCCCTCCCGGACTATCTCTATGGCTGTTTTCTCTGGGTCCAGCACCGGCTCCTGGGAAAGGTACCCCAACGTGTAGCCGGGAGAGAGCTTGGCTTCGCCCTGAAAGTCTTTGTCTACCCCGGCCATAATGCGAAGAAGGGTGCTTTTACCAGAGCCGTTAGGGCCTACCACCCCAATCTTGGCACCATAAAAGTAAGACAGGGAAATGTCTCGCAGAATGGTTCGGTTGGGGGGGATGATTTTTGACACCCGAACCATCGTGTAGATGATTTTTTCGCCGGCCATGCGTGCGGCAAAGGTAAAGTACCGGAGGCGGTTTTGCCCCCTGACAAAAGGCAGGCCACGGCAGCTACTTTTTCATACCAGTTTGACACACCTCACTCCAGCGTAAAGGGGCTTTCGTACCTTTGGGGGATGCAGGTGATTCTCTTCGTAGGGCCGCCAGGCTCCGGGAAGGGCACCCAGGCCCAACGCCTGGCCCAGGAATTGGGATATCGTCACTTAGTCATGGGCGACCTCCTGCGCCACGAAATCCAGAATGAAACCCCCCTCGGCCGCAAAATCAAACCCCTCCTCGAAGCGGGCCTCCTCGTGCCGGATGAACTCGTCATAGACCTGATCGCACAGCATCTGCAGGAGGGGGCAAACTACATCCTGGATGGCTTTCCGCGTACCGTGCCGCAGGCGCAGGCACTGAGCCACCTCCTCGCCCAGAAAGGCGCCTCCCTCTGCGCCGTCATCGCCCTCGAAGTGCCCGAAGAAGAGCTCCTCACCCGTCTCCTCAAACGCGCCGAACTGGAAGGCCGCTCAGATGACAACCCCCAAATCATCCAGCGACGCCTCGCCGAATACCGCACAAAAACCCAGCCGCTCCTGGACTTCTATGCGGCACAGGGCCTGCTGCGGCGCATCTCCGGCCTCGGCGACATCCCGGACATCACCGACCGCATCAAAAAAGCCGTGGAAATGTGTTAGTATATTCAGCATGACTCCGGAAAGCATCCGCATAGATTCCATAGAAGACGCTATTGAAGCCCTGCGCGCAGGCAAGATGGTCGTGGTCGTGGATGACCCCGACCGCGAAAACGAGGGGGACCTCGTGATGGCAGCGGAGTTTGTGACCCCCGAAGCCGTCAACTTCATGGCGAAAGAGGCACGGGGACTCATCTGTGTGCCGCTTCTGCCGGAGCGGGCTCAGGCGCTGCGCCTCTCCCCCATGGTCAGCGAAAACACCGCCCCACACAACACGGCTTTCACCGTGTCCGTAGATTATATCGGGGAAGGACTGGTGACAGGTATCTCCGCCGCTGATCGGGCCCGAACGATCCGAGCGCTCGCAGACCCTCGCGCGCGCGCCGACGATTTCGCCCGGCCTGGGCATGTCTTTCCCCTAATAGCGCGCCCCGAGGGTGTCTTACGCCGCAGCGGCCACACCGAGGCCGCCATAGACCTCATGCGCCTGGCCGGCCTGACCCCCGTCGCCGTCATCGTGGAAATCATGAACGAAGACGGCACCATGGCCCGCCTCCCCCGCCTCCGTCAGCTCGCCGACAAATGGGGATTTCCCCTCATCACCATCCAGGACCTCATCGCCTACCGCCTGCGCACCGAATCCACCATCATCCGCGAAGAGGTCGTGGATATGCCCACGAAATACGGCCACTTCAAGCTCTACGCCTACCGCCACAAATACACCGGCGAACCCCACGTGGCTCTGGTCAAAGGCACCTGGGCACCCGACGAACCGATCCTCGTTCGGGTACACTCCTCGTGTTTTACAGGGGATATCCTGGGGTCGCTCCGATGTGACTGCGGCAATCAGCTCGCCCTCGCCCTCCAACGCATCGAGGCCGAAGGCAAAGGCGTCTTAGTCTACGTCAACCAGGAGGGCCGGGGCATCGGCCTCCTCCCTAAAATGCACGCCTACCGCCTGCAAGAGGAAGGCCTGGATACCGTCGAGGCCAACCTCGCACTCGGTTTTGCCGCTGACGAAAGAGAGTATGGCACCGGCGCCCAAATCCTCCGCGACTTAGGCGTGACTAAAATGCGCCTCCTCACCAATAACCCCAAAAAACGCGCTGGCCTCGCCGGCTTCGGCTTGGAAATCGTAGAAACCCTCCCCCTCGTCACCCCACCTAACCCCCACAACTACCGCTACCTCCTCACAAAGAAAACTCGCCTGGGCCATATTCTGCCAGAGGATATCCTGTCTGAGCCCCCTACAGCGGATGCCCCGCACGCATCCCCCTGCGACGACACCTGCCAGTAAAAGACCCTCCGGCAAAAGACCGGAAACGTCATCGGTACGCTTCTAAGAGGCTCTCGTCGTGGATGAGCACTTCGCGCGGTTTGCTACCCCGGGCAGGTCCGACAACCCCAGCCTTCTCTAACTGATCCATTAGGCGCCCCGCCCGATTAAACCCAATCCCTAACTTCCGCTGCAAAAGCGAAGTAGACCCATACCCACTCCGCACTACCAAGAGCGCCGCTTCATAAAAAAGCGGATCCCTTTCGCCATCCTCCTCTATGGCAGGGCTCTCCTCTTTCTCCGGCCGGGGCGGTTCGGGTAATACATACGGCTCTACCGGCGATTGGTCCTCTATGAAGGCTACCACCCGCTCTATTTCCGCTGTACTGATAAAGCCACTTTGCAGCCGCAGCGTTTCTGTCCCCATAGAAAAGAGCATATCCCCCCGTCCGATCAGCCGCTCCGCCCCATTCATATCCAGAATCGTGCGCGAATCCACGCCCGAACTCACCCGAAACGACATCCGAACCGGAAAGTTCGCCTTGATCAGCCCCGTAATCACATTCACCGACGGCCGCTGCGTCGCTACCAGCAAATGTATCCCCACCGCCCGCGCCAGCTGCGCCAGCCGACAAATCGGCGTCTCCACCTCTTTCCCCGCCGTCATCATCAGGTCCGCCAGCTCATCGATGATCAGCACAATGTACGGCAAATAGCGATGCCCTTCTAAATGGCTGAGCCGCCCAGCGAGGTAAGCTTCATTATACTCGGTGATGCTGCGTACCCGAGCCTCCTTGAGAAGGTCATACCGCAGCTCCATCTCCAGCACTAAGCTCTGAAGAGCCGGCAAAGCCTCCTCCACCTCAGTGATAATGCCCGCAGATAAAGTGGGGATTTGTACCAGATAGTGCTTAGAGAGGTGCTGGTAAAGGCTCATCTCTACTTTTTTCGGGTCTATCAGGAGGAAACGTACCTCGTGCGGAGAACGCCGATATAGCAGGGAGATAATCATGCAGTTCAGGGCGACAGACTTGCCCTGGCCAGTAGCGCCAGCAATAAGCAGATGCGGCATCTGGGATAGGTCCTTCACATAGGCTTCGTTGCTGATGGTTTTCCCCAGCGCCAATAGAAGCGGCCCTTGCCCCTCCTGAAAGGCCCTCGAGGCTAAAATCCCCCGCAGCGACACCGTCTGCGGGTGCTTGTGCGGAACCTCTATGCCGATCGTGCCCTTCCCCGGGAGTGGCGCAATAATCCGAATCCCCAACGCCGCCAAACTCAAAGCAATATCATCCTCCAGACTGCGAATCCGGCTAATCCGTATCCCCGGCGCCGGCACAATCTCAAACAGCGTTACCGTCGGCCCCACCGTCGCCGTAATCCGCACAATGGAAATCCCATAATGCGACAGCGTCTCTACAATCTGATTCTTGTACGCCTGAAGCTCCGCCTCCGTAGGAAGCGGCACGCTCCGATTTTCATGAGCATCCAACAGCGTGAGCGGGGGAAAAATCCACGAATCAGTAGAGATAGTAGGCTTTACAGCTCGATGCGGTAAAGAAAGGGCCTCTTTTTGAGACAAGGGCTGATGCGTCTCCTGTAGAGGCAGCAAAGGATTGGCTGAATGCGACTCGTCGTCGGAAGGTACAGAAGCCCGCGCAGGCAGGACAGCCTCTTCGGTAATGGCGGCCTCTCCTTCTTCTATTGCCGGCGTTTCTGAGGCAGGGGTAATCCCGGGTGTCGGCGGGGAAAACGAAGGACTTTCCTCATCTGAGCGAGGGGAAGGCGGGGAGTCTTCCGCCTCGGTCAGGGGCCGAATGGTGAAGAAAACCTCTGCCTTAGGGGTCGTGACAAGCGCCTCCTCGGGTTCTTCTACCCTTACAGCACGCGCAAAATCATCCTGCTCTGGCGGAGCCGCCCTAGGGGTAGCAGGCGGGAGGCGCTTTTTCCACAGGCGCCCCAAGCCATAGCCTGCCCCACCCACCAGAAGTAGCCAGCTCAGCAGCAGGCCCACCTTGCCGATGTAAAGCGCCAAAAAATCACCAAAGGCTGCCCCTACCACCCCGCACCATATAAGGTCTTCGACTAAGCCTAACTGCGCCAATACCCCCCCCAGCGTAGAGAAAAAATACAACGCCGCCAGACTGACAAGCAGGTAGAGTCTTTTCACGGGGCGGCCTTGCACCCACCGTACGCCCATGTAGGTCAGAAGAACCGGAAAAAGCACCCCTATCCACCCAAAGCCCCGATAAATAGTCAAATGCGCTAAGCGGGCCCCTATCCAGCCCGTGGGATTATGGAGGGGGACAGCACTCGAAGCGCCTTCCAGGGCAGCGAGGTCTTCCGTGTAGCTTACAAAATACGCCAGCACCGCAATCAGCCAGTAGACCCCCAGCACCGCCGTCGCTACCCCAAGGGTCATCCGACGCGGCGAGACCGAACCAGCCACCGTATCCACTTAGGCGAAGATAAGGCTTACTTCCCAATGCAGAACCGGGAGAAGATGCTCTCCAAAATATCCTCCGGCGTAATCTCCCCGATAATGGTGCCAATTGAGAAGGCTGCCCGCCGCATGGCCTGCGCTACCAGCTCCGTTTCTCGCCCTGCTTCTAATAGTCCCAGCGCTTCCTGCACCGCCGCTAACGCTTCAGTAAACGCTGCATAGTGGCGATAGTTGGAAATCAGCACCTCCCCACTGGCGCCCAGCGCCGTGAGATTCTCGGCGATCTTCTGCCTCAGCTCTTCCAAGCCTATCCCCTGCCAAGCGGATAGTTTGATCACCTCTGGGATAGACCAAATAGGATGATGAGGGGCGACCAGATCGCTCTTGTTAGCAACAAAGAGATAGTTCGGGGGAAGTTCGCTGAGCAGCTTTTTCGCATAAGCTACAATAGCTTCCAGACTTTCAAAGCGCGGCGCCTCTATGATAATCAAAGTGAGGAAGGCTTCCTGAACCGCTTTCCGGGTGCGGCGAATCCCCTCCGCCTCAATCGGGTCGCTGGGGTTTTCGCGCAGGCCGGCCGTATCAATGAGCCGCAGCTCAAACCCCTCAATAAACAGCCGCTCCTGGATCGTATCGCGCGTGGTGCCCGGAATATCGGACACAATCGCCCGCGAGTCGCCTAAAAGGGCATTGAGCAGGGTAGATTTGCCGACATTGGGTTCTCCCACAATCGCCAGCGGAATCCCCTCCTGGATGGCCTGACCCATGCGATACGACGAAAGAAGGCGTTCTATCTCGCCTTGAAGCGCTAAAAGCAGTACTCTAAGCTGGGGTCGTGAAGCAAACTCGACATCTTCCTCGCTGAAATCAAGCTCTAATTCCAGCAGCGCGAGGTAATCTATGAGATTTTGTCTAAGCTGGCGGACTTTCTGGAAGTAGGTACCGCGCAGTTGACTCAGGGCTAAGCGGTGAGCGGCTTCACTCTGGGCCTGGATGAGGGTGGCGACGGCTTCGGCCTGGTCGAGGGCGATTTTGCGGTGGAGGTAGGCCCGCAGGGTAAACTCCCCCGGCTGTGCCAGCCGCGCCCCCCCCGCTTGAAAGGCCTCCAAAGCTCGCCGCAAAATGTACGGGCTCCCATGGAACGAAATCTCTACCACATCCTCCCCCGTATAGGAATGGGGCTTTGGGAAGTAGGTGAGGACGACCTCATCCAAGAGCTGGTTTTCTACCCATATTTCGCCCAGGTGGGCGTAGCGGGGATGGGGCCGCGTACGAGGCCGTTTGAAGCGGAAGTATTTCAAGGCGATGGGCAGTGCATCGGGGC
>Ga0209691_1001960_pt1 | contig 11356 bp, 11 predicted proteins | sample YNPMSBMetaG_FD_187120 | JGI IMG/M metagenome (GOLD analysis project Ga0209691, IMG submission 187120) | Anoxygenic and chlorotrophic microbial mat microbial communities from Yellowstone National Park, USA - YNP MS-B MetaG (SPAdes) (version 2) ... | reverse complement strand
TTGGGCCTACCCGTCCTGGTGGAAATCCCCAGCGCCTATGTTTTCTTTCATGCGGGGCCGGTTATGCTCTTAGCCTTTGTGCGCGAATATGCCCTGGCTAATCAGCAGCTACCTCCCCACGGGGCGATGGGCATTCAGCATATAGCCTTTGAGGCCCCTTCCACGGAGGCTTACGAAAAATGGAAAGTTCTCCTCCCGCAAAAGTGCATCGCTATAGACCGTGAGGTAACCTGGCCCAATCAGCGTCGTTCTTTTTACTTTACTGATCCGGATGGGCATAGCCTGGAGATTTTGGAGCCGGGGGTTTGGCCTCTCCCGCCTGAGAGGGGCAGTCTGCCGCCTTAAGAAACCTAACGGGCCTTCAAAAACTATGCTGACAGCCTTTTGAGGCGGGCGAAGAGGCGTATTACTCTATGGCGGCCTTGCTGTCGAGAAAGTCCCGGTACCAGTACGCTGACTGTTTGGGTTGGCGCTGGAGGGTCTTTCGGTCTACGTACACGATGCCGAACTGGGGCCGGTAGCCTTCCGCCCACTCGAAATTATCCAGGAAGGTCCAGATGAAGTAGCCTTTGACCTGGTGCCCTTCTTTTTGGGCGCGGTAGACTTGGCGGAGGGCGGCTTGCAGGTAGCTTATGCGCTGGGGGTCGTCGGTGGTTTCGTTTTCGGCGGCATAGCCGTTTTCGGTGATGATAATGGGCAGCTGGTGGTCGTAGCGAGCGAAAAGCTTGATAGCGAGGTAGAGGGATTCGGGGTAAACTTCCCAGCCCATAGCCTGGTAGGGGGCGCCGCGCCGTTTGGCTGGGATGGGGCGTCCTTTGACGTAGGGTACGAGGGCGTGGTGCCGGATGACCTCCCGGGTGTAATTCTGAATCCCGATGAAGTCTAGTTGGGCGGCCATCCGCTGCCGGTCGCCGGGCTGGGCATGACGCCGTTCGATTTCCTCTAAGAGGGGGAAGGCGTCGACCGGGTAGCCCAGACCCATGAGCGGTTCTATGAAGAGGCGGTTGAAGAGGGCGTCATAGCGGCGGGCGGCAGCCTGGTCCTTCCAGCTCTCCGGGCGATAAGGGAAGGTCGGCGAGGTAGAGAAGGTCGTTCCTACCCGGGCCATGCTGGGTAGGAGGGCTTTGAGGAGCTTGATGCTCTCGCCCTGGACGAGGGCGGCATGGTGGACAGCGGCTAAAAAAGGTTTGAGGCCGCGCAGGCCAGGTGCATGAATGCCTAAGAGATAACCGACAGCCGTGAAGGCGAGAGGCTCATTGAGGACCATCCAGTAGCGAACCTTCCGGCCATATTCTTTTGCGCAGAAGGTGGCGTAGGCGAGAAAGTCGTCTAAGATTTTTCGGTTTGTCCAGCCGCCATATTCGGTTTGGAGGGCGAGGGGCAGGTCCCAGTGATAGAGGGTGACCCAAGGTTCAATGCCGGCGGCGAGGAGAGCGTCGATGACTTGGTGGTAGAAGGCAACGCCGGCGGGGTTGGGCTGGCCCCGTCCCGCGGGAAAAAGGCGAGGCCACGATATAGAGAAGCGAAAAGCCGGGATGTGGAGGTCTTTGAGGAGCTGGATGTCCTCGAGGTAGCGGTGGTAGAAGTCGCAGGCGATGTCGCCGGTTTCACGGCGGTCGATTTTGCGGGGGCGGTGGACGAAATCATCCCAGATGGAGGGGCCTTTGCCGTCAGCATTCCAGCCGCCTTCTATTTGGTAGGCGGCGACGGCGACGCCCCAGTGAAAGTCTGTGCCGAAGTCGGAGCGGGTGAGGCGCATTAGGCGGCGCGGCCAAGCACGCGGGCAACGGTGCGGCCGATTTCGGCGGGGCTTTCCACCACGGTCACGCCGCACTGCGTGAGGAAGTCCATTTTTTCGCGGGCGCCGCCTTTGCCACCGGTAATGATAGCGCCGGCATGGCCCATGCGGCGGCCTGGAGGCGCCGTCTGGCCAGCGATGTACGCAATCACCGGCTTCGTGCCGTGGTCGCGAATCCATTCGCCCGCCGTCTCCTCATCCGTACCGCCAATCTCCCCAATCAGGACAATAGCTTCGGTTTCGGGGTCTTCCATGAGGAGCTTGATGATGTCCAGGTGTTTAGAGCCGACGATAGGGTCGCCGCCAATCCCTACGCAGGTGGATTGGCCTAAGCCGACTTGCGTCAGCTGGTGCACGGCTTCGTAAGTGAGGGTGCCCGAACGGCTCACTACGCCAATAGGTCCCCGTTTATGGATGAAGCCGGGCATAATGCCGACTTTGCAGGCGTCAGGCGTAATGACACCGGGGCAGTTAGGCCCGATCAGTCGAACATGGGGATAATCTGCCTGAAGGGCGGCCTTTACCCGCAGCATGTCCCGTACGGGAACCCCATCCGTAATCGCAACAATCAAGCGAACGCCCGCATCAGCGGCTTCCATGATGGCATCTGCTGCGCCGGGCGCCGGCACGAAAATAATAGACGCCTCTGCGCCGGTGGCGGCTACAGCTTCTCGCATGGTATTGAAGACGGGCAGGTCCATGTGGGTTTGGCCGCCTTTACCGGGGGTCACGCCCCCCACGACCTTGGTGCCGTAAGATAGCATCTGCTGGGCATGAAAGGTGCCCTCCTTCCCGGTAAAGCCTTGAACCAAAACTTTTGTATTGGCATCTACGAGGATAGCCATGCGGCAAACTTACGGCAAAGTTTCAGTATCCCCAGAGGGTTTTGAGGGTGCTGAGGTAGAGGAGGGCGGCGGTTTCGGCGCGCAGGCGCAGGTGGCCCAGGCTCACGCCCTTCAGGCCCAGTCCATGTAGGGTAGAGAGCTCCTCCGGAGTAAAGTCACCCTCTGGGCCGACCACCCACAGGGTGCTCTGCGGGATGGAAGGAAGGGCTTCCCGGAGGGGGGTCGCCGCCCCAATCTCGCCAAAGAGTCGCTGCGCAAACGCTTCCCACGGTACGGCATGAAGGCTTGGGCAGACCTGGATGTGGGGGAGGATGCTGCGCAGATTTTGCTTGACGGCGGCGAGGGCAACGTTGCGCAGGCGGCTTTCGCTGGGCTGCCGAGGAAAGCTCCGGGCAAACGGCACGAAAAAGATATGCGTAGCGCCGAGCTCTACGGCTTTTTCCACGAGCCAAGCCATGCGGTCGGGGGCTTTCAGGATGGCGACCACGAGGGCGATAGGTGCCGGCGGCTCTCCATGCCGCTCCCATACTTCCACTATTTCCACCACGACGCGCTCGCCCTTAATTTCCACGAATCGGCCTCGCGCTAAAAGCCCCTGACCATTACTGAGGTAGGCCTCTTCGCCCACTCGGCAGCGTAGGGCTCGCACGGCATGCCGGGCCTCCGCAGTGGGGAGCACCACTTCTCCCGCCGTCGGCAAATCTGGCACATAAAACCCCGACACCGGGCCAAATTTGTTACTTTTGCCGTATGCTGTACCATATTGGCTTCGGCCCAAGCGACGTCTATGGCATCCTGCAGCGGCGTATCCTGCGGGATGGGCTGGATCTCGTCATGGACCTGGAAAAAAGCCACGGTGTTTGGGTGTATGATAAGCTTCACAACCGCGAACTCTTAGACTTTTTCGGGTGCTATGCTACCATCCCGCTGAGCTACAACCACCCTAAAATGACCGGGGACGAGACCTTCCTCAAGCATCTGCTTCAGGCGGCGCTCATCAATCCCACCAATGCCGATATTTACACAGAGGAGTATGCGTACTTCATGCAGGTTTTTGAACGGGTAGCGATTCCAAGCTATCTTAAGTATACGTTTTTCATCGCTGGCGGGGCCTTAGCCGTAGAAAACGCCCTCAAAGTAGCCATGGACTGGAAAGTCCAGAAGAACTTCCAGAAGGGCTACCGTCGGGAGGTGGGGACGAAGGTGATACACTTTGAGGAGGCGTTTCATGGGCGGTCGGGCTATACGATGAGCCTCACGAATACCGACCCGGCGAAGATTCGGTACTTCGCCAAGTTTGATTGGCCGCGGGTAGTCAATCCTAAGCTGCGTTTCCCGATTACGGATGCGGAGATAGAGCGGGTGGAAAAGGTCGAGGCGCTGGCTATCGCGCAAATCAAGCAGGCCTTCGTGGAGCATCGGGATGACATTTGTGCGATCATCATAGAGCCTATCCAGAGCGAGGGCGGGGATAACCACTTCCGGCCGGAGTTTATGAAGGCGCTTCGGCAGTTGGCCGATGAGAATGACGTGATGCTCATTTATGATGAGGTGCAGACGGGGGTAGGGGCGACGGGGCGCTTCTGGGCGCATGAGCACTTCGGGCCGGAGGCGCGGCCGGATATCATCAGCTTTGGCAAGAAGATGCAGATTTGCGGCATCCTCGTCGGGCCGAAAGTGGATGAAGTGCCGACGAATGTCTTCCGGGTGCCCTCGCGGATCAACTCCACCTGGGGCGGCAATCTCGTTGACATGGTGCGCGCGACGCAGATTCTCTCCATCATAGAAGAAGACCACATCGTAGAACACGCCGCTCGGGTAGGCGACTACCTCAAGCACCGGCTGGAAGCCCTCCAGGAGGCTTATCCCGACATGATTTCCAACGTACGGGGGCGGGGGCTCATGGTGGCCTTTGACCTGCCTACGAAACAGCTGCGGGATAAGCTCGTCCAAGATGCCCTATCCAAGGAAAACATGCTCCTGCTCAAAGCCGGGGAGCGCTCTATCCGGTCCCGCTCGCCCCTCACGATAACCGAGCAGGAGATAGACGAGGGGCTAAGCCGGCTTGAACGCCTGCTCAAAACATATACAGTTCCTCGGCAAGTAGCGGTAGTAGGGTGAGTTCTCTTCGGGTTGCCCTGCAAAAGAAAGGGCGATTACACGAAGATTCTATCCGGCTTTTGTCGGAGGCGGGAATCCGGTTACTTTTGCACGGGGATCGGCTGCGGGTGCCGGCCCAGGGTTTTCCGCTGGAGGCCTACCTTTTGCGGGATGATGACATTCCGGCTTACATCGCGAATGGGACGGCGGATGTAGGGATTGTAGGGGAGAATACGCTCTTAGAGTCGGGGTTAGCGCTGAATGTTTTACGGCGGTTAGGTTTTGGGCGGTGCCGGCTGTCGCTGGCAGTGCCTCGCGAGTCTGGCGTTCAGCGTTTAGCGGATTGTGAAGGGCTACGGGTAGCGACCAGCCATCCTCACCTGACCGAGCGGTACTTTTCGGAGGCTGGTCTTTCCGCTACGATTCTCCCACTGGAAGGTTCGGTGGAAATCGCTCCCAGCCTGGGCCTGGCTGATGCCGTCGTGGATATCGTAGCTACCGGCACCACCCTCCTCATGAATGGCCTTCGGGAAGTGCATGTCTTCCTGGAAAGTGAGGCCGTGCTGGTAACTTCCCCGCGCACGCCTAATGACCGCGTAGAGGCTTTCCTTTTCCGGATAGATGCGGTGCTGGCCGCCCGTACCCGAAAGTACATCCTCCTCAACCTCCCCGAGCGCCAGCTGCCAGAGCTTCTGAAAATCCTGCCTGGTCTCAAAAGTCCCACTGTCATGCCTCTCGCCGAAAAAGGCTGGATTTCTGTGCATACGGTCGTGGAGGAGAGTCGTTTTTGGGAGACCCTTCATCAGCTCAAAGCGATTGGGGCGCAGGGCATCCTCGTGATGGATATTGGCAAACTCATCTTGTGACATGTGGCGGGTTTTCGCCTACGAGCCGGGTTTTTCGGGTGCGACGTTACGGGCGCAGCAGCCGCCTTTGCCGGAGGTAGGGTTTATCTTCGAGGCGATAAAGGCGGAAGGGGATGCGGCGCTGCGGCGCTTTACAGCCGAGTGGGATGGGGTAGAGATAGAGGGGGATTTTCAGGTACCTGTGCCGCCTCCTGCCGAAATCCCCCTCCCATCTGCGCACAAAGCTGCCATAGAAAGAGCCTATCGGAATATTCACGCTTTTCATCAGCATCAGAAGCCCCGGCCTTATGAGGTGGAGACGATGCCAGGGGTGCGGTGCGGGGTGCGGTATGTGCCATTGGAAAGGGTGGGGCTGTACGTGCCTGGGGGGTCGGCGCCGCTTTTTTCCACAGTGCTGATGCTGGGTGTCCCAGCAGCGATTGCCGAAGTGCCAGAAGTGTATCTCTGCACGCCGCCGGCGCGGGACGGTTCCGTCCATCCGGCGATTTTATATGCGGCGGCGCTCTGTGGAATCCGGCACATTTGGCGGTGTGGGGGGGCGCAGGCGATTGCGGCTATGGCCTTAGGCACCGAAAGCCTCCCCCGCGTGGATAAGATTTTTGGCCCGGGCAACCGCTATGTGGAGGCAGCTAAGTTAGAAGCGGCTCGGCGGGGCGTGGCTATTGACATGCCGGCGGGGCCGTCGGAGGTGGTGGTGATCGCCGATGCGTCGGCCCGACCGCTGTGGGTAGCTTGGGACCTTTTGGCGCAGGCTGAACACGGCCCCGATAGCCTGGTAGGCCTCATCACTACCTCACCTCCCCTCATCGAAGCAGTCCAGACGCACCTCAGGGAGGCACTTGCTACCCACCCCCGCGCCTCTTACATCGCGGAGACGCTCCGCCACAGCTGGGCGCTCACCGTGCCTTCTCTGGAGACGGCCCTCGCCCTGGCTAACGAAATCGCCCCTGAGCACCTTATCCTGGCCTTATCGGATGCGGAAAAGTGGCTCCCCGCCGTGAAAACCGCCGGCTCGGTCTTCTTAGGCCATTGGACGCCTGAGAGCGCCGGCGACTACGCCTCCGGCACCAACCACGTCTTACCTACCCGAGGCTTTGCCCGCTCCTATGCGAGCCTGACGGTGGGGGCTTTTCTGCGGAGCCTGACGTACCAGTCCCTTTCGGAAGAGGGGGTGCGCGGACTGGCTTCTACGGTGATCACGATGGCCGAAGCCGAAGGCCTCCCCGCCCACGCCAAAGCCATGACCTTGCGATATGAAGCGCTTTCGTAACCACCTCCTCGCCATCCCGCCCTACACCAGCGCCCGGGATGAGTTTGAAGGACAGGCCCGGATTTACTTAGACGCTAATGAAAACAACTATGCCGAAGCTTGGAGCGAAGACCACACCTTTCGTTATCCCGACCCCCACCATAAAGCCCTTCGCAAAGCCTTGGCTGCCTACCTTGGCGTGCCACCCGACGAGATTCTGTGCGGTAATGGCAGCGATGAGATCATAGACTGGCTCATTCGGGCGGTGTGCGAACCCCACCAGGAGGGTATCTTGACGGTGGAGCCTTCATACGGGGTGTATGAGACGTATGCGCGCATCCACGGGGCCAAAGTGCAGAAGGTTCGCCTGGAAAAGGACTTTTCGCTCCGGGCGGAGGCGATTCTGGAAGTCCTCACGCCCGAAACATGCCTGATTTTCCTCTGCTTGCCGAATAACCCCACCGGTAACGTCTTTGACCCGGTAGAGGTGGCGAAAATCTTACAGCGTTTTCCGGGGTGGGTGGTGATAGATGAAGCATACGGGGAGTTTTCGCAGGAGCCGATGTATTGGCTTAGGCGGCGGGCGCAGTACGAGAACCTTATCCTGCTACGCACGTTTTCCAAAGCCTGGGGTTTAGCGGGGTGGCGGGTAGGCTATGCTGTGGCGCCGCCCGAGGTCGTCTCGCTTTTCTACCGCACGAAGCTCCCCTACAATCTCAGCACGCCTGCCCAAGAGGCTGCCATTGAGGCACTCCGCCGCCAGGAGGCCGTCCAGCAGACCATTGCGCAAGTCCGCGCCGAGCGGACCCGCCTCGCCCAGGTCCTGCGTACCCTGCCGGTAGTACGGGAGGTTTTCCCTTCGGAGGCGAACTTCCTCCTGGTGCGCTTTACCTACGCTGCCCGGACGATTTATGAGAAGCTCCTGGAGCAGGGCATCGTTACCCGTTATCGCGGCCAGCTCCCCCTCTGTGAAGAAACCCTTCGCATCACCATCGGCACGCCCGAAGAAAACAACGCCCTATTCTCTGCCCTATGCGCTATCTCTTCATTGATCGCGACGGAACCCTCATAGAGGAGCCGGCAGACACCGAGCAGATAGACCGCTACGAGCGCCTGCGATTGATGCCGGCCGTGATTTCGGCGCTCAAGCTGGCCCAGCGGTTGGGCTTCCGGCTGGTGATGGTCACGAACCAGGATGGCTTGGGCACCCCCGCCTTCCCCGAAGAAACATTCTGGGGGCCTCAACGGCTCCTAATGCATATTTTTGAGTCGGAGGGGATAACCTGGGATGGCGTGCATATAGATCGTAGTCCAGCTGCGAGTCCTTCGCCCTTCCGGAAGCCCTCGCCCTTGATGATTTTGCCCTATCTCGCGCAGGCGGATCGGGCGCGCTCGCTGGTGATTGGGGATCGCATCACGGATGTGGAGATGGCGTATCGGGCGGGTTTGCGGGCCCTCTACATGCCGAATCCCCGCCAAGGAGTGCTGCCTTCCCATTTGGAGCCTATTACGCACCGGGTCAATGGTTGGCCAGATATTATGGCGCTTTTACCGCGGATGGTCTTTTCTACTGCTTATGCGCGCCGCACCCGTGAGACGGACATTCAGCTCACGCTGACCCTGTACGGCACCGGTCAAACTGACATTCAGACGGGTGTGGGGTTCTTAGACCACATGCTGACGCTTTTGGCCTATCATGCGGGGTGGGACCTGCGGTTACATGCGCAGGGCGACCTCGAAGTGGATGCGCACCATACGGTGGAGGATGTAGCGATTGCGTTGGGGGAGGCTCTGCGGGGGCTCTTAAGCGATGCGGCGGGGCTGCATCGTTATGGCCAGTGGCGGTTAGAAAGTACGCGCCGATATTTGCCTATGGATGAAGCGTTAGCGCTGGTGGTGGTGGATTATAGTGGGCGGGGGCACTGCGAGTGGCGGGTAGCGCTGCCAGAAGGCGTCGGGGGTATTTCCCCGGCCCTGTGGAAGCACTTTTTCCAGACGCTGGCGGTGCGGGCGGGGCTGACGCTCCACCTGTGGGCTAATGGCGAAGAGGCCCATCACCTCGTGGAAGCCCTCTTCAAGGGCCTTGGCCGCGCCCTGAGAGAAGCCTTCCAGCGCGACTGGCTCCAGACTACTATCCCCTCCACGAAAGGCCGCCTATGAAAATCGGTCTCATCGCCTATCGCGGCGGGAATATCCGCTCCATCCGTAGCGCCTTGGAAAGCTTAGGCGTAGAAGTCGTGTATAGCCGCGACCCGGCCGAGCTTGATAGCTGTGCTGGGGTGGTCTTTCCGGGCGTGGGGGCCGCCGCCCCTGCCATGCAAGACCTGCAAGCCGCCGGCCTCCATACTTGGATCCCCACTTATGCCCGCCCCTTCTTAGGTATATGCTTAGGTATGCAGCTTTTATGCGCATACAGCGAAGAGGGCGATGTGTCAGGCCTCGGTGTGTTTCCCCTCTCGGTAGAACGTTTTCAGAAAGCCCCCCGCATCCCCCACATCGGGTGGAATAGCGTTACCTTTTCAGCGGATGACCCCCTTTTCCGGGGCATCCCATCCGAAAGCTACGTATATTTCGTACATAGTTATCGGGCGCCGGTCTCCTCTGATACGATTGCGCAGGCTGTTTATGGGGAGCCATTTAGTGCCGCCCTGCGGCGGGATAACTTCTGGGGCGTGCAGTTTCATCCCGAGAAGAGCAGTTCTGTCGGAGAGCAAATTCTTGCCAACTTTGTTCAAATATGCAGGTCATAGCTGGGGTAGATTTATGGGAAGGTGAGGTGGTTCGGCTGCGGCAGGGGGACTTTGAAGCCCAAAAGGCGTATGGCGGGTGGGAGGAGATAGGGACGCGCTTATGGGAAGTGGGCCTGCGGCGCTGGCATGTGGTGGATTTGGAGGGTGCTCGGGCAGGGCACCTCGTGCAAAAGGAGACCTTACACCGCATACGGGCGGCCTTTCCGGAGGTGCGGATGAGCCTGGGAGGGGGCATCCGTTCGGAGGCGGACCTGGCCTGGGCGATGGATACAGGCTTTGACTGGGTGGTGGTGGGAAGCGTAGCAGTACTCTCGCCGGACCTTTTGCGGGGGTGGATTCAGCGCTATGGCGGGGAGCGGTTCATCATTGCGGCGGATGCCAAGGGCGGTAAGGTCGCCCTCAAAGGCTGGCAAGAAGAGTCCCTCCTGGAAGCCAAGGCCCTCATCCGAGCGTGGGCCGTGATGAGCGTAGCGGCCTTTTTGAGCACGCAGGTAGAGCGGGATGGAACGCTCGAGGGCGTAGATGGGTATTTTTACGAGCGGCTGGTAGCGCTCTCGGCCGGGGTGCCTATTTTGGCGTCGGGGGGTATTCGGGGTCCTGAGGATTTGGAAGTCCTTCGGCAGGTGGGCGTGCAAGGTGCTGTGGTCGGCCGAGCCCTCTATGAAGAGGGCCAGATTCCCGCCTGGGTGAGAAACTATGTATGACCCCCACCCGGCGAGCCGTTGAAACGCCCCTCGGGCTTCGTTCGCTCGCCAGCCGGAAGATGCCCCAGTGCTTCCCTCGTCGTACCTTTCCCCGGCATGTCGCTCACCAAACGCATCATCCCTTGCTTAGACGTGCATGAGGGCCGGGTGGTCAAAGGCGTGCATTTTCAGAACCTGCGGCAGATGGGCGATCCGGTGGAGCTGGGATTATACTACGAAGAGGTGGGGGCGGATGAACTGGTGTACTTGGACATTTCGGCCTCGGTGGAGGGGCGGCGAACCTTTACGGCAGCGGTAGAGCGTATAGCGAGCCGTCTGCGGATTCCTTTCACGGTGGGTGGGGGGGTGCAGAGCTTGGATGACATCCGGCGCCTCCTGGATGCCGGCGCCGATAAGGTCAGCGTGAATACCGCCGCCGTGGCGCAGCCCGACCTGATAGAAGCCGCAGCCGCGCTGTTTGGTTCGCAGTGCGTCGTGGTAGCGATAGATGCCGCGTGGGAAGGGGAAGCGGCCTGGGTCTATACGCATGGGGGGCGGCGCCGCACGTCCTATGAGGTCGTGAGCTGGGCGCAGGAAGCCGTACGCCGTGGCGCCGGCGAAATCCTCCTCACCGCCATCGGCCGCGATGGAACCCGAGCCGGCTACGATATAGCCATGACGCAAGCAGTGGCCAGCGCCGTGCCCGTACCCCTTATCGCTTCTGGCGGCGCCGGAAAGGTAGAAGACTTCTATGAGGTTCTCACGGCCGGTCAGGCCGATGCAGCGCTGGCGGCTGGCCTCTTTCATGAGTGGATTCTCACGCCACTCACTGTTAAGACGTACCTTCGTCAGCAGGGCCTGGTCGTACGCCTATGAGCATGCCAGACTTTTCTAAGGGCCTTTTGCCAGCGGTGATCCAGGATGCGCAGACCCACGCTGTCCTCATGGTGGGCTACATGAACGAAGCAGCCTACCAGCGCACGCAGGAGACAGGGCTCGTTACGTTTTACAGCCGGTCTAAGCAGCGGCTCTGGGTGAAAGGCGAGACGTCGGGCCATTATCTCA
>Ga0209691_1001953_pt1 | contig 11403 bp, 7 predicted proteins | sample YNPMSBMetaG_FD_187120 | JGI IMG/M metagenome (GOLD analysis project Ga0209691, IMG submission 187120) | Anoxygenic and chlorotrophic microbial mat microbial communities from Yellowstone National Park, USA - YNP MS-B MetaG (SPAdes) (version 2) ... | reverse complement strand
GTGCGCCGCCCACAGCGGTATTCCCTGACACAGCGGCGGCGCCTGTGACCGTCAGTTGACGCGCGTTGCCGTTGCTGCCAATCGCTACATTCCCGTTGAACTGCGACGCGCCCCCAACCGTCAGCGTATTGCGCACCAGCAGATTGTCGCCTTCCAGTTCATTAAACAGCAGCGTGCCGAAAACCTGCAACCGACGCCGTGCATCCGCCGTCCCGACCGTCACATTCCCGTTGAACTGGGCGTTGGCGTTGGCGGTCAGAAGCCCCTGCACAGTGAGCGTGTCGCTGAGCGCGGTCGCGCCTGCGACTTGCAGTGCGCCGCCCACAGCGGTATTCCCTGACACAGCGGCGGCGCCTGTGACCGTCAGTTGGCGGGCGTTGCCGTTGCTGCCAATCGCCACATTCCCGTTGAACTGCGACGCGCCCCCAACCGTCAGCGAGTTGTTGAGTGTGGTCGCGCCCGACACAGAGAGCGTGTTGTTGAGGTTAGTCGCGCCTGTGGCGGTCAGCGTGTTCAGCGTGGTCGCGCCCGAAACGGCAAGCGTGTTGTTGAGAGTAGCCGCGCCTGCGACTTGCAGTGCGCCGCCCACAGCGGTATTGCCCGACACAGAAGCGGATCCTGTGACTGTGAGCTGGCGAGGGTTTCCGCTGCTGCCAATCGCCACATTCCCGTTGAATAGCGCCGTGTTGTTAGCAGTTAGTGGTCCTTGCACGGTCAGTGTCTGATTGAACTGCGACACGCCTCCAACAACAAGCGTACTGTTCAACGTGGTCGCACCAGCCGCTGTGAGCGTCCCGCCAATTGAGGTGTTGCCTGTGACCGCGAGGTTGCGCGGCGCGCCGTTCCCTATCGTCACATTCCCGTTGAACTGCGACACGCCGCCTACAGTGAGGTTACTGGTGATTGTCGCCGTTCCCAGCACCGTCAGCTGACGGGGCGTCGTTGCTGTACCCACAGTCAGGTTGTTGTAGAAAAGCCCCACGCCTGTGAAAATTGCGTCGCCGTCCACCAAGAGCCGCGCGGTTACGCTCGATATGGAAGTGGGTGGGTTCGCCGCCAGGATGAGGGAACGGCTGAAGTACCCGTGTCCCAAAAAGTAGCCAGCGTAGCCTGCGCGGGCGGAGCCGTAGATTGCCCACCCACTCTGCGAACCTGTATACAGCCCTGTGACAGCGGGCGTGCGCGGCTGATTGGAGCGCCCCACAAGGGGTTGCTGCGCGATAGCACAAGTCACAATCGTAGCCGCTACAAAAGCGGCGGCTGCTTTACTGAGCGTCCGATGAGTTGTTGCTATTTGCATGGTTCACCTCCTTCAATGATCCGATGACAAAATTGGTTTCGGATTTCTTGATGACTTCAAATTCTTTCTCACCGAGGCGCGCGCTGACTGCAATGGCTCCGCCCTCGCGAAAGACTCGGATACTGAGCGGGGCGTCCAGTGTAAGCGGCACATCCTCGATAAGTAGGGAAGGCAGCGACTTCGGGTAAATCCGAAGGCTGTAGAGGTTCACCTCTCGGATAGCGCGATCGAGTTCCTGCACGGAAAAGACGCATGGGGTCGCCTTGATAAGCTTCTGGGTGGGATTGTACTCTGGCGCGATCTCGACGCGCGCCTCAGGCGCTACCGATGAATCGAGCGCGATAGATATACCGAACAGAGGATGAAATTTCGCCGCTTCAAGCCTACCGATTGCCTGCAAATCGGGGAAAAAGGTGGGGCGTTGTTCTTGACCCATGGTGGCAAAGACGAACTCGCCCACTGTGTTTTGTAGGTAGCGTTCCAAGTCGGTGAAGATGATTCTGCCAGGCGTTCGCGTTTGCCGTCGGAACTCGCTGGCGCCTTGCGCTCCGCCGCGCAGGGCGCGTACCAGATAGTATGTAAATACCCCATGCCTCAGCTCAGGCGATTCATGCGCCAGTTGGTTATCCCTCGCCGAGAAAAGAGCAAGGATGCGGGGCACGACAAGTGATGGCGACCGCTCCGCTTGCACGCCAATGCCGCGACCGGGCTGCTGTTGCGGCGTTTTGCCCTGCAGGATTTGCCGAAACTGTGGCAACTGGGACAGCCGCAACTGCTCTATGTCTTCTGTACCAACCCCAGCGCGACAACTGTCTACAATGAACAGCGTGGTCTTCAATCGGGATTGGTTGATTTTGTCGAGGATTTGCCGCATCGAGAGCGCCGTTGCGCGTATCTCTTCAGGAGATACTATGGTTTCGAGGGTACACAGGTACAAGTCGTCTGCGACGCTGTCGCCATGCCCTGAGAAGTAGAAGATGAGAATGTCGCCTTGTTCGGCGTTCTTGAGGACATAGTCCAGAGACCTAATAACAGATTCGGTCGTTGCGTCGTAAGCCGCCGGGTCTCTTAGGGGGCGACGCGCAGACGTCTTACTTTCGACTTGCACGCCGACGCCGCGGTCGCTGTCAGACGCTTCGGCTCCTGTACGCCGCTCGGAAAGGTGCAGGAACACACGGTCAGGCGACAGCCCGATTCCCAACGGGTCCGTGAGCGTCGTGTACATCAGTCGCGCGTCCGCCACAGCGTAATTGAGGTTCCTCATGTACAGATAGTTATCGATGCCAACAACAATCGCCCAAGTGCGCTTCGGGTCAAGCAGCAGCTCCGCTCGGGGTTGCTCCCTTTGGGCTTGCGCCCAGCTCGTCAGTGCAAACCAAGCCATCGCAAAAGCCAGCAGTAGGTGTCGCCCTTTCATCTCGCTGTCCTCCTATGCTCACTGTATGGAAAACACGGTGTATCGAATGCTACACTTATTCGCCTGAACCCAGCCCCTGAGCAGCTCATCGAGGTTGTACTCGATTGTAGTACCGCGGGAGTTTCTCAGAAGACTAAGCAAGATTAGGTAGTCAGTCTCATCCTGGAGTAGCATGGCGATCACAGTGTTTACTGGGCTTTTATTGACAGTAAAACTGACGCCTTCTCGATCTGGAAAGGTGTGCACTCCTGCAGGGGTTGGTCGATTGAGCCCAGGATACGGGTACAGAACTGATGGGTTGCCTTTCCCATCTTCGCTCACAAGGATGAGGTAGCCCGAACGCTTCAGATCAACGGTCACCCGTATCGGCTCGCCCACACGGTAGCTGGACTTGTCTAAACGCACTGACAGCCACTCGGGTGTCTGGTTGACGCTCTCGATAAGCCGCTTGAGGGTGGGGTGGGTAACTGTGGGTGGGGGAGTGGGTAGCTCTGTATTGCTGCCATTCCAAGAGTTAGCAACGATGATAGGAACGCCGTTGTGCATAGACACGATGTAGTCGGCATCTTGCTTGCGGTCAACGGGCGCGACTGCTTTTTTGCGCCGAATAAACATCTCCTCAATCTCTCTACGCACATCATCTGGAACACTCGGCTCAAAGTAGACCTTCTCAGTTGGCAGGGGGGGATTGTCCACAGGCTCAGATACAGGCTCGAATATCGTACGGTCGAACAGAGCCGCGTCGCCCAACAGCTGGGGCTTCGGAAAGAGTTTGGAGTGTTCGGGATGGGAGTGCATGTCGGGGCGAGACTTAAAAAACTTCTCAATCGGTTCGCGAATCGATTCTACCAGTTTGCGGTAGGTCACTGGCTGATTGGAGGCAGCCTTTTGCTCAAGCGCTTGTGAAAGGTACAGAGTGAACACACCCACCCACCGCTTGCGACCTGTGTTGGATGTGCGATGGTGAGTTTGGTACGCCGCTTGACCGAGAGAGGAAGCCGTTAGAACCACTGTATTTTTCGCCGTCTCAACTCGCCCCCAACCATCAGGTTGCGTTTGAGAACGAGCTTCAATCAGCTTGGGCTTCATTGCTGGTGGTCTAATAGTATAAGGCTTAGCATGAAAACAAGAGTCCAGGATAATCACAACAAGCCCTGCCCGCAGACCGCTTGCCCACTCGTAGAGCTTGTCCGAGTGGATGTCGTTGCTGGCATCGGTTGGCTTCGCGTCATACGGAGCAAGGTTGAAGCCTGTCCGCGCCGCCGCGCCGTGCCCCGTGAAGTAAAACAACACCACATCCCCAGACTGCGCCTTGCGAGCAATCGCGTCCATCTCCCTGAGAACCGCTTCGCGCGTGGCTTGTTCGTCCACAAGCGTCACGATATTGTTGAACCCGAAACGGCGTATCGCCTGCTCCATCAACTGCACATCTATGTTGTCCACCTTGCTCGGGTCATCGCCGACATACGGGGGGATGCCGTTCAGATTCTCCTGAGTCGCTTGTTCTTTATACTGCGTCACCTGCACGAGCAGGGCGTACTTTTCGGCGTAGGCACACAGCCAGATTAAGCTCAACAGTGTTATGATGAGTGTTCGCATGTTGCACCTCCTATCAGAAAGTGATTTCCATTTCGCCGATGATGTAGTCGAGGAAGGGCAGTTTGAAGTGGTATCCCCGTTGGGAGAGACCATCGCCGATGGGTTCGACGATGATTTTGTCGCCTTCGAGCAGGCTGGGGAAGGAGTTGACATAGCCCTCTTTGTTGATGTCGTACCAGCCGAAGAATTGGGTGAGGTTGTCCATCAGCGCCTGCATGTCTTCGGGTTTGGGCCATGCGCCGCCGCGCCCGATAGCGTGCGCGACTTTCAGCATTCGCTTGAGGTAAGTGTGTTGCCGATAGTGGTGGATGGGCACATAGCAGTATTGCCCCTGATCGCGCGCGACGAGGCGGAGCGTGTGCGCTTGGGCGATGTAGGGCGGTTGCCCTGAGACCTGTGTGAAGATGAGGAAGGGCTTATCGCGTCCGATGAGTTGGCGCGTCAGGTAGTTTTCGGTGAAGTGATCGGTGGCGATGTTGGTTGTGCCCAAGTAGGGGTATTTATCCAAGTCGAGGCTCACGCCAGGCAGTTGGGTGCGCACTTTGAGGCTTCTTTGGAGGTCGCGCGGGGCGGCGAGCAGGTTTCGCGCCAAGATTTTGGGGTGGTCGTTGGCGGCGTAGCGTCCTGCAGCGACATAGCAGCCGCGCACGACGATTTCGGGCACTTCGACGCCCACCTCGCGCCCGTCGGAGACCTTGCCTGTGATGAGGATACCGTCGGGCGGCAGCACGCTGAAGTCGGGCAAGCAGACCACGCCTGCCGATGCCGCGGGTTGGCTCGAAACGCTGCGCGGGGCGTAGTTTTCCACCAGTTCATCAATGACTTGCGGAATAATCCGTCCCGAGATGAGTCGTTCTTCGGGCGAGAAGAAGACCACAAAGCCGCACTCGTATCCGAGTTCGAGCAGCCCCAAAAGCGCGCCCGAATCGGTGGCGCGTCCGTAGCCGCCGCGTTCCACCATCCGTTCACGCCGCAGCGCCTCGATCTCCTCGTCCAAGCGGATTCGATCTGCCTCCTCTGTGGGCGTCGCCGCCCCTTGCGCGTAGTCTTCCTCGAAGAACGAGGCGCGTATCTGGGGCGTCGGCTGGCGATCGAATTCGGCGGTCAGCAACGGTTGCACGCTGGGAACAATCGCAAACCCAAATGCGTCGCGGTAGTGGTTATTCTCCTGCAGACAGAAAGTGCGCATGAACTCGACGAACGGGTCATGATAAATCTCCCACAAATCCGAGAGCTCGTCATTCGCCACAACCAGCTCAGGGCGCGCGTCGCGGATGTCTATTGGGAACTCGTTGAAGAATAGGTAGACCCCCATAATCGTCTCGAAGAGGGGGGACACAGTGCGTAGGAAGTCCTCGATGGCGCGGCTATAAATGCCCAAGAAGGTGTCGTGATAAATCGCGACTTCCTTCGTGTCGATAGACCACTCCGCCAACTGGCGCGGGTCTTGCAGCACAATGGCGAGAACATTGCCCACCAGCGGGTTCACGCGCCCGATGCGTATCATTTCGGACATGAAGCTGCCCACAAGCGCGGGGTAGCGCTCTTGGGGCGGGAGTTTGGCGATTTCGCGGATTTCGCGTTTGGCTAAGGGGCGGCTCTCCAGCGCCTCGGTGAGTTTGACGATCTCGCGTCCACTGGTCGGCTGGCTCGATGCTTCCAGCGCTTTCAAGGACTGCTGCGCGTCGGGCAGCTCGCGCACCTTCGCGACGACCTTTCCGCGCTCGCCCAGCGCGAGAATGTAGTCGCCTGAGGCTGATTCGCCCTCTAAGGGCTTGTAGCCGCTGACGGCTTTGAGCGATTCGCTGAGACCGTGGGCGATAATGGGGATCTGACGCAGGTCGTCGCCGAGCGCGTTTTCCATCTCAAGCAGCTTGCGCTCATACAAATCGAGTGCACGGCGCGTATCGGGCGAGTTCGGGTTGCGACGCATCTCGGTCGTCAGCCGATCGCTCGCTGCCGCCAAATCCTGAACCTTGCGGCGCGCGTTAAGAAACTGGGCGCGGGGCTTGAACCCGAACAGCGCCGAATCGACGCTCACCTGAAAGCTGGCTTTCTGCGCCAGCGAGCGCTCTTTCACGAGCCGCTGCAAGGAGATGAGGAAGGGGTGATCTAGAGTGATGACTACCTTGCGCCATCCTTGAGATTCGGGACCTCCTTCCAGTGAAAACTCATAGTACGGTAAGCTATCTAAAGTCGGCTCTGCGGCTTCCTCGGGGGAAGCTGGGGCGTGATCTCCTGACTCTTCAGTGGGAAGGTCTGCCGATTCACCGAGATACGATTCGGCGTCAGTATAGGTCGGCGCTTCCTCCAACGCAGCCTCGCGAGCCGGACGGAGACGGTAGAAGTAGCATGGGGCAAACTTGTTGATAAACTCCTCGAAAGAGCGCACGGTCAACTCTCGGCGTACCTTTTCCGCGAAGGTCGCGGGAGTATCCACCCGATGGTGCAGGTAGTGAAGCAACTTAGACAGGCTTGGCGACTCGGGCGCTAAGCTTACTGTGGTGAACAATATTGTTCGTGATGTATTGCCCACCATCTTCATATTCGCTTCTTCCAGCGTTTGCCTACTAATCATGACTCTCTACCTCTCTTCATATATTATACCCCATTTTTGACGGGACGCGGGTCTTAGCGACGCTTTACACGGACGACTACAGGAATCATGACGGTCTCTCTATCTTTGATTCCTGGGCGGATAGGAATCGTGATTGTCTGGTCGCCTATTGAGATAGTTCTTACGCCGCCTGCTCGCGCCTCCTCTTCGGTAACCCAGATTTCCAAGCGTGCTGTCGATCGCTTGTTGGGAGTAGGCGTCTGAGCAACGGTGACGCGCCCTGCCATCATCGTGCTGTAGACGGTTCCGAGACGGCTGCCCGTTGACTGGGGTTTCGCGGAACCAGCAGGCGGTAGTTTGGTCTGAGCGACGCCTGCAAGCAATTCGTCGTACTCCTTCCGCTTCGCGGGGTTCCCCAGCACCTGATAGGCTTCGTTGACCTTTCGAAGGGTTTCCTCCTTTTGTTTATCGCCTGGATGCAAATCGGGATGATTCTCGCGGACGAGACGGCGATATGCCTCGTCGATCTCCTGCGCCGACGCATTCCTCGCGACCCCAAGCACCTTGTAGTAGTCCTGTTGCATACGCCACCTCTAAGTTAAGTAACCGATAATGAACGATAGTAGCAAGACGCCCGCGCCTGCGGCAGCCATCGTTCGACGCACGCAGCCGCGAAGTCGGATTATCAGCACGGTCTCTCGCACCCCTCGCTGGAAAGGAAGGATGTTGTAGCGGAACAAGTTCTTCTCGGGGTCAAGCACTTTGCCTTCTGCGACGAGTTCGTGACACTTGTGAGCGCCTGGTCGCCTCAGGCACCTGTCGATGACCTCGCGAATTGGAAGCTCCATATCGACAGCATATGGGGCGGTCTGATTGCCGATGCGCACTTGGTAGTAGTCGGTGCGCAGTTCCAAAGAGACGGTGGAGGCGGCAGAAACATCTCTGAGCCGAGTGATTTGCCCTTTGTAGGCGATTACTTCGTCGTTGTACCAGAAATGGCGCGAGGCTTCGCGAAGCTCCTCAGGCAGCTGCCCCACCACGCGCCCCATGACCATCTCCTTGAGTTCCGCAAGCGAGATGGCGTCGGGCACTCGCCCGAGATCAACCACCTGTTCGGCGCCCGCGTCTACGAATCGCACAAGAACACGCCTTTCACGCATCTCATGCAGAATCGCCATGAGTCACCTCCTCCGAAGCAGATGGGGTATACGAAGCGCTGCCCTGCGCATAAAGGGCTTCCCCTGCACGGCTGAAGCTGTCTAATAGTCGCTGGTGATGCGCACGCAGCTGCTCTTCCTCATTCGACTGAAGCGCGCTGCGCGCCTCCTGAAGGAGTTGGGTAAGCTCTTCAGTTGTGGTCGAGGGAAGTTGCTCGCGATAGGCGTCGAGGAACTGCGCCGCTTTGTTCGTGAGCGACTCGAGTTCGTAGCGCGCCTCGATGAGCGCGCGACGCTTGGCATCCTCTTGAGCATGCGCCTCGGCGTCACGAATCATTTGTTCCACCTGCTCGCGAGACAGATTCGTGGAGCTGGTGATACGAACATTGGCGGTCTTTCCTGTGGCAAGGTCTTTCGCAGACACGCTCAGGATGCCGTTCGTGTCCACATCGAAGGCTACTTCAATACGCGGCGCGCCTTTCGGGGCAGGCGGGATACCTTCTAAGGCGAACACGCCTAACAACCGGTTGTGCTGCGCTAAGGGACGCTCACCCTGCAGAATCTTGATTTCCACGCTGTCTTGAAAATCGCGAGCCGTAGTGTAAATCTCTTGGTGGCGATAGGGGAGCGGGGTATTGCGCGGGATCATCACGGACATCACACCGCCCTGCGTCTCTACCCCCAGAGAGAGGGGGAGAACATCCACAAGCACGATGCTCTTTTGTGAACTGGAGTACCCGCCAGTCATGATGGCAGCTTGAATCGCCGCCCCGATAGCCACGACCTCGTCGGGATTGACGCCTTTACGCGGCTCCTTGCCTGTCAGCTCGCGCACCAGGTTCTCCACCATCGGCATGCGCGTGGAGCCGCCTACCAGCACAATCTCATCGATGTCTTTGACCGTCATCCCCGCATCCTTGAGGGCATGCTCGAAGGGGGCGCGCATGCGATCGACCAGCGAGCGCGTCAGCTCTTCAAACTGGCTGCGCGTGATTTGCATGTCCAGATGTTTCGGTCCAGTCGCGTCCGCCGTGATGAACGGGAGGTTGATTGCTGTTTGCAGCACATTGGAAAGCTCGCGCTTGGCTTTTTCCGCAGCGTCGCGCAGTCGTTGCAGTGCCTGAGGATCGCGCCGCAGGTCAATACCGTTGACGCGTCGGAACTCATCGGCAAGGTAGTTCACTAACGCTTCGTCCCAATCGTCCCCACCCAAATGTGTGTCGCCGTTGGTCGCTCTTACCTCGAAGACGCCATCGCCACTGATGCGCAGAATCGTGACATCGAATGTGCCGCCGCCGAGATCCCAAACGAGGATTGTCCCCTCCTGCCGCTTATCGACGCCGTATGCAATCGCTGCAGCAGTCGGCTCGTTGAGCACACGCAGCACCTTTAATCCTGCGATCTCGCCTGCGATCTTTGTGGAGTTTCTCTGCGCGTCGTTGAAGTAGGCAGGCACGGTAATAACGGCTTCCGTTACTTCCTCCCCCAGATATGCCTCTGCATCCTTTTTCAGCTTTGATAAAATCATTGAGGAGATTTGTTCAGGGGGATACAGTTTGCCGTCAATCTCAACCACTGAAAGTCCGTTCTGTCCTGGCACAACTTTGTAGGGCACAATCGATCGCTCTTTTTCCACCTCATCGTATCGACGCCCCATAAAGCGTTTGATCGAGTATATGGTGTGAGCGGGATTCAGGATGGACTGCCGTTTCGCCAGCTCGCCCACCAAAATCTCCCCGTCCTTTCCAAACGCGACAACGGACGGACAAGTACGCCCACCCTCGGAGGTCTGGATAACCTTTGGCTCCGAGTCGGTGAACTCGACCACCGCAATAACTGAGTTTGTCGTTCCTAAGTCTATTCCCACAGCTTTAGCCATTTGCTGCCTCCGTTTTGCAGCATTTGCCGCGAACTACGCAGTGTTGACTTATATTATACATCGAGACCGGGCATTTTGTCAAGGGGTCTTATGCCGACAAGCCAAACGAAGGCGTTCTATCGGTACAGATTCCGCTTTAGAACCGCACGAATGCATTCAGGGACAACGAATAAAGGGAGCGTCCACACCACTTTGGGCAGCGGGCAGGTGTGGCTTCAGCAGTGGTGGCTACCGAAGCGGGACAGAGTATACGCCTCGCGCCTCATGGCTCCTGCTGAATGCCTCTGGAAACCAGCCCGCGAAAATCGGGTACCTGACCCTCCAACAGGCGACGCGAGGGGTGATTGCAACCCCAGAGGATTCTGCAAGTGGCGATTCTGGTCGCTGGAGGCGTGCTACGACAGGTGGTGCATAGGAGACGCGAGGGATACCGCAACTTGGGTCAAGTGCCCAGGTCGGGATTCGAACCCGCACGGGTTGCCCCAGAGGATTTTAAGTCCCCCGCGCCTTTCAAGTGTATCGACGGCGGTTGGATATAGAGTGGGGTGAGCGCGAACGGGTGCATCGTCTCTCCTGCAAGGAAGCGTCGCCAGCCGACCTGCGCAACGCCCTCCACAGGCGGGGCATCGAGGACGCGCCAGCGCAGGCGGGGCAGGTGCGCGGCGAGCCACTCACGCGCGTGCGCCGCGCCGACGGCTTGCAGGGCTTCACCTTCAGACGCATGGACAGCCCCCCCTCCTGCAGGTTCTCCCCGCACGCGGGGGGAACCGTTATTATGCGCCAGCCACTCGCCGAGCATCTCGCGCACGACGAACGCAGGCTCGCCCAGCGGTTGGCACAGCCCCTCGTCGGCAGGCAGCAGCCACTGCAGGTAGAGCGCGTCGCGTCGGGCAGGCAAGGCGACCAGCGTCGGCGCGCCGTCGGGCATCGCCGCCGCGCACGCCTCGAACGCGCTCACAGCGATCAGCGGCTTGCCCAGCGCGTGCGCCCAGCTCTTGGCGAGCACTGCGCCGATTTTCAGCCCCGTGAACGCGCCTGGTCCGACATCCACTGCGAAAGCGTCCACCTGCGCCAGCGATAGCCCTCGCCGCGCCAGCAGCCACTCCGCCGCGTGCAACAGGTTGCCCGACAGGTTCAGCCCGTGCGCAAGGCGTACTGCACCCGCCAACGCGCCGTCCTGCACCAGCGCGACGCCACACACCGCGCCTGTCGCCTCAATCGCCAGCAGGTATGCCATCCGCAGGATATTAAACCCCACCCGCGATTAGGTATACTTATTGTGTATCCAGCCGAGTTTTTGGCAGGGAGGCATACGAAATCTATGGCGGTCAAGCGGAAAACAGGCAAGTCGGAGACGCCCGCGCCCATCAGCGAACCCATCGAGACCAGCGGCGTGGAGGTCATCGGCGAGGCGACGAACGGTCTTAGCGGCGTCGTGGAAGGTGAATACACCGCTGAGCAGCTCACGGTGCTGAAGGGGCTGGAAGCGGTGCG
>Ga0209691_1001944_pt1 | contig 11435 bp, 11 predicted proteins | sample YNPMSBMetaG_FD_187120 | JGI IMG/M metagenome (GOLD analysis project Ga0209691, IMG submission 187120) | Anoxygenic and chlorotrophic microbial mat microbial communities from Yellowstone National Park, USA - YNP MS-B MetaG (SPAdes) (version 2) ... | reverse complement strand
TGAAGGTGATTATCGAGTGCTGTTACTTGACGCAGGAGGAGAAGATACAGGCAACCCGCGTGGTGGCGGAGTGCGGTGCCGACTTTGTAAAGACATCCACTGGCTTCGGCGAGGGTGGAGCCACCATCGACGATGTGAGCCTGTTGCGTTCTGCGGCGCCTCCTCCGCTGAAGGTAAAGGCGGCAGGAGGGATCCGCACCCTGAGTCTGGCACTGGAACTGCTTCGGGCGGGGGCAGACCGCATCGGCACCAGCAGCGGGGTGACTCTGCTGCAGCAACTCGAGGAGGGGACATAGTTGCCTCCCGTCAACGTGCAGGCAATCGTTCTGCGCAGACGCCCGCTGGGTGAGGCGGACAAGGTGCTTACCCTCTTCACTCGCGAAATGGGCAAGCTCTCTGCCATCGCCAAAGGGGCACGTAAACCCACCAGTAAACTGGCGGGAGCCACCGAAACCTGTGTGCGAGCGCGGTTCCACCTTGCTCAGGGCAAGACCTTCTGGATAGTTACCCAGGCATCGGTCGAACGGGCGCGAGCGCGGTTGCATCGCTTGCTGGTCAACGCCACTGCTGCCATCTACGCCTGCGATCTGGTAGACTGTCTGCTGGAAGAGAACGTGCCCGATGAGGAACTGTTTGACCTGCTGTCGGACACTCTGGACGCACTGGAGACCAGCGACCATCCCATGTGGACTCTGTGTCTTCTGGAGAACGCCGTCCTGCTCCAGCAGGGATACGCTCCCGTACTGGAAACCTGCACCCGTTGCGCGAAGCTGGTAGACGGTGAGAAGATTGGCTTTCAGCCCGGGTCCGGCGGCGTCTTATGCGCTTCTTGTGCCCGCGTCGAGAACCAGGTGGTCATGCTATCGCGACTGGCGTGGCTCACCTGGCGCGTGGTGAACGCTGGCGGCGAGGCACACTTCCCGGGCGAAGCGGCAGCGGGTGAGCTGCAACGCGCGGTGCATCTGCATCTGAGGTATCATCTGGATAGAGAGATGAAAAGCACGCAGGTAATCTGGCAACTGCGACAGGAGCTGTCAGGAGGAGAGGTATGCTGAGAAGGGGTCTCGTTCACGCCACAGCCATGCTGCTTTTTTTGTTCGCCAGCATCGCTCACGCCCAGACCAGCTTCGCCGAGCGCGTGGTGGAGCATCGGCTGAAGAACGGGCTTCGCGTGCTGATTCTGCCCCGCAAGCAGTCTCCCACCTGTGCGTTCTATATCCTGCACCGTGTGGGAGGCGTGGACGAGGAAAGCGGACGCACCGGCGTGACGCACCTGCTGGAACACATGCTTTTCAAGGGCACGACCACCATCGGCACGCGCGACTACGAGAAGGAGAAACCCATTTGGGACGAGATAGAACGCTTGCACGACGAGCTGGAAGCGGAACGCGCCAAAGGCGAACGCGCAGATAAACAGCGCATCGCCCAACTGCGCCAGCGCGAACAGGAGCTGCTGGAACAGGTGAGCCAGTGGCTCATCCCGCAGGAGTACGACCGAATCTTCGAGCGGGCGGGCAGCCCCGGCACGAACGCATGGACATCCAATGATGTGACCGTTTACACCGTCAGCGTCCCCGCAAATCGTCTGGAGCTGGCAGCACGGATGCAGGCAGACCAGATGAGTAACCCTGTCTGGAGGCAGTTCTATCAGGAGCGCGACGTGGTGCTGGAAGAGCGTCGTCAGAGCGTGGACGATAGCCCCGAAGGTGCGCTGTGGGAGGCTTTTCTGGCAACCGCTTTTCTGGTGCATCCTTACCGCAACCCGGTGATTGGCTGGGAGTCGGACGTTTCGCGCCTGCGCACGGCAGATATCGACCGCTTTTTCCGCGCCTTCTACGCACCAAACAACACGTGGCTGGCCGTGGTGGGAGACGTAGAGCCGGAGCGGGTCATTGCGCTGGTGGAGAAATACTTCGGGAGCATTCCCGCGCAACCCCTGCCGGAAAGGCGCATTCCCGAAGAGCCCCCTCAGCGAGGCGTTCGGCGCGTGGTGGTGAAGATGCCCGCGAACCCACAGATGCTGATGGGCTTCCACAAGCCCAGCGCACCCCACGATGACGATGTGGTGTTCGAGGTGATACAGGGCATTCTGACGCGGGGGCGCACCTCGCGCCTGTACCGCGAGCTGGTAGAGAAGCAGAAAATCGCGCTGAGCGTGGCTGCCTACTCCGCTCCGGGCGACCGCTACCCGAACCTTTTCGTCATCGACGCTGTACCCCGTCATCCGCACACCGTGCAGGAGCTGGAGCAAGCTATCTGGCGTGAGATAGAACGATTGCGCACCCAGCCGGTCAGCCAGGCTGAGCTGAACCGGATGCGCACATGGGCGGAGGCAGACCTCATTCGACAACTGCGTTCCAATGAGGGCATGGCGACGCAGTTGCTATGGGCGGATGCAGTGCTTGGTGACTGGCGCGAGCTGTTTCGCTTTGTGGAGCGTGTGCGCAAAGTGACCGCTCAGGACGTGATGCGTGTGGCGCGCCAGTACCTGCAGAAAGATAACTGCACCATCGCGGTGCTGCAACCCGCACCGGAGGCAGGCCGATGAGAAACGTGGCGTTTACGGTGTGGATGTTATGTCTGTCAGCGATTGCCTGCGCGCTACCTCCAGCGGGCATCGAGTATCCTCCGCTGCAGTACTCCCTGCCGAAAGCGGAGCGCATCGTCCTGCCCAACGGCATTGTGCTGTATGTGCTGGAAGACCATGACCTGCCGCTGGTAGATGTGGAGGTGCGCCTGCGAGCGGGGCGGCTGTACGAGCCCGCAGAGAAGGCGGGGCTGAGCATCGTCTTCGCACGGGCATGGCGCAACGGTGGAACAGTTGCCCGGTCGCCAGAGGCGTTCCACACGGCGATTGAGGATATGGCGGCGATACTGGACGTTGCCGATGAGGGGGATACGATGAGCATCTCCCTTTCCACACTGGCACGGGACTGGCGCAAAGGATTGAGCCTGCTGGCGGAGCTGGTGCGAACCCCGGCGTTTCGCGAGGAGCAGGTGAACCTGGCGAAGGCGCGTACGGTAGAGGAAATCCGACGGCGTAACGACGATATCGCGGGCATCGCCAGCAGGGAGTTCGCCGGACTGGTGTACGGGGCGAATCATCCGCTGGGAAGGCTTCCCATGGTGCAGACGGTGCAAAAGATAACCCGCCGTGACCTGCTGGACTGGCACCGAAGGCTGGTAACGCCCCGCAACCTCTGGATTGCCGTCACGGGCGATGTCCAGCGTGATGCAGTCCTGCAGGAGATACGCCGGTTGTTGGGCAACTGGAACGGTTCCCAACCCCGATTGCCCGTCGTGCCGTTACCCAAAGAACGGAACGCCGTCACAGGCTTCATCGCGAAGCAGGCGGAGCAGGCGCACGTGCGCGTGGGGCATCTGGGCGTACCTCGCGGTGTGGCGGAGCGTGCCGCGCTGGATGTGCTGAACTATATTCTGGGCGGCTCCTTCACCTCACGCCTCACGCAGGAGATACGTGACAGGCGTGGGCTGGCTTACGCGGTGTGGAGCAGCTTCGCACCAGCCAACCCGGTGGGGCTATTCGTGATGGGGTGCCAGACCAAAAGCGAGTCGGCGGAAGAGGTAATCCGGCTGATGAAGGAGCAGGCGCGCCGCTTAACCGAAGAACCGCCCGGCGAGGAGGAGCTGCAACAGGCGAAGGAGAGCCTGGTCAACTCCTTCGTCTTCCGCTTCCCGACAGCACACGATGCGGTGGTCGCGCAGATGTTACTGGAGATACACGGCCTGCCGCGCGATACCTACGACACCTACATCCAGCGAGTAGAGGCGGTTACGGCTCAGGACGTGCTTCACGCGGCGCGAAAGTACGTGCATCCGGACCGATTACAGGTTCTGGTAGTGGGGGACGGCAAGAAGCTGGTGAAGCTGGCAGCACAGGCAAAGCGGCTTCAGGCACGGTGAAGGGGAGCAAACGCATGGTCATAGTGGGTTTCGACCCGGGTACCGCGATTACGGGCTACGGCCTCTTGCAGCAGGAAGGGCAAAAGGTTACCGTGATGACCTTCGGTTGTATCACTACGCCTGCAAATCTCGCCGCGCCGCGCAGACTGCAACGCATCTACGAAGAGGTCTGCCGTCTGCTGGATGAGTATCAACCGGATGTGGTGGTGACGGAACGGCTGTTCTTCAACCGCAACGAGACCACTGCGCTGAGTGTGGGGCGCACGATTGGGGTGATTCTGCTGGCGGCTGCGCAGCGAGGCATCGAGTGGGTAGAGTACACTCCATTGCAGGTGAAAACGGCGGTGGTGGGCTACGGGGGCGCGGAGAAAAAGCAGATTCAGTATATGGTGACCAGACTGTTGGGACTCTCCGCGCCGCCCAAGCCCGACGATGCTGCTGACGCACTGGCGGTTGCACTGTGCCATGCGCACAGCGCATGGGCGAAGGGACTGGAAGCGCGTGGGAGGTGACCCGCAATGGACGTATTGCGCATTCTGATATGGGTGCTGGGTGGACTGGTCATCGTAATGCTGGTGTGGCGAGTGGTAAGGCTGGCGCGACTGCTGGAGAAGCGTATCGAGGAGTACGACGAAAAGGAGCGGTCGGAAGTGGAACGCAACCTGTTTGCCGAGCTGTCGGAACTATATGCTCAGGACCCCCCCAAAAGGGGCAACGGCAAACCGCCGCATTCCTAAGAAGCCATCCGCAGCAGCGACCGCTGCATATCCTTCCACATCTCCTCGACGGTCACGCACTGGTAGCCTCGCTAACGCATTTCCGCACGAGTGAAGCGCAGAAACTCTTTCAGCGTGCAAAAAGAACAGGAACTATCTCTTTCGAGAGCCAACCTTCATGTTCGGAGACTACTCTGCGAGAAGGAGGATAGACGTGTCGAAGTTTCGAGTGGGATTCATTGGCACGGGGCGTAAACCGGAGCGTGCTGGTCCCATGGGTTTCGCTATGGCGTATGCCCATGCAGACGCCTACCAACTGATTTCCGATTGCGAACTGGTGGCGTGTGCGGACATCGTGGAAGAGAACGCGCGTGCTTTTGCTGCCGCCTACGGTATCACCCGGGTCTACACCAGCCACAGGGAGATGCTGGAGAAAGAACAGCTGGACATCGTGAGCATCTGCACGTGGCCTATGACGCACGCCGAGCTGGTGATCGACTGCGCGGTAGCGGGAGTGAAAGCCATCCACTGCGAGAAGCCGATGGACTACGCGTGGGGCGCGGCACGGCTGATGGCGCAGGAGTGCGAACGGCGTGGCGTGCGGCTGACCTTCAACCACCAGCGGCGTTTTGGCAAACCCTTCCGCATGGCGAAACAGCTGCTGGACGAAGGCGTGGTCGGGCGGCTGGTCAGTGTGGAGTTCGGGGCGGGTAACCTGTATGACTATGGCACACATAACTTCGACATGTGCAACTACTTCAATAACGAGACTCTGGCGGAGTGGGTCATCGCCCAGATAGACTACCGCACGGAGAACCTTATCTTTGGCACGCACAACGAGAATCAGGCGTTTGCCCAGTGGAAGTACCGCAACGGCGTTTGGGGCATGGCATCCACGGGCATTGGTGCAGGCTTCGTGGGCGCACATCACCGCATTATCGGCAGCGAAGGAGTTATTGAACTGGGCAGCATGGAGCCGGGCGCGCCAGCGTTGCGCTACCGCCGCTTCGGAAGGGGCGAATGGGAGACTGTCGATTGCGGTAACGAGGATATGCACGGTCCGGGCTTCATCGAGCGTGCGATTGCGGACATCGTTGCTGCCCTGCGCGAAGGGCGCGAGTCCGAGTTGTGCGCCCGCAACGCGCTCAACGCCACCGAGATTATCTTCGCCTGCTATGAGTCGGTGCGACGACGTGGGCGGGTGGACCTGCCGCTCACCATCACCGACAACCCGCTGGTGGAACTGATAGAACGGGGGGAGATAAGACCACAACCGAGGCAGTAGGTGATGAAGCCTGTGGTGACAGGGGTCGTTGAAGGGGTCAAGGTGGGGACGTAAAAACGTCCAGGACACCTGCCCATCCGCTTTGGTCTTCCAGAATAGCCAGCCTGCTAAGTACCGGTTCGGCAGCATCCGTCCTTCCTGGAAGAGGTAGCACCCGCTGCCGTACCAGTAGAACTGTTGCTGGCGTCTTCGGCACTGTCTGCGCGCCCATTCTGCGCCGTTGGGCAGGTTAATGACGTCGGTCGCGAAGCAGGGATGGGTTAACCATCGCGCGGCAGCAAGGTATGCATCTCGCGCAACGGTGACGTAAGTGCGTGCGCCACCTTCACGCCAGTTCCGGTACTGCTCGATGGCACGTACGTTATCCGCCGTCGGCTCGTCCCATGCATAAAACAGCCAGTCTATGCCGTGTGGCTCGAGCGTTTTCACCACCGTTCGCCCGATGTTCTGCATGGCTTCGCGTAATGGCTGGGGCCACTCGCGGTTCAGGTCTGCCTGGATGCCCAGCTGCGCGACAACCTGTTCCTCAATGAAGGTGCCGATGGTGTGCGGTCCGCGCAGACCCGCCTGTTGGAGCAGCCGGTGCCACCGTAACAGGGGCTCGGGATGATAGCGAACGACTCCCTGCGCCAGCGCCGAGATGTCTATCTCGCCAATTGGCAGCTCGGTCAATCCGTCGATACCGTAGTCCTGCATGTGCTTTAAGACTGCGAGCAGCTGCTCATCCGACATCTGTCCCAGCAGGTAGCTATCGCTATACATCAGCCAGCGTTTGTCGGGCGGTTTCTGCAGGCGGAAGGGATACACCGTTACCCGTAACGGAAGGCGGACAGGCTGCTTCTGTTGCGAGCGGATGACCACAACGACCGTGTACTGCCCGTCGGTAACGTCTTGCGATGCGGTTACCCGCAGCCAGAACAGACAGGTTTCGGCTTGCGGCACGTTCAGGTTGCGCCATTCGAGAACGCCTCCCGCCGCTGGGAATTGCGCGCGCCCTCCTTCCATCTGTAGCAACAACTCGGGAATAACGTAGTATCGCCCGCCTTTCCAATCGTAGCGTTGCGCCCAGAAATGCGCATAGTACGGGCTGACTGTGATGCCATCTGGAGAGCCAGCCACTTCCACCTGCACCCGCTGCAGTGGCTCCAGCGCATATACAGCAAACCACACGCCAGTTGTTTCTCCCTTTGCCAGGAAGCAGGTGAGCTCGCGGACACGCTCATTCTCACGCGGTCGGCTCCAGGGGCGGATGTCGTAGGTTTCGGGGCGCGTGAAGGGGATAAACCCCGACGCTTGCTCTACCTCGGTGGGCGCCCAGGGCTGCCAATCTTCCTGAGGATGTTCTACCTCTGTGAAGGTGAGACCGGCATCCACGCCGGACTACAGCATCCGATGCAACTCAACGGGCGGCTCATCAGCAAACGACTGTGTCATCAGGAAAAGACCTCCCCACAACATCAGATGGGCGAGAAACATCACTGTTTCGCACCTCCTCTGGCAATAGGATTACGGCGTTCGGTGCGCAGATTCCTGTGGTGTTTCTTGACCATGACGTGTAAAGCGGTCTGTCAGACGAGGCGGCTTGGCAGCTCGTACAGCAATGGCAACCGGTTGCGGAGACAGCAGGGACGGATGTGGTTATCGGCGAAGAAGGAACGCCAACCGACCGAGATGAAGGTTGTGCCAGCTGAAAATTGGAATGTGCCCTGCCCGTGTGCGTCGCGGCACACAGTAGCAGGGCGAACAACACAGTGCACCCACACGCGGGCCTACTGACCTTCTTTCTGCTCCTCCCGTGTTTGCCCGTAGGTAGGCGGCGTTTGCTGGGTGTCCTGCTTATTGATGGTGGCTGGCGGCGCGCCGGGGGGAGGACCCGGCTTGTCCGCGCAGCTGCTCAGTACCGTCACTGTCAGGAGGGTCACCGTCAAAACCAGTATTTTCGGTAAGGGCAAGCTCATCGGGTATTCTCCTGCTTATGGCCATCGCTGGTCGTCGGTTAACTGTCCATCGCGCCATAGCCGTGCCATCGGCGGGCTGATGGCAAAGCGTCCTTCATAGGTCTTGAACCACTCATAGCGGTACCACTTGGCGTGTCCGTCGGCGAAGGTACAGTTGATGCCGCCGTTGTGTCGCCCCGACAGGAGGTCGAACACCTCGTTCCAGGTAGTGCCGCCCGGCTCGATGTAGGAGGCATTGTTGGGGCTGTACGGGTTGGTGTCTGGGGGTACATCCTCGGAACCACTGCGTGACTCGGCGATGATGATAAGGTCAGCAGTGGTCTCCCATTGCGCCTCGTTGTGCTCGTAGCCGCTGTAGCTGGTGCGGTAGTAGCCGTAATTGGCAATCAGCTCTTCGTTCTTCGCGTAGTTGCCGTAGATGATTGGCGCGGGCTTTGAGCATCCTCGTGCGGTGCGCACGCTCGCCGGCACATTGCCGGGGAAGGTGCCGACCAGCTTCACGTACGGAGGGTCGTCGCCCCACGTGTAGCAGTTGTCATCGGCGGTAAACTCAATCATCTGCGGTTTGGGCGCTGCGGACTGCGGGCAGACGAAAATGTCCCAGCTCTTGATGTAGGGCTGCAGGGGGATGTGCCACTCCCACCAGTTGAACACGAAGTAGCCGTCATAGTCCTGCGCGTACATACGCATGGCGGTACCCAGCTGGCGGGTGTTGCTGAGGCAGCTCGCCGCACGTGCCTTCGCGCGCGCCTGCGAGAAGACAGGGAACAGGATAGCTGCCAGTATCGCGATAATCGCGATGACCACCAGCAGCTCGATCAGGGTAAAGGCGTTACGTTTCATGACATGTCCTCCTTATCAGGTTTGCTGCCTTTATCCTACTTCAGGCAAGTTAAGCAGATGTTACAGAAGTGTTAAAGGTTTGTTAAGCGGCGCCAGGGGTACGGAACAACCAGACGGAGGTGTCAGGGATGATTCGGCGAGATATCGAGGCGTTGCTGGATTACGCGCAGCGCCACGATTACGAAGGCATTTACGACCTGTACAGTCAGATGGGTATTACACAGTTGGCAGCCCCATCGCCTTCAGCCATGTCTGCAGCTTGGCGATGCGCTCGTGGTCACGCGCAGGCAGGGCAAGCGGTCGCCCCCGGCAATCCACAATCAAGCCCACCACACCGCCCTCTGCGGTAACGGTTAAAGGTTTGCCTCTACCTGCTCCGACGTCGAAAGCGCGGGTCGGGCGTATCTCCACCTCTATCTTCTCGCCCTCGTTCAGCGGGAAGACGCGCAGCTCGCCGAAGCGCAGTTGATGGGTTTCACCTCCGATGCGGAGAGTGCATACCTCGTCGCCATCTTTGGTGGTTCCTACAGGGGCAATGCACGTGCCCAGAATCACCAGACAGTCGCGTTCGAAGACCTCCGTCGCCGCTTCAGGGTGGATTTGGGACAACACGCCCAGCTGCGGCATCATGAAGATGGAGTCTACCGTGAGCATGGTGACCCCTTCGGGCTGGTAAGCGTCCATCATCATCAGCGCAGCCTGCGCTCGCCGCGGAGCATGGCTCAGCACACCGCCACTGCCCACCAGCATGTTCAGTTCCATCATGTTGACCAGCGTCTTGCCCGTGTCTTCCTGGCTCAGCGCCTCGCCGATGGTGCGCTGCTGTTGAATGCCTTTCAGTCCGCGTGCCAGCGATTTATGGTGCTCGAACGCTAGACGCAGCGCTTCCCGTGCTACCGCCTGTTCCACATACAGGTCCTCCAGCGTCTGCGGGATGGTGGTGGGACGTATCATTTTGTTGCGCAGGCGGTTACGCAGGTCGCGTTCGTCCATCTCGAAGGGAAGCCAGCGACGGATATTCGCCACGCCTGTCTCCACCAGCACATTGCAGATAGAGTAGCTCATGCCGAGGTTTGCGCTGACCGTGCGGTTGTAGATGCCGTTGAACACCGAGAAGACGTCGGTGGTCGCGCCGCCGATGTCCACCCCAAGAATGTTGATACCGCGCATTTCGGCGATGGTCTGCATGATTTTGCCTACCGCGTTGGGTGTAGACATGATATCCGCGCTGGTCCAGCTAAGCAGTGTGCTGTAACCGGGCGCCTGTTGCATCACGTGTTCGAGGAATAGCTCGTGGATGGCTTCGCGGGCAGGACCCAGATTCTCGCGTTCCAGCGTGGGACGCAGGTTATCCACGATGCGCAGGTCTACCTTGCCGTCCAGCAGCTGTTTCACCGGGTCGCGAGCGTCTTTGTTGCCCGCGAAGATAACAGGTAAACGCATACCACCCAGCCGAGGGCGAGGGTCTGCCGCAACCAGCATCTCCGCCAGCTCCACCAGATGAGTCACGGTGCCTCCATCGGTTCCACCAGACATCAGAATCATGTCGGGGCGCAGCTGGCGGATGCGCTGTACTTTTTCGTAGTCCTTGCGCCCGTCATCGACGGCGATCACATCCATGATAATCGCGCCCGCACCCAGCGCGGCACGTTGCGCGCTTTCCGCCGACATGACCTTTACCACGCCGGCAACGGTCATCTGCAGACCGCCACCCGCGCTGGAGGTCGACAGGTAAGCATCCACGCCGGTGCACTCGTCTATCTGAGGCGTGAGTATCTTGCCATCGCGGATGAAGGTTCTTCCCGTGAGCTCCTCCAGCTCGCGCACCGCGTTCAGCACACCCACCGTGACGTCATCGAAGGGGGCTTCGACGGTGGTAGGGGCTTCGCCTCGGGCAATCAGTCGATAGCCCTCCGGTTTTTTCTCGATCAGTATCGCTTTTGTCGTGGTACTCCCACAGTCTGTTGCAAGGATAGAACGGATTTCCGGCATATCCAACGCTACTCCTGAACCAGGGTGGTCTTTAGGAAACCTTCCGAATCCAACGGTAATAATATCCCAATATTGTGCGGAAGTCAAATGCGCTGGAGGGTGTTCGAAAATGGGGAGTGCAGTGGGGCATCATCATACCATGAAACGCCGAAACTATCGCATCACGCCCAGCACATTGCCCGCACGCGCTATCTATCAAGCCGTGACCCAGTTCACCCAGCAGCACCCGCTGCCTCGTAGCAGAGGACGCAAACCCATCTACTCGGAAGTCCTTATCCTCACCCTCGCCCTGCTGCGCACCGCCCGACGCCTTTCGTATCGGCAACTACTCTTCCGCGCCGCCCCCGAAGTCTTGCCGGAGGAGCCTTTGCCCGCACTGGGCACGTTGCTGTATCGTCTGCAGACCATCCCGGACGCACGCGGGCACGCGCTGCTGCATGGGCTGGCGGCGCAGGGGATTGCGCGGGAGGTGGCAGGAGTGTCGTTTGATGTGCCTGTGGTGTTGGTGGACGGCACGGGTGTGGGGTTTGACACGCCGTTTTATGCGCAGTTTCGTCGTGGGTCAGAGATACGTCGGATACGTTCGCATGTGAAGGCGGTGGTGTTGGTGTATTGTCGGGGTGGTCGGCGTTGGGTGGTGCGTATGCGGACGAGGGTCGTTTGCTGAGTGAGTGGTTGAGGGTTCATGGCAGTGGGTTGGTGGGTGGTGGGGCGTTG
>Ga0209691_1001943_pt1 | contig 11436 bp, 9 predicted proteins | sample YNPMSBMetaG_FD_187120 | JGI IMG/M metagenome (GOLD analysis project Ga0209691, IMG submission 187120) | Anoxygenic and chlorotrophic microbial mat microbial communities from Yellowstone National Park, USA - YNP MS-B MetaG (SPAdes) (version 2) ... | reverse complement strand
GAGCGCAAACTAAGCAAGATTCCTGGCTCGCAAGGCCTCCCTCTGGCCGAACTGCCCAAGCGCTGGGAAAGCCTGCCCAAAGACAGGCCCATCATCTGCCAGTGCGAAAGCGGCAGCCGCAGCCAGCAAGCCGCTGAGTTTTTGGCCGAGAAGGGCCTCGAGGTCTATAACCTAGCCGGTGGCATCTCGGCCTGGCAGGCCGCCGGATTGCCTGTGAAGAAGGGCGACATCCAGCGCTAGCTTAGCCCTAACTGTCCGGGCCCCCGCCCCAAGGGGCTAGCTTCGCTACCACGCCAAGGGTTCCCCCTCCGGGGCTTTTCGTTTACGCCCGCATACCCCGGCGGGTCGCCGTCCTGCAAAGGGCTCCAGCGGAGGCAATCGGCGCGAAACGCGGCTTCGATGGATGTTCACAAACCCGCGCTTCTAGCTTTACCCGTGTGTTGGGTTGGCCACTGCTATCGCAAGTCTGGGCGTTCAAGAAGCAACGTCGCACAAAGCGACAGCGCCCTGCTGGGTCGTTTCTGGAAAGGAGTTCCGGTGGGCACCTTTAAAGGGGTGTGGTCGCGAGGGCATTTTTGCAGTATAGGGTTGTGCCGGGCTTTTTGTAGCCAGGAGCACCCTGCAAATCAGCAGCCAAACCTATCACCAACTGCTTTCCAGCCGCGGCTTCTGTCAACTCCTGACTTATAGCAAAGAGTGGGGTGGTAAAATCCTAGCTTGTTATGTATGCCATCGGTCGTATCGTCAGCATGCCCAGCCTACCAGAGCCCCTAAAGGGCCTGCACGAGCTGGCTTACAACCTTTGGTGGAGCTGGAACCCCGAAGCCCAGCACCTCTTCGAGCAGATCAACCCTTCACAGTGGAAGCGCTTCCGGGCTAACCCAGTGCGCGCTTTGTTGGAAGCCGACCCAAAGCGCCTGGCCGCCTTGGCTGAAAATGCCGGGTATGTAGGCGCCGTTGAGGCCACTCTGGCCCGTTTCCGCCGCTACTTACAAAGCCGTCCCAAAAAGCCCCCACACATCGCCTATTTTTCTATGGAATATGGCTTTCACGAGTCGCTGCCCATCTACTCGGGTGGCCTGGGCATTCTGGCGGGTGATCACATCAAGGCGGCCTCGGACCTGGGAATCAACCTTACCGGCGTGGGAATGTTCTATCACCAGGGTTATTTTCGCCAGCAGCTCACCCCTGAGGGTCAGCAGCAAGAGGTTTATGAAGATCTCCTGCCAGAAGAGCTGCCACTGGTGGTGGTCAGAAAAGACGGCAAGCCCCTACGGGTAGCAGTAGAGTTTCCCGGGCGAACGGTCTATGTAATGGCCTATAAGGTTCAGATGGGCACCATTCCGGTCTACCTGATGAGCACCAACCTGCCCGAGAACCGGCCTGAAGACCGCGCCCTCACCGCCCGGCTGTACGCGCCCGGGCAGGAAATTCGCATCGAACAGGAGATGATTTTGGGCATCGGCGGAGTGCGGCTGTTGCGGGCTTTGGGGCTGGAGCCGGAAGTCTGGCATATGAACGAAGGCCACGCGGCTTTTCTAAGCCTCGAGCGCATGCGCGAGCTGGTTGCGAATGGAAGCTCTTTTAGCGAGGCTCTGGAGGCCAGCGCAGCAGGGACGCTCTTCACCACCCATACCCCGGTGCCTGCCGGGCACGATTCCTTTCCCCTGGATCTGGTGGAACGCTACCTGGACGGCTGGTGGGACAAGCTGGGCACCACCAAAGAAGAGTTCATTGCCCTAGGCCGCGAAGAGAAGAGCTACGGCCCGGTCTTCAGCATGTCCAACCTGGCCCTAACCACCTCGAGGGCTGCCGGTGGGGTCTCGGCGCTGCACGGTGAGGTGTCGCGCGAGATGTTCCAGCACCTCTGGAAAGGCCTGGAGCCGGAAGAAGTCCCCATCAGGCACATCACCAACGGCATCCACACCTTTACCTTCCTACACCCCGAGATACACGCCCTCTACGAACGAGCCTTCCCCAAAACCTGGGCCGAGCAACTGCACGACCCCAGCCAGTGGACGGTAGACCGGCTTGATGAGGGCGAGCTCTGGCGCATCCGCAACAAACTGCGGGCCCAGCTCATTGAAGAGGTACGCGTGCGGCTGTTTGAGCAGCGCCGCCGGAATGGCGACCTTCCGGCCAGGCTGCGGGCGGCTGGAAAGGTGCTCGACCCCACCGTACTGACCATCGGCTTTGCCCGTCGCTTTGCCACCTACAAACGGGCCATCCTAATGTTTACCGACCCCGACCGGCTGCTCTCCATTCTAAACGGTCCCCTGCCGGTACAGTTTGTGTTAGCGGGCAAGGCTCACCCCAAGGACGACCCCGGCAAGGAGTTCATCAGGAAGCTGGCCGAGAAAATCAAAGCGCTGGGACTCGAGGACAAGATGATTCTGCTCGAGGACTACGACATAAGCCTGGCCCGTACCCTGGTGCAGGGGGTGGATGTCTGGCTCAACACTCCCCGCCGCCCCATGGAGGCCTCCGGCACCTCGGGCATGAAAGCAGCCATTAACGGCGCTTTGAACTTCTCCATCCTGGACGGCTGGTGGGCCGAGGCCTTCAACACCACCAACGGCTGGGCCATCGGCGACGAGCGCACCTACGCCACCGAAGAGGCCCAGGACCACGCCGATGCCCAGAGCTTCTACGACACCTTGCAATACGAGATCATCCCGCTGTTCTACGCCCGTGGCGCGGTGGGCACCCCCAGCGGCTGGCTGGCTATGGTGCGGGATAGCATCCGCACCTGTGGCCCCACCTTCTCGGCCCAGCGTATGGTGGACGAGTACCACCGCAAGTTCTACACCCCCCTGGCCCAGCGCTCAGCCCGCCTGATGGAGCAGAAGGCTGCTCTCCTGAAAGAGGTCGCACGTTGGAAAAGCCAGGTGCAAAGCGCCTGGAATAACGTGAAGATATGGGTCGAGGACCCGCCCAGCACAACCGACCAGCCCTTGCAGTTGCGGGCTTTTGTGCAGGCTTACGGCATCCCCACCGAAACCCTGCGGGTCGAGCTGGTGGTGCGCCGCAGCAGTGGCGAACTGGAAGTGGTCGCGCTCCAACACGCCGGACAGGAGCGGGAAGCCCTGCTCTACACCGGCGCCTACCTCCCTGCCCGACCCGGTAGTTACGAGTACGGCGTGCGGGTGGTCGCAGCCCACCCTGAGCTCTCCAGCCCCCGCGAGGTGGCCTTCGTGAAGTGGGCCACAGCAATGGTGGAAGAGCTGGTTAGGGTCTAGTTCATGTGGGTTTTATCGGCTCGAGTAGACTGACCCCCATGCGTGTGGTGCCCTTTCGCTTCGAAAACAACATCCTCTGGCTCCTGGACCAGCGCAAACTCCCCTTTGAGGAAGTCTGGGTGCCCTGCCAAAGCGCCCGCGAGGCCGCCACCGGCATCCGCGAGATGGTGGTGCGGGGGGCCCCGGCCATCGGGGTAACGGCGGCTTTTGGTATGGTGCTGGCCCACCTGTCGGGCGAAGACCTCACCCAAGCCGATGCCCTGCTGCGCCAAAGCCGCCCCACCGCGGTCAACCTGTTTTACGCCCTGGACCGCATGAAGCCCCACTGGGGCCACCTCGAGGCCTCGCTACAGGAAGCCCAGGCCATCTGGCGCGAGGTAGAAGAAACCGAGCGAGCCATCAGCCAGCACGGCGCACGGGTGCTGCGGGGCCAGGTACTCACCCATTGCAACACCGGCCCCCTGGCCACGGGCGGATTCGGAACGGCTTTGGGGGCCATCGTCGAGGCCCACCGGCAGGGCCGGGTAACGCACGTCTGGGTAGGCGAGACCCGCCCCTACCTGCAAGGGGCCCGCCTAACCGCCTACGAGCTGCAAAAGGCCGGGGTGCCCGCCACCCTGATTAGCGACAACATGGCGGCCTACCTGATGGGCCAAGGCCAGGTAGATGTGGTGATGCTGGGCAGCGACCGCATGGCCCTGAATGGTGACTTCGCCAACAAAATCGGCACCTATGGCCTGGCCATTCTGGCGCGATACCACGGCATCCCCTTCTATCCGGCCCTGCCGCTCTCCTCGGTAGACCCCAGTCTCGAGCGCGGCGACCAGATTCCTATCGAAGAGCGTCCGGCCCAGGAGGTCACGGTCATTCGGGGGCAGCCCATCGCGCCCGAGGGTTTTCCGGCAGCCCACCCTGGCTTCGATGTAACCCCGCACCATCTGATTACCGGCATTGTCACCGAGAAAGGGGTGCTCTACCCCCCCTTCGACGAGGCCCTGCGGGCTGCCCTAGGAATGAGGTGAGGCATGAGGCCCTTGCTGGGCTGGTGGGAGCTTCTAACCGGGGCCACTTGTCCTGGCTGTGGACAGCCCCTAGGCCAGCCCTTGCTGTGCTCGAGCTGCCGCGCCGCACTCGTTCCCCGGCACCTGCCCCACTTCGTTTACCTGGGCGACTATAGGCGTTTGGGTCGGCTGCCCAAGGCCGTTAAGTACCAGGGGCAGCGCAAACTGGCTGCTTACCTGGGCCAGCTACTGGCGCAGGGTGTAAAGCAGGCCCAGTGGGGCCTTGATGGCGTAACTGCCGTACCAACCCTGCCCCACCGCCAGATTCAGCGGGGCTATAACCAGGCCGAGCTGCTTGCACTGGCCGCGGCCCAAGCACTTCAAGTTCCCTATAAGAGGGTGCTCTTGCGCTCAGCCTGGGACAAATCGCAAACTCAAAAAACCCTGCTACAGCGCCTGCAACTTTCCCAGACTACCTTCAGGCCCGGCGCAGAAGTAAATGGCGTCTGGCTTTTGGTAGACGACGTGGTTACCACCGGGGCCACTTTTGAGCGGGCCCGCAAGGCCCTGCTCGAGGCCGGGGCAGCCAAGGTTTACGGTGCGGCAATTGCGGTCAAGAGCCCACACCACCTGTCCCGCTATTCCCTATAATCGGTGGCGATGGAACCCGCCGTACGGGTTCCCGCAGCACGAGACCCAGCCCCACCCTTTTTGAAGCGGTGGGGTTGTTGCTAGAGGGGGAACAATGATCAAACGACCGCGCATCCGCAGGCTCGCTGAGCTCCTCCCCCACATCCGCGAGGGCCGCTACCGCATCGGCCCCCACGTGGCCAAGCACATGCTGCAGGAAGGCTTTATCGAGCACGACGTGTTGCAGGCAGTAGAGTGGGGCCGCGAGATGGCGATCTACCCCGAAGACCAGCGTATGCTGGTGCTGGGCTACATGGTTTTTCCGCCCCAGCTCAAGCTGCCGCTGCACGTGGTGCTGGAGTACCGCGAGCCACGCTGGGTGGATATTGTTACGGCTTTCATCCCCAAAAAGCCGCATCAGGTGTACTCCAGAGCCCGCATCGCCGCCATCCTGCGCTTCGACGGTACCTTTGAGGAGGTGCGCTGGGTTAGACCGAAGTTCCTAACCCCCGAGGATATACCCCGCTAAATGCCCAATACCCGGCGGGCAGCCTCGGCATCCTGGGCGAGCTGGGTCTTGAGGGCTTCCAGGCTCTCGAACTTCATCTCACCGCGCAGCCTGGCAATGAACTCGACAGTGAGTTCTTGCCCATACAAATCGCCCACAAAGCCAAACAGGTGCACCTCGAAGCGCAGGCTCTGGCCCGCAACCGTGGGACGGTAGCCTACGTTGGCCATGCCACCAAACAGGCCCTGCTCGGTGTGTACCCGCACCACGAAAACGCCCATGGGCAAAACCTTAAGCGGGGCCACCTCGAGGTTAGCGGTAGGAAAGCCCAGTTGTCGGCCCAGCCTATCGCCTTCCCGCACGATGCCCCGGGCTGTGTAGGCCCGGCCCAGCAGGAGCCTGGCCGCGTCTACCTCTCCCTGGCGCAATAGCTCGCGGATGCGGCTCGACTTGACCGGCCCACCGCCTAGCTCGAGCAGGGGCAGAATCCGAGTAGGAGCAACGCTCTCGAGGTCCTGCAGGCCCCCGGCCCTCCCCCACCCAAAGCGGAAGTCGGCTCCCACATAGATGCGCTGGGCTTCCAAGGCGCGCAGGTCATCCAAGAAGTCTTCCTTGCTACGCTTGGAGAAGGCCTCGGTGAAGGGCACTACCAGGGCGATCTCAACCCCCAGGCCCCTCAAGAGCTCGAGCTTCTCCGATAAATCGGTCAGGAAGCCCTCCCCTTTCATGAAGACCTTGCTGGGGGGGTCAAAGGTGTACACCAGCAGGGGTACATGCAGGCTTTTGGCCTCTTGCTGGGCCTGGTGAATCAGGTGTTGGTGCCCCAGGTGCAGGCCATCGAAGCTGCCAATGGCCACCACCTTGGGGCCAGCCGGCGCGTCGGAAGGGTCGTTGGTGAGCAACATGATTAGAGGTTCATGCAGAACTGGGGGTGGGCTGCCAACAAAGAAGGCCTATTCGCAGTCCGGCTGGAGGGCCGCCCCACTGAGGTGGAAGAGAATCCCGGCTAGGGCTGAGGCCGATATTTGGATTCTGCCGTCGCGGGCGTCCCGCAAAACCTGGCGTGGGTCGTGCCATTCCACCGTGATGGCCTCGTCGTGGTCAGGTTCTGCGTAGGCTTCGCGGATGTGGGTGGCCCGGAACACGTGTAACTTCTCATCGCAAAAGCCGGGCGAAAGGTAAAAGCCGGTCAGGTAGTGGAGCTCTCCAGTAATTCGGGCCTCCTCGGCCAGCTCGCGCAAGGCCGCTTGTTCGGGGGTTTCGCCAGGGTCTATCAGACCCGCTGGTATCTCGAGGGTCTCACAGCCAACGGCTGGACGGTACTGGCGCACAAACAAGAGTTTGCCGTCTTCTTCGACTATAACGGCCACCGCCTCGGCATGCTCGACAATCTCGAGGTTTCCCTGGAGGGCTAGGTTGAGGATGCGGCCTTTATACAGGTACTGCCGCTCAGGCATGCCCCCCAAGCTAACGGTAAAAGAAGCCCGCGTCAAACGGCTACGGCACAAACGCTGGTTTGAGACATTGTGCAGCTCGCAAACCGATTACACTATCGCTGGATGGAAGATCCCCTCTTTGAACAGCTCAAGCGCGAAGTGGACCTGCTGGGACGGGCCTTGGGCAAGGCCATCCGCACCCTCTCTGGCCCACGCATTTTTGAACTGGAAGAACGGGTGCGCGAGCTGACCAAAACCCTGCGGCAGGGCTACCGCGAGGAGGTGCACCAGCAGCTTGCGGCCGTCGTGCGGGGCCTCTCGCTCTCTGAGGCCGAGAACCTGATCCGGGCCTTCTCAAACTATTTTCACCTGGCCAACCTGGCCGAGGAGCGCCAGCGTGTTCGGGTTAACCGGGAGCGTGAAAAAAACAGCAGCCCACAGGCCCCTAGGGAAGAGTCATTTCTGGCCCTGGTAGGACAGCTCAAAAGCCAAGGCCTCAGCTACGAGCAAGTTTTGGAGCTACTTTCCAAACTGCGGCTGCACCTGACCTTTACCGCCCACCCCACCGAGACTCGCCGCCGTACCCAACGCCACCACATCAGCGAAATCGCCAAGCTGCTGGATAACCTCGAGGCCTCGAAGGAGCAGAGCAGCTCAGCCCTGGATGCACGGGTAGCCCTGCTTTGGGGCACCTCCGAACTGCGCAAGTCTCGTCCCAGTGTGGAAGACGAGGTCAAAGGCGGCCTGTTCTACATCACCTACACCCTTTGGCAGGCTGTTCCCCGGTTGGTGGATGGGCTCGAGCGGGCTGTGGAAGCCCACTATGGCCAGCGCCCCAGCCTGTCGCCCCCCTTGGTGTTTCGCAGCTGGATCGGCGGCGACCGAGACGGCAACCCCCATGTGCTGCCGGAGGTTACGCGCTGGACGCAAAGCTACGCTCACGAAACCGCCCTGCGCAAGTTTGTGGAGGATGTGGATGGCCTGATCCGTGACCTGTCCCTCAGCGAGGAGCGCCTTGCCATCTCCCGTGAGCTACGACTGCTGCTGGAAGACTACACCAGGCACCTGCACTTGCCCCAGCGCTTCCAAGGTGAGCCCTACCGACAGTTTGGTATGGGCCTGCGCTATAAGTTGCGGGCTCTGCTGGGCGAGCAACCTGGCCCTGGCTATAGCAGCACTGCCGAGTTCATAAGTGATCTGCTCAAGGCCGAACGTAGCTTAGAGCAGATTGGGCTGGGGGAGATCGCTCGAGCCTGCCTGAAGCCCCTTCGGCTCAACGCCCAGGCTTTTGGGCTGGAGCTGGTAAGCCTGGATCTGCGCGAGGAGTCGCGCGTACTCAGCGAAGCGGTAGCCGAGTTGCTAAAAATTGCCGGGGTGCACGAGCAATACATCGCACTAAAGCCGGAGCAAAGAGAAGTCCTGCTCACCCAGGAGCTGGCCTCAGCCCGGCCCCTGGCCCCGGTGGGCTACCGTCCGCAGACCAAGGCTTTGCAGACAGCCCTCGAGGCCCTGCGCCACTGGAAAGCCCGCGGGGCCCATGTGGTCTCGATGACCCACCACCCCAGCGACCTACTGGAGGTGATGCTGCTGGCGCGGGAGGTGGGTTTGTACCGCCCTGGACGGGCGCTGCCTTTTGATGTGGTGCCACTTTTTGAAACCCTAGACGACCTGCAGCGCGCACCCGAGGTAGTGGCGCGGCTGCTGGACAACCCGATCTTCAAAGCCCATGTGCAGGGGCGGGGGGGCCTCGAGGTGATGATCGGCTACTCCGACTCCAACAAGGACGCCGGCTTTCTGGCGGCCAACTGGGCGCTCTATCAGGCCCAGGAGGCCATCACTGCAGTAGCTAAAAGCCGGGGGGTGCAGGTCTACTATTTCCATGGTCGCGGTACCTCCACCGCCCGTGGCGGGGGCACGGCAGGGCGGGCCATTGCCAGCCTGCCCCCCGGTACAGTGGGAAGCCGCATGCGCCTGACCGAACAAGGCGAGGCCCTAGCCGACCGTTACGCCCACCCCGAGTTGGCCTACCGCAACCTCGAGCAGCTGCTCTACCACCTGGCCCTAGCCTCAGCCCGCGATCTTTACGGCCAAGCTCCTGCCCTCAAGGAAGAGTGGCACGCGGCCATGCAAAAAGCCGCCCAGCGCTCCACCGCGGTCTACCGCGAGCTGATAAGCCGCCCTGGCTTCTTCGAATTTTACGAGCAGTTCACGCCCATCCGCGAGATCGGGGCGCTCAACATTGCCAGCCGCCCGGTCTACCGCTCGGGGCGGGTGCGGGAGATCAAAGACCTGCGGGCCATCCCCTGGGTTATGTCCTGGACGCAAGTACGCTTGCTGCTGCCCGGTTGGTATGGGCTTTTTGAAGGGCTACAGGAGATTCCGCTGGCGCTGCGCCGGGAGATGTTTGAGCAGTGGCCTTTCTTTGCCACCACCCTCGACAGCGCCGCCATCGCCCTGGCCAAAGCCGACCTGGGCATCGCCCGTGAATACCTGCGGCTGGTCGAGCCTGGGTTGGCCGAGCGCTTCTTCCCTGGCATCGCCCGGGCCTTCGAGCAAACCAAGGCCATTCTGGAGGAGACTTTTCAGAACACCCTGCTCTTCAAACACCCGGTACTGGCCCGTCAGACTGAGCTACGCAACCCCTACGTGGATCCCATCTCGTTGGTGCAGGTTGAACTTTTAGAGCGCTACCGCCGCACCCCCCCTGAGGCCCCAGAACGCACCAGCCTCGAGCGGGCTTTGATGCTTTCTTTGTTAGGCATTGCGGCGGGCTTGCGCAACGCCGGCTAGAACACTCTTCATACACCGCTCACAACTTGAGTTGATGTGTTCTGCACAGTACAGTTGCCTCCCGGAAAGGAGGCAACGTCTGTGAGGAGTGCGATAGGACAGGTTGGGGGCCATTTGTACAAACCGGTCAATCCGATAAAAAGGGTATCCATCGCTCATTGAGTAGGTTGGGGGTGTACAGAGGGGCGAAGACCTGACCGCCGAGACAGTGAAGTGGTACTTCGACCGGGGGGGCCGAGGTTCCCACCGTACCCAGCATCTGCATCATGCTCAGCACCATCAGCAAAGCCCAGATGGGCGGTTCTACTCCCAGGCTTGTTGTACCAGCTCGAGCAAGCCCCTATCACTGCCCCAAGCGCCCACAAGCTGCACCCCGATGGGTTTTTCACCTGGTTGCGCCGCAGGAACCGTCACCACCGGTACGCCCAGTACACTAGCGTAACAGGTCAGGCTGAGGGTGCGCCAGCGGAACTCGAGGGCCTGCTCGGTCTCTTGCAAATCGTCCAACGGGGGCGCGGCGCTGGGGGTCGCAGGCAGCAACACCAGCGTACCGGGCTCGAGCCAGGTGCCCATCTCACTGCGCAGACGCACCTGTTCACTCAGGGCACGCCCGATTTCGCCGGGGCTGTAGCTCGAGGCCATCTCCAACAGCCGCCGCACATCCGCGCCCAGCCGAGGCTGTTTTTCCTCAATCCACTTCTGATGAAACCCCCAGGCCTGGGCGCCCTGCAAGACCCGCTGGGTTTCACGCGCCTCCTGCAGCAAGCCAAGGGATTTTTCCTCGATTTTGATGCCCAGCGACTCGAGCTTACTGGCTACCCATAACGTAGCAACTTGGGCCTCTGGGGCACAAAGCTCGAGGGCATTGCGCAGGATCACCGCCCGATCAAAGCCTACCACCGGCAGGGCGTCGGCCAGCAAAACTCGAGCAAAACGTAGCATCAGCTCAGGATCGGCGGCCAGCAACCCCACGGTTCGTAGCTGGGGGCCAAAGGCACCATCCCCTTGGTAGGAATCGCCCCGTGGGTTGGGCGGTAGGCATAGGCGCCGCAAAACGAGGCCGGAATCCGCACCGAGCCGGCGGTGTCGCTGCCCAAAGCCACCGGAACCAACCCCGCCGCCACCGCAACCGCCGAACCCGAGGAGGAACTGCCCGGAATCCCGCCCAGCACCTTGGGGTTCTGCGGTGTACCGAAATGGGGGTTGATGCCGGTGATGCCGTAGGCCAGCTCGTGGGTGTGGGTCTTGGCAATGAGCTTCGCGCCAGCCTGCTTGAGCGCCGCCACGGCCCCAGGCATCCCGGCGCGGGAGACCCCAGCGCTCGGCAAAATCCGGGTTCCCCGCCGTGGTCGGCAGACCGGCCACGTCGAACAGATCTTTGGCGGCAAACGATAGGCCCTGTAGTGGGCCGGTGGCTGCGTGCGGCTGGTTTTCTAAAAAGAGGCTGACTGCGCCGAAACCATCGTGCATAACCCCATCATAGTTCCAGCCACCGCATCACTCACTTGTGGCGTATGGGGCCGCGGTAGGGGCCATGACCTTGCGGGCCCGGAGCCTATGAAGACACTGGATTCCTTTACGCAGAACCTCGAGCTGCTAGAATTCCGAGCCCACCCCGTCGGCCCGAAAGCGATGCTCCTTAAAACCTGACGGATTCTGTAGGCCTAGGTAAACTGTGCAGGTATGGTCGAGGTGCATAACCGCCACGTCACCTTTCATCCCCCGGCTTTGGCCCGGTTTCTGGTGGGCGACTTCACCGACTGGAACCGCCGGCCCATTCCCATTGAGGGGCCCCTGACCCTCGAGTTTCCCGCCGGGGCCTACGTGGAATA
>Ga0209691_1001917_pt1 | contig 11539 bp, 8 predicted proteins | sample YNPMSBMetaG_FD_187120 | JGI IMG/M metagenome (GOLD analysis project Ga0209691, IMG submission 187120) | Anoxygenic and chlorotrophic microbial mat microbial communities from Yellowstone National Park, USA - YNP MS-B MetaG (SPAdes) (version 2) ... | reverse complement strand
CTACCGCGAGACTTACCGCCTCTACATCACGAGCCGGGCCGAACTCGGCCGAGCCGTCATGAACTATTCGGCCACCCTCGGGAAGGAGGTCACACCATGACGAGCAGCCCGACAGACGCGGCCGCGGAGGTCCCAACGACGACGAAGCCGACCCCCGTCCGCTCGCGATCCCGCTGGCAGCAGGTCGGCTTCGCCGTCCAGTTCGGGGTCGCCCTGGCCGTGACCGGCGGTTTCCTGGCCTACCTGCTGTTAACGCCCTCCGCCCCGCCGGCCCCACCGCAGGCCGACATCCCCCGCCCGGGTACCGACCCGGTCGAGATCGTCGGGCCGGGACTGATCCGGGTGCGTCCCGGCAGCCCGTTCGATCACAAGGTGCATGTCGTGGAGGTCCGCACGCGGGCGATCACCGACCCGGTCCTGACGGTGACGGGGCGGGTGGTCGCCAGCCTGCGGCCGGGCCAAGGCCGAGGGAACGACTTCTGGCAGTTCGACACGCCGGAGGTCCTGACCGCCTACACCGACTGGCAGAAGGCCCAGGCCGACATCAAGTTCGCCGAGATCCAACTCGCCCTGGTCAAGGAACTGGCGGCCGCCCGCATCGAGGCGCAACGACAACTGTTGGCCCGGGCGGAACGGGGGGTGAGCATCGGCGACGGCACGGCCAAGGAGGTCGCCATCGAGAGAGCGAACCTGATCCAGACCGAACTCACCGCCCGCAAGGAGGTCCACGAGGCCGAGACGACGCTCCGCATGGCGATGCGGGCCGAGGCGACGGCGGCCAAGTTGCTCCAGCAATTCGGCCTCGACCCCGATCTGCTCCGCTCGGCCACCTCGGACGTGGACATCGTCCTGGCCGACGTGCCGGAAGGTTACCTCAACCGCGTCAAGGTCGGACAAGGCTGTCAGGCTACGTTCTTCGGCATCCCCAACGAGCGGTTCAGCGGCACGGTGAACAGCATCGCCCCGGTCCTGTCGAAGGAGCGGCGGTCACTGCGGGTCCTGTTCGTCATCGACGACCCCGACGACAAGCTGCGGCCGGGCATGTTCGCCGAGATCGGCCTGGGGACCGGACCGCGTAACGCCATCCTGGTCCCCGCCGACGGCGTACTGCACATCGGGCGGGCCGACTACGTCCTGACAGCCACGGAGCAAGCCAACACCTGGCGTGTGACCGAGGTGCAGGTGGGCGAGCCACACAACGGCGACGTGGAAATCCTCGACGGCCTGCGGGATGGCCAGCGGGTCGTCGGCAAGGGGGCGATCCTGTTCAAGCCCCTGGTCGTGCGGTCGCTACAGTCGTCCCCGCTCCCCGTCACGGAGGGCGGCCGATGATTGCCTACCTCATCGGCGCGGCGATGCGGTTACGCTGGCTGGTCCTCGGCCTGGTCGGGGTCGTCTGCGGGGCCGGCCTGTACGCCTTCCGCCACCAGACGATCGACGCCTACCCGGACATCTCGCCCCAGATGGTCCAGGTCATCACCGTCTACCCCGGACGGGCCCCCGAGGAAGTCGAGCGGCAGGTGACCGTGCCGATCGAGATCGCCATGCGGAACGTGCCGAACGTGGAAGTGATCCGCTCGCGGACGATCTTCGGCCTGTCGGTGGTGCAGTTGGTGTTCACCGAGGGGACCGAGAGCTACTGGGCGCGCCAGCGCGTCCAGGAGAAGCTCTCCGGCCTGACCCTGCCCGAGGGAGCTAAGGCCGAACTCGGCCCGCTGGCCACCGCCTACGGCGAGATCTACCGCTACGAACTCGTCTCGGACGGCACCCACGACCTGATGGCCCTGCGGACGCTCAACGACTGGGTGGTGATCCCGCGGCTGCTCCGCGTCCAGGGGGTCGCCGAGGTGTCGAACTTCGGCGGCCTGGAGAAGCAGTTCGCCGTCACCTTCCGCCCGGCCGACCTCGATCGCTTCGGGCTGACGCTCAACGACGTGGTCGAGGCGATCAAGACGAACAACGCCTCGGCCGGCGGGAGTGTCATGCCGCGCGGCAGCATGTCGTTCGTCATTCGCGGCAGCGGCTCGATTCAATCGCTCCGCGACATCGAGAACACGTTCGTGAAGTCCGTTGGCGGTACACCCGTTTACTTGCGGGACGTGGCCAGCGTTGGCCTGGACAATCTGACGCCCTCCGGCATCTTCAGCAAGGACCACACCGACGAGTCGGTCGAAGGCATCGTCCTGATGCGCCGTGGCGAAAATACGTCCCGCGTACTGGCCCAGGTGAGTGAGGCGGTCACGGAGTTGAACGAGTCGGAACTCCCCGAGGGGGTGAAGGTGGTGCCGTTCTACGATCGCCAGCACCTGGTCGATGCCACGCTGCACACCGTCACGCACAGCGTTCTGCTCGGCATCACGTTGGTCGTCCTAGTACTCTTGCTGTTCCTCGGCCGCCCAGCGATGGCCGCCCTCGTCGCGCTGACCATCCCCTTCTCGCTCCTGTTCGCCCTAGTGCTGATGTACCTGACGGGCATCCCGATCGGGCTGCTATCTATCGGGGCCATCGACTTCGGCATCATCGTGGACGGCGCGATCATCATGGCCGAACATATCGCCCGGCGGCTCGGTCAGGTGACCGAGCGGTCGGACCGGCCGAACGTCTTCACGACGGTGCTCAAGGCGGCCACGGAGATCGAACGGCCGGTCTTCTTCTCGATCATCATGATCATCGTCGCTTACCTGCCGCTGTTGTCCTTGACGAGCATCGAGGGGCTGCTCTTCCGGCCGATGGCCCTGACAATGGTCTACGCCCTGCTCGGGGCCTTGATCTTCGCCCTGTTCGTCGTCCCTGTCCTGGTGACGATCCTGTTCCGCCGCGGCTACGAGGAATGGGAGAACCCGCTCCTGAGGCTGGCCCGGCCGCTCTACGCCGGCCTGATCCGGGCGCTGCTGGCGGCCCGCTGGCTCGTCGTCGCCGCCGTGACCTGCGCCTTGGCCCTGGTCGTCGTGAAGGTCGTGCCGCGGCTGGGCATCGAGTTTCTGCCGTACATAGACGAGGGGGTCATCTGGGTGCGGGCCAACTTCCCGGAGGGGACCGCCTTGCAGCAGTCCAGCGAGTATGGCCGCCGCATCCGCGAGGTCGCCCTGGAGTTTCCCGACGTGCGGGCCATCTCCGTGCAGGTCGGACGCAACGACTCGGGCACCGACCCGTTCCCGCCGAGCCGGCTGGAGATCATGATCATCCCCAAGCCCAAGGAGCAGTGGACGCAGTTCCCCACCAAGCACGACCTGGTGGCCGCCCTCGGCCGGCGGCTGCGGGAGGAGTTCCCCACGACACGCTTCAACTTCACCCAGCCGATCATCGACAGCGTGACCGAGGACACCAACGGCACCTCGGCCAACCTGGCGGTGGAGTTCTCCGGCCCCGACCCGGAAGTGCTGCTCGATCTGGCCCGCCGCACCGTCGAGCTGCTCCGGGCCGTGCCCGGCAGTCAGGACGTGAACATCGAGCAGGAGGGGCCGCAGCCGCAGCTCGTCATCGTCCCGGACCGGCAGTCGTGTGCCCGCCACGGCGTCCGCATCGAGGACGTGACCAACCTGATCAACACGGTCCTAGGCGGCCAGCCGGTCGGTACCCTCTACGAGGGGGAGCGTCGCTTCGACATCGCCGTCAAGGTCGATCGCCGCGTGGCCAACTCGCCGCTGGCCGTCGGCCGACTGCCCGTCCACACCTCCGACGGCGTGCCGGTCCCCTTGTCCCAGGTGGCCAAGATCGAGTTGGTCGACGGCCAGACGATCATCGCCCGGGAGAACGGCCGCCGACGCATCACCGTCCGCTGCGACATCGTCGGACGCGACCAGGGCGGGTTCGTCGCCGAGGCGCAACGGAACTTCGACCAGACCATCCGCCCGCTCTTGCCGCCCGGCTACCGCGTCAGTTGGCTCGGCATGTTCGAGAACCTCGAACGCGCCCGCCGCCACTTCGCCGTCGTCATCCCCGTCACCGTGGCCCTGATCTCCGGCCTGCTCGTCGTCACCTTCGGCTCCTTCCGGGCCGCCCTGCTGCTGATCCTGTCAGTCCCCTTCGCCTTCATCGGCGGCGTACTGGCCCTGTGGGTCCGCGGCATGAACCTTAACGTCTCGACCGGCGTCGGCTTCGCCGCCCTCTTCGGCGTGTCCATCATGACCGGCGTGCTGATGGTCCGCTCCATCAACGCCCTGCGGCAGAACGGACTGCCGCTCCGCGAGGCGATCGTGCGGGGGGCACAGGACTGCCTGCGGCCCATCGTGATCGCCTCCCTCGTGGCCATCCTCGGCCTTCTGCCGGCTTCCCTGGCCACCGGGCTCGGCTCCGACGTGCAACGGCCCCTGGCCACGGTCATCGTCTGGGGGCTGTTCAGCGTGATGGTACTGACACTCTTTGTGCTTCCGGTGCTGTACTACCTGGTGCCGCCACGAGTTGCCTGGAACAGCTCCTCCGAGGCTTCTGTCCATTAAACCCGCCGATATCGGACTGAAGAGTGAAGGGAGTTCTGTTGACCCCTCATCAAACTTTTCAGGAGTCCCAATCACCTGGGCGCTGGTGCAGGTTACGAGGTCTGTTCTACCGCAATCAGTCCGCCGTGGAGGTCGAAAAGTCTCGCCGTGGCAGAGTGTCCCTTGCGGATCGCGGTGGGGAACGGGTTGTTAACTTGTGGCGGTCATCTCTCAAGAGATCGAGAGACTTTGGGCCGTTTTTCGACCCGGTGAGACCGTCCCGTGCGCACTCCGGAAGAGACAGGTTCGGAACCGAGACTCTCGCAAGCCAGTGCGAGTGTGGCAAACCCTGTAAAGAAAGGCGGGAAACGAAAAAAGCCGAGAGAATCGTTCTCGGCTGGCTCGCGTTAACACCATGGTGGACAGAGTTACAGGCAAAAACAAAAAGCTCCCCGAGTGAGACACTCTTCGTAACAACTCTCTCGCCGTCACGAACTCGGTTTACCAGCTTCTGTCGAGCTACCAACCGAGGAAGCTCTGTCTGGGCAAGTGGTAGGGGTCGCTCTTCAGCGGCAAAATGATGAATTCCGCTCCTGCAAGCGAACCGCTTCCCCAGGTTCCAGTCTTCTACTTAAACTTATGTGTTGGGAAGGGAGCGATCTTACGTCCGCCCTGGTTTAGGGATCTCAGAAGCTCCGGCATCGCAAAGTACTTGGGCGGCCAACCGTGCGAGCGAAGCATTCTTCTCGACTGCTTTTGTGAATCCGATGTGCAGTAAGTGTTGACCACGCAACGGACTGCCGGAAGGCGAATAAGGCCCAGGGCAGGCGCTGATCTCCACCCACACGTCACCGTGACGGACTACTCCCTTTCGGTATGTCACACCGTCGCGTTCAGGAGGTATGGACACGGCTAACGGGGGTGTTAGCTCAACGTCTAGTCCGACCTCCTCGAGTGGTACCCACCACGACTCGGCCAAACTGCGAGGACAGCTGTAGAGAGTGCCATGGTTCATTGACCTTGCCACCTAGCCTTTCACCAGTAGAACCAGCCCTTCCACAGTGAATGGGCTGCGGCGGTAAAGCAGTTGTAGGCATAGCTTCCCCCCAGTGCCGCGCCGGGAAAGATGATTGGGATAACGGTGAATGTGTAGGACGCGGACACGTAGTAGGACGGATCGCCGATGATCCATGTTCCCCCGGCCCCTCCCCCGACGGCGTGCATCCAGGTCATGGGACCCCCTCCGTAGCTGGTGGCGCCGAAGATGAAATGGATGCCGTTGGGGCCGTGGCCGACGCCCCACGTGGGGAAGCCTGCGGCGCTCCACGCCCAGACCGCCTCGGCAGCGTAGAGAGAGTAAACGCCTATATGTGAGAAAACGTTGGCGGTGGCATACGCCCCACCGTTTTGCTCGATCGTCTGGTTGACGTAGTTGTTCAATGGCTCAATCTGGTGGAAGGTGGCCGCGTTCGCAATCATCGCCGCTCCGTCCACCACGCCTTCGCCGCCAGCCCCCCAGATCTGACCATCGAACGGATTCCCTGTAGCCTGGTAGGACTGCCAGCCGGTGTACAACGCTGCACCAGCGACCAGAAGCCCACCGATGACCAGGACCGGAATAAAAATCGCTTGCCCAGTCGGGTCAATGTAAACCGTCGGGGCGTTGAAGACGGTGCGGTAGAGGTTGACATCACCGGCGTCATAGCCCAGGGTCGACCGCTTATGCTTCCATCACGTGACTGTAATGTGTACCAGAATGCATTTTTCAGCGTGGCTGTCTGCAGCCGGTATCAACAAGAGCAAGCCAACAAATGGCAAGGAGGCCGCCAATAAAAATTCCGCTCAAAGCTGCCCCACGGCCGTCAATCAGCCAAGCCACCGTTCCTCCCAATAAGGCACTAGCAACCACTAAAAGAAGCCGAAGTCTCACACAAATGAGTAAGCCACCTAGCACACCGCCCACAAGAATCTTGATCATAATGGGTGCGGTTGAATCTGAAAGTATATAATTAGTTAACAATAATACGAATACAAAAATTATTATTCGTATAACAACAATAACGAAAAGTATCAATGATCTATTTTGATTCATAGTTTTTATAATACCATGGAATATCTTTCAGTTCAAAATAAAATCCCCAAAATCCTTCATCCATATAGAATACACTATCACCAATCCTAACCTCAATAGCAAAGTGGCCAAACCAATGATCCGTAAAAGGGATACCGATGAAACGGTGCTCCCATGCTTTGCCACTGACTGTGAAGGCCTTCGTTTTAGGGTTTCCAAATTTATCCATCACTTGAAATGCCCATTTGTAGCAGTTACCTGTTACTGCCTGACGGTAGGGTGTGTTTTTGGCAGTGTGCAGTAACCGATCGAGCTCGGAAAAGGCCTTCTGCCTATCTGCATCATTCCAATTTTTGGTGTGCTCTGTAAGCTTTTGCCTCATCCGCCATGTTACCTCAGCTTCTCGAGCTTCTCTCCGCTTCTGGAACGCCTTTACCGCCTCCCATTCGGCTTCATTGATGGGGAATGGTGGATCTGGCGGTAACAACCCCGTAGGATCGAGCCGAGAGATAGGTTTGTTCCCCAGCGCCCGATACAGGTTGACATCGCCGGCCTCGTAGCGCAGTGGGTCGAGGCTGGTCCAGCGGCCCAGGGTCGGCGAGTAGTCGCGGTGGCGGAAGTGGTACAGGCCACTGACAGCATTATAACGACCACCAGCAATGTCATTCCGCTATTCGCGCTCTCTTATCGGCCACATTGGTGCAGATGGTGCCAAGCATACTGCGAGCTGCCGGGACGTTTGGTCCAGCTGACGAGTGTGTTGTCATTCGGTCCAGCTTGAGGGAAAGTTGCCAGTTAGATCCAGCCAGTGAGGGTGTTGCCCGCATGATCGCTCCAGTCCGCATCGAGGACCGTCACGCTGCCGAACGGGTCGTAAACATAGCGTTCGACCACGGTGCCCGCGTTGTCATAGATTGACAATGTAAACCGGGATCGCGTAGTATGGCTCACGAGCTTACTTGGCTGCCTCCACAATCAGTACCATCTGGCGTAACTGCTCCCCTCTGATGTTGGTCAACGAGAAGACGGTTCCATCCACTGCAGCCACCCCGGGTGGCCGATTGTGCCTACACGAAATGCTCGGCTTCTTCGCATCATTCACTGCGAAACTCATCCTATCCAACTCCAAGTCTCTCGGCTCCATCCAATGTATTCCTTGATCCACTGCCTCAACCACCAAAATCGTTTCCGCATGCGGTCTTGTGATATCATCGACTTTCACCGTGTTGGAACCAGGAAACACTGTATTCGGACCCACGATCACAAAGTAGTTTGTTTCCCACCTTCCTCGTTTAGTATCCGCGGGACAGGCATAGCATGAGAGCATTTTGTCTTCCAGTTTCCGGTTATTCGGTCCATCCCATGGCTCATCAAACCGATACGCACCATACGTGCCGGGGTCGAGGTACTCCAGGAGAAGGACTCGCCAACTATGAGCGGGTTTCCCGTGCTTGTCGACCAGATATGCGGGGGGGAAGTGACCGTATCGTTCATGATAGTGGAGCATGGCAGTGGCAATCGATTTGAGGTGTCCGTGGCAAGTGCATGACTGAGCTGCATGACGGTTGTGTGAGATTTCAGAAACTAAATGCAGTCCTGTTACCGTCAAGGCCACCACCAAGGCTACACAGCCTACAGCTAACCAACGGTGCTTCATCATTGTTACCCCTCGGATCTCATCTTTTGTATCGTTCCACTTCTGAGGGAGCAGGGTCCCTCGTCCACCAAATCTGATTGTTCTCATCGAGTGCAAACCCAGAAGTGGGAATGAAGCATCGAATCTTGATACCGTTTCGGTGGCAGGTTTTCACTACATCTTCGAGAGTGTACAGCCGTTGGTTGTTGACTCTCTTGAAGTCGGGTTCTTTTGGCTCCGGCATCAGCGCGCCGCAGATAACCGCTTCATAACCGCCAGGTGCTACCCGGGTCCGGGTCACTACCAATCCATCAGCGGTCCAAATCTTATAATACTTCCACCTGATAAACCCTACTTCTTCGAAGCCTTTCGACACGTTCGCTTGTGCCGAAAAGTGCATGATGTAAACCGGCTGACCTTTTTGCGGCGGGATCAATGCGATGCCGACACAGGGACCACATCCGTCGGGACCGATATACGCTCCTTTGGGGATAACCCCGGACCAACCGCGGTCAGCAGTGATAACGGTTGGCGTGAACTTGGTCTTATCAAGCGCTGGGATTGGGTTTCCCTTCGTCCAGAATGGGACATCCTTCAACAATTTTGGCTTATCACTCGGCCCGATCACCCAGCGGATAATGTTTTCCGACTGCGGGATCAAGCAGAAAGTGCCTCCGGGGTCTACCCGTTTTGGCATCGGCCGATCTTCTGGAGCGGAGGGGTCGATTTTGTTTGTTGGGCCGTTGTTCACAAATCGATACAAGTTGACGTCGCCGGCTTCATACCGAATCGGATCCAGGCTGGTCCAGCGGCCGAGGGTCGGCGAGTAGTCACGGAACCGGAAGTGATACAGGCCGCTCGTGGCGTCGAACCGGCCGCCTTGATGCAGGTAGACCCAGGCGAAGGCGCTGGCCGCCAGGACATTCCAGCTGGCGTCGAGGATCGTCGCCTGGCCGAACGGGTCATAGATGTAGCGTTCGACGACGTTGCCCGCATTGTCAAAGAGCGCGGTGACATCATAGTTGCCGTCCTGGGCGACGTACAAGCGCTCGTCCAGTGTCCCATCACCGTTGCTGTCCCGGTCCCGCAGCACCAAGGCATCGTTATAGACTGGTCACCATTGCTGTCGCGGTCACGGTGGACCAATGCAGCGACATACACCGGCGACCTGATGTATTGTACGGGGGTCTACTTTCCGACGCACTTCCAGTAGCTGCTGGGCAGCCAGGGGTACTGCTTCGGTTATTTGCTTTCTGCTCATTGGGAGCAAATATGTCGATACTATTGTAAATATAGAAAACTATATCTTGGATTTAATAAATCCATAATATGATGCCATATCTAGAAAAAGAATAGAAAAATACACTAATGCTGCGGCTTTTGATTCTGTAAGCCCTACAGAATCAATCCATGTATGTAGATCATCTGATATTGGATTAATGATATCATACATACTACTAATATACGATAATTCGTCTTTATTCATTGATTTTAATTTATCCATAATCACGCTTTCGAATTGGAAATATCCATAAGATTCAAAGAAGTTAATCAAGTGACGAAATCTGTCGGGTAATTGCGACCAATCAACATTTTCAGGCCTCGTCGGATTCTCAGCAGGCTTCCAAAATGATGATGGATACGGAAGCATGGACCCCTCCAAAAGTTTAATTATAATCAGCAGCGAAAATTACTAGCATGATTCTACTACGGAATTTTATATACAAAATCATAAGTTTTATAATTATCAGATAATTTGATAATATCATGTCTCTCCATAATGTCGCTACCACATGATCCTAGAGTTACAATTCTCTTAAACCATCCCCAATATCCTTGATTTATTTCTTCAAGGTAATAAGCTGTTATATAGTGACCAGCTTGACTATCCGACGGATCTCGAATTAGTTCTACATTTATTACTCTCCCACGGAATTCCATTTTGAAATGAGTAGATGGTAATAATCCCTCATCACCATATATTTGCAATATCCTTCCCAGCCCAATTTTTTCAGCAAGTTTAATTCCCGATTCTTCACCAGCCTGAACTGCTTGACCATAAAAGAAAGTCAGACCTCCTACAATAACGGTCGTTCCTAATTTTTGAGCGAATCCTGCTGCCTTACGAGCTTGTTCAATTTCAAGCCTACTAACAAGTTGTGCCCTTCTCGATGTTTTGTTGCGTAAAGGAGAATTATTGATCCCAGGGGTTGCTCCGGCACAAACTTGATCAATATACTTTTCGGCTAATGTCCTGGGAATGTTAGCTGCGTCGAAGCACTCAAGGATTATCGCACGCTGTTGTTGTGGAGTCAACATTTTCCAGTTAGCTCGCGCTTGGTCATAAGATATACCAGACGTTCGAGCCACATTATATTTCCTAAGCACCTTGTGTGCCGCTGTGTGTTCCTCTGCAGTCAGCGGAAATAGCGGTTGATTGTCAGAACCTCCCAGAAACAATGGATAGAAATGATGATATCCCGGACCTTCTAAGCCACTTGGGTCAGTATAAACCGTCGGAGCGTTGAAGACGACCCGGTAGAGGTTGGCGTCGCCCGCGACGTAGCGTAGCGGGTCGAGGCTGGTCCAGCGGCCGAGGGTGGGCGAGTAGTCACGGAACCGGAAGTGATACAGGCCACTCGTGCCATCGTACCGACCGCCTTGATGCAGGTAGACCCAGGCGAAGGCGCTGCCGGAGCGTTCCGTCCAGTCCGCATCAAGGACCGTCACACTACCGAACGGGTCATAGATGTACCGCTCTACCACGTTGCCCGAGTTGTCCAACAGCACAGTGACATTATAGTTGGCATCCTGGGCGACGTACAAGCGCTCGTCCAGTGTCCCATCACCGTTGCTGTCACGATCACGGAGCACCAACGCATCGACATAAACAGGGGACCAGATGTACTGGACCTTCACCCCTGACCCCTCTCCCACCGGGAGAGGGGAAAATGATTCGTCGCGGATGCGTTCCTCCAGCACCGGAAAGTCAATTCCGCCGGGAACCCCAGAAACCAACACCCGTCGGCCATCTCGCTGTACGCATACTGCACCCGCGGTGAGCTGCCGCTCACCGCCCCACCGTGCTCCTGCCGCTCGCTGATCAGTTGCCCCAGGCCGTTGAACGCTCGCTGGATCTGATTGACAATGGTGCCACCCGTGGCTGCATCATAGCTGGTGATGAGGGCAAGATTCCCCTGACCGTCGTAGCCATACTCGAGCCGTCGCACCGAGCCATCCACACTGGCCCCCAGCGTCGTCACCGCATCCGCGATCAGTCGGCCGAGAATGTCGCTACCGCAGAATCAGGACATATCCTGGAGCGCAACCTGGAATCAGTGCCCAGCCCCAAAAACGCACCGTTCCTAAAATACAGGGCCGGCCCTTCAGGTTCTTCCTCCCCAGACCACTTAG
>Ga0209691_1001909_pt1 | contig 11566 bp, 13 predicted proteins | sample YNPMSBMetaG_FD_187120 | JGI IMG/M metagenome (GOLD analysis project Ga0209691, IMG submission 187120) | Anoxygenic and chlorotrophic microbial mat microbial communities from Yellowstone National Park, USA - YNP MS-B MetaG (SPAdes) (version 2) ... | reverse complement strand
GTCTTGGTCAATGCCATCAAAATCACCTGTGATGCCATTAGGGTCTAATTGAAAGGTGGTAGGATTGCGCCGCTCGCGAAAATCCCAAGGCTCGAATTTGCCGTTCCGATTGCGGTCTTCGGCAGGGTTAATCCAAAGGTTCGGAATTAAATCGGGGTGTGTGTAATCGATGCCTGTATCCATAATGCCGATGCGCACTTGCGGGTTGCCTTTTGTAATCGCCCACGCTTCTACGGCTTTGACTTTTTCCAAATTCCATTGCGATGCAAACGCAGAATCGTTTGGCGTTGTCCAATCATCTAATTCGTAGAGCCTGACAGGTTCAGCGTATTCAATGTCGGGAGTGTTTCGAAGTGCGGAAAGAATCGAGGCAAGTTCTGACTCGGAATAGGTTGAATCTAACCGAAGCGCGTAGACTTTTCCGATGCGCGATTTTTCTTTGGCTTTCTCGAACAAGAATTTTGACGTTTCATATCGGACTTGTGTTGTGCCGATGCGCAAGGTTTTGAGGGTGCTTTGTGTTTGCGCGCTTTGGCGCAGTTGCGTGTCGAGCGTTGAACGCTCTTTGAATTTGATGTTGAGTTCGCGCTGAACGGTTCGCTCGGCATAAAACGGGTTCGGATTGCGGGGTGCATAGAGCGCAGGATTGGTTTTGAATCGCTCGGCTTCGGGCTGTGCTAAGAGGCTTGAAGCAGTGATAAACAAACTCGCAAGCGTGATGAATCGCATTCTGTTTTCAGTTGAAGTTTGTTGGAAGAATTGCGCACAAGTTAGAGCGATTTGCGCGTGTTTTCAAGGTGTGAAGCAAGGCATACACGGTTTCAGCACTGCTTTCCAAAAAAAGAAAAAGCAACTCAAGTGAGTTGCTTTCCGTGCAGATGAAAAAGTTTCCTACTTGAAGAATTCGTCAAGCGTCATCACTTTGCCGTTGATTTCGACAGACATTTCGTTGTTGTTAGGATTCACGAAGACTTGAATTTCGCGCACGGTCCATTGCACGCCGCGCCCGTCGTAGTTCATGTTGTAGCGTTCTTCATTGAGTTTGACCCAATCATCAAGGGGGTATTTGATGTCTTCGTTGCTTGACAGCACAACCAGTTGGATTTGTCTATCTGCCAGCTTGCGTTTGATTTCTTCGGTATTGGTAAGCCGTCCGTATCCTGCCGCTGATGAAATGGTGAGTTTCAAACGTCCGCGTTCATCACGCCGTGCTTGCGTGATGAAATACTTGTCTAATTTATGAACGGCGTTTCCAGATTTTGTAATCGGCATGGCTTGAAATGTTAAAGTTGATGGTGTTTGAACTTCTCCTTGTGTTGAAATTACAACGGTGCGTGTGAAAAGAAAAAGCCAAGTGCTTTGAAGTGCCTCTGGTTGCAACCGTTTTGGACGAGATGTCATTGCAGAACGCATGAGTGTTGACCTGTGCGTTATCTTGCTTGATGGCACAGATTTCAACATCGCTTCCGTTTTCTTAACATTGCGCCTTGAAACGCAATCCATCAACCTGATGAGCAAAAAAGACCAAGTCCTGACCAAACTTTTTGAAATTTGTCAACAACGAAACGACTATGTATTTCACTGATTATGAAAGCATATACACTTGGCATATCAACTTAAAGGAAAGCAATATGAGTAAGCATAAACTGATTAAGTATAAATGTAAAGTCTGCGGTTGCGAAGAGTTTATTATTTATTTTATTTGGTGGGAGCGGTTCAGAAATTATCCTTTGCAAAGAATTAAAGCGAAATTTTATCTCCGCTGAACTTCACCCTGAATACTACCACATGATACAAGACCGATTATCTCAAAACGGCAGAATCTCAGAAGAATATCGGTTGGATTTTTTACAGGAAAAGAAAAAATTATTATCGAATAGAAGCCCGAAATTATTTGACTTTTAGAGTAACCTTCGTGAATGAAAAAGGCGATTCACAGAAAACTGCCTCTCTTTGCAACTGTTTTGGACACACTGTTCTGACTTCTACAAGGTTGCTACCATGCATTGTTAGTGCTTCTTTTCAGGCAACTCAACTCTAATGTGCAGTTCGCGCAGTTGTTTTGGCGTGACTTCCGACGGCGCGCCTGTCATTAAGTCTTGCGCTTTTTGGTTCATTGGGAAGGCAATCACTTCGCGAATGTTCAGTTCATCGGCATAAAGCATCACGATTCGGTCAATGCCGGGAGCAATCCCGCCGTGTGGCGGCGCACCGTGCTGAAAGGCACGAATCATGTGCCCGAACTTTTTATCCACATCTTCTTTGCTATAACCTGCAATTTCAAACGCTTTATACATCACTTCGGGCTTGTGATTGCGAATCGCACCTGACGAAAGTTCTATGCCGTTGCAAACAATGTCGTATTGATACGCATAAATTTCAAGCGGATTTTTAGTGAGTAGGGCTTCCATGCCGCCTTGTGGCATCGAAAAAGGATTGTGCGAGAAATCAATTTTCTTTTCTTCTTCGTTGTATTCAAACATCGGAAAATCAACAATCCAGCAATAGGCGAGTAAATCTTTATCAAGCTCGAAGAGCGGAGCGAAGTAATTGCGAATTGCGCCCATTGCTTTGCATGTTTTTTCCCAAGAGCCTGCCGCAAAAAAGACCACATCGCCTGTTTCAATGTTCAGCGCATTGATGAGAGCCTCTTTTTCCGCATCGGAAAGGAACTTGTAAATCGGACTTTGAACGTCGCCGCCGTCTTTGTAGCGAATGTAAGCCAAACCGGGAAGCCCAAGTTCTTTCTTGGCGAACTCTTCGGCTTTGTCATAAAAAAGGCGCGGTTCATTGGCTCTGCCTTTCAGTTTCAGGGCTTTAACGCATCTGCCTTTTTCCGTATTTGCCGCAAAGACTTTGAATGCGGAGTGCTTGAAAATCTCCGTTACATCTTCAATCACGAGTGGGTTGCGAAGGTCGGGCTTGTCGGTTCCATAGCGGTTCATTGCGTCCAGATACTTAATGCGCGGGAAGGGCAGTTGCATAATGCGCTTGTGCGAAAGTTTAAGCGTGATATGCTCAAAGAGTCCTTCCAACACTTTGAACAAGTCGTCTTGGGTGATGAACGACATTTCCATATCAAGTTGATAGAACTCGCCGGGACTGCGGTCGGCGCGTGCATCTTCATCTCGAAAACACGGCGCGATTTGAAAATACTTGTCAAACCCTGCAACCATCAACAGTTGCTTGAATTGTTGCGGGGCTTGCGGAAGTGCGTAAAACTTGCCTGGGTGCAACCGCGAGGGCACAAGGTAATCGCGCGCACCTTCGGGTGAAGAATTAGTGAGAATCGGCGTTTGAATCTCATTGAAACCCAGTTCCGAAAGGTATCGGCGAATTTCCGCAATGATTTTGGAGCGATAGAGAATGTTGCGATGAAGTTTTTCACGGCGCAAATCAAGGAAGCGGTATTTCAGGCGCAATTCTTCCGACGTTGGAACGTCATCAGCAATCGGGAAGGGCATTGGCTCGGCGGCACTTTCAACCGTCAGCGAGGTAACAACAACTTCAATCTCGCCGGTTGGCAAGTTCGGATTCACGGCTTCATGGGCGCGGGCAATGACCGTGCCTTCAATACAAATAACAGACTCGACGCGCAAATGTTCAACTTCCTGAAAAAGAGATAAGTTGTGAGGCTCAACAACAAGTTGCGCAATGCCAGTGTGGTCGCGTAGGTCAATGAAAATCAATCCGCCGTGGTCGCGCTTGCGATGAACCCAGCCTGCAAGTTTGACTGTGTCGGAAACATTCGATTTGCGAAGGTCGCCGCAAAAATGCGTGCGATACTGTGCCGACGGCGAAACGCCGCGAGAAGTCGTTTGTTCGTGTGAAGCCACGTCGAGCATATCCAATGATGTGTTGAAACGATGTGCATTGAAAACAAAAGAGCCGTGAATATACGGATTCGAACTCAAATCGCCGTTTCGTTCAGCCAATCTCTTGGACGAAGGCACTTGTAGAGCATGGCTTCGCGTGAATCAGGGGCAGGCGCGTAGTTGTATTCCCAGCCGGCTTCTTTGGGGAGCGACATTAAAATCGATTCCGTTCTGCCGCGTGTTTCCAAGCCAAAGAGCGTGCCTCTATCATAAACCAAATTGAACTCCACATATCTGCCGCGCCGCAATCGGTGAAAATGTTTTTCCTTTTCGCCAAACGGCTCATGCTTGCGCCGCTCGACAATCGGCAAGTAGGCTTCGGTGAACGCATTCCCACACGATTGAACAAAGGCAAAGGTCGATTCAAGATTTTCAGAAAGGTAATCAAAGAAAATTCCGCCAACGCCGCGCGTTTCGCCACGATGCGCAAGGAAAAAGTACTCATCGCACCACGCCTTGAACTTCGGATAGTAATCAGGATTGTGCTTATCGCAAGCGGCTTTATGAACGCGATGAAAGTGCTGAATATCCTCGAGAAACGGATAGTAGGGCGTAAGGTCTGCGCCGCCGCCGAACCACGCTTTTATCACATTGCCTTGTGCATCGTATTGCTCGAAGTATCGGTAATTGCAATGCACTGTTGGAATCATCGGCGAGTAAGGGTGAATCACAACGGAAACGCCAGTTGCAAAATAGGGCGTTGGTTCCGTGTTCATTTTCGCCGCCATGCGTTCAGGCAAGATTCCTGACACAGCGGAAAAATTCACGCCACCTTTTTCAAAAATCGCGCCGTCTTGAATGACGCGCGTTCTGCCGCCGCCGCCCGATGCGTGTTGCCAAACTTCCTCAATAAACTTGGCTTTGCCATCTGCCTTTTCAATGGACGACGAAATGTGGTCTTGTAAAGATTCAAGGTAAGATTGAACTGCGGATTTCATAACGGTGAAACGGACTGTGAAATGTTGAGTGCAGGCAAATTTAAGGATTGCAGGTGTGATAAGTGAGAAAAAATCAAGCGATGAACCTTTGGCGAAGAAAGCAAGCCGCAATGAATCGGAAGTGGCACGGAAACATTTTTTGCAATGCGCCAAATCGAACTCGTGTAAGGCACAATCATCAGGTCAAACGGCGTGTAAATGGAAAGCGGATTGAGCGGGCGAAGTGTGTCTTCGGTTTGCTTTAAGGTGCGAATCAGCGCACTGCCTTGACGCAAGTCTCTAAATCCCTCACCGATTCTGAAAAAGGCTAATGCACTGCCGTTGTGGGGTGTGCCAAGTGTGATGAGCGTTTGGGCGCGAGCTGTGCCGTTCAGGCATTGAAGGTAATAGCGTGCAATCAATCCGCCCATGCTGAACGCAATGATGGAAAAGCGTTCATCGGCAAGGTGCGTGTGAATGAACGATTCAAGTTGATGTGCAAGTGTTGGGATTGAAGCCGAGCCATCGCACGGCACAAGGTCAGGCGAATAAACACGAAACCCTTGCGAGTCTAAGACACGGCGCAAGGGCTTCATCACTGAACTTGAATCAAAAATGCCATGAACCAACAGCATGGCAGGTTGCTTAGTCTTCGTTAGCATCGGCGAAATTGAGCGGCAATTCAACGGTTTGCATGCCTTGTTTCGAACTGGTGCGCGTGAAAACCATGCGTTTGAGTTTTTGGGTCAGGCAGTTATCCAATTTCGTATTGGCAATCTCGTCGCGCGGAATTTCAACCTTTTGCACATTGCCTTCGGGCGAAAGCACAAGTCGCACCACCAATTTGCCTTTGAGATTGGGATTATGCTGTTTCACTTCTCGGTAGCACTCTTCAAGCACAAGTTGATGTTTGATAATGACGCTATCAATTTCAGCGAGTTGGCGGGCAGGCAAGTCATTGTCGTTACGGGATTGAACCAGTTGCTTACGATTTTGAGCAACGGTCGTCATCGTGCATACAAGCAGAGCAAATACAACGAGAAGTGTTTGTTTCATTTAGCATCAAGTTTTGGTTAAAAAAAGACGTGATTCAGAACTGCCTCTCAAAATAAAAAAGTTCGCAAGCCCGCCAAGTAATTCACAATTTTTTAACCCTTCGGCGAAAGGCGAATCATCGGCACAATGACTTCATCGAGCGAAATGCCGCCATGCTGAAATGAATCTTTGTATTGATTGACAAACTTGTGAAAGTTGGTCGGATAGACGAAGTAGTAATCTTCTTTGGCGATGATGTAATTGACATTCAAGCCGTGTTGAGGCAGTCGCCAATCATTTGGATTTTTGATATAAACGGCGTGCTTGGTTTCGCATTGCAAATTGCGCCCGAACTTGTAGCGCAAGTTGGTTGAGGCTTCGCGGTCGCCGATAACTTTGGTGTGTCGCAAACAGCGAATCGCGCCATGGTCGGTTGTGATTAAAATCGTGCATTTGTGTTTGGAAAGCGTGCGAAGCATACGAAGAAAAGCCGAATGTTCGAACCACGTTTGCGTGAGCGAGCGATAGGCGGATTCATCGGGCGAAAGTTCGCGAATGACCTGCATATCGGAACGGCTGTGCGCCAAGATGTCAACGAAGTTCACCACAACCGCGTTGAACTGATTTTTCAGTTGCGAAGTGATGTTTTGTTCATACTGTTTGCTTTCATCGGTTGAGGTGAGTTTTGCATACTTCGCATTGACGTTAATTCGCCTGCGGGTGAAGAAATCCTGCATGAAATCAGGCTCGTAGCGGTTCTTGGTGTTTTCATCTTCTTGGCTGTCTTTCCAGAGTTCGGGGTAGCGTTTTTCCATATCAAGCGGAAAGAATCCACTGAAAATTGCGTTGCGAGCGTAGGGCGTTGCGGTTGGAAGAATGGAGAAATACGCCTCGCGCTCGACTTCAAACAGTGTCCCTAAAATTTTTTCCATCACAAGCCACTGGTCGTAGCGAAGGCAATCGACAACAAAAAGAAACACGGGATTGCCTCCGCTTAATTCAGGCACGACTTTTCGCTCCAAGACATCGACAGAAAGCATCGGGCGTTTGTCTTTCTCGGAGTGAATCCAGGTACGATAATTTTTTTCAATAAACTTGCTGAACTCGGCGTTGCACTCGCGCTTTTGGTCTAAAAGTGTTTTGCGCAAGTCAAGGCTTGGGTGTTCATCAAGTTCGACTTCCCATTGAGAAAGGCGAAAGAAAATATCTTTCCATCGTGCCTCATCGAGCGGCTCAAAGAGTTCGCGCGAAATGCGGTTGAACTCCGAGATGTAATTTTTAGTTGCCGCATCGCCTTTAATGCGTTCAGCATCGAGCAGTTTTTTGCACGCAAGCAGAATTTGTGTGGGATTAACAGGCTTGATGAGATACTCCGAAATTTTCTTGCCGATGGCTTGCTCCATAATCGACTCTTGCTCATTCTTGGTAATCATCACGACAGGCAGAGAAGGCTTGATAGATTTGATTTCGGAGAGTGCGTCCAATCCGCCAATGCCTGGCATTTGTTCATCGAGAAAGACAATGTCGAAGGGTTGCTCTCGCGAAAGTTGAACCGCGTCCTCGCCATTCGTTACGGTCGTTACTTCGTAACCTTTTTCGGAAAGAAACAAGACGTGCGGGCGCAAGTAATCGATTTCATCATCAGCCCAAAGAATGCGGTATTTCATGTTCAGAAAAGTTTAGGTTGAAAAAAGAAATACCGAGTGTTTCATTCGTGCGTTGAAGTCTTGATTGAAGTTTGCTATGGCGTTACGGTGAAATGAATTGAAAGTTGTCATCAAAGTTGCTCGAGATACTTGCGCTCATTTTTTTCAAGTGAGGCAAGGCATGCTTGATTTTCTTCGTCAGTGTCGGGCATCGTAGAGAACCATTCGCGGAGCATTTCTTTGGCAACGGCTTCGGAAGTAAGCCGAAGGCTCATAGAGAGAATGTTGGCGTTGTTCCAGCGGCGTGCGCCTTTGGCGGTTTCGGCATCGGTGCAGAGCGCAGCGCGAATGTTCGGAACTTTATTCGCCGCAATCGTTACACCCGTGCCTGTCCAACAAAACAGAATCCCTTGTTCGCACTCGCCAAAAGAGACGTTTTCGGCAACATCACGCGCGACGTTTGTCCAACGCTTTTCTTCGTGCGAAGCGTTCTCGCGAAGTGCGCCAAACTTAACAAGTGTATGACCAAGCAATTCTAACTCGCGACAAACAAAGTCGGTCAGATGTGTTCGTTCATCGCTACCAATGGCAATTTTCATGGTGTATCAAGTTTTTCAAGTTGAGCAAGCGTTTCTTTTGAAAGCCGCAAAAGCGTGCCGTAATGATTGGCGGCTTCGACATACCACGAGCGCGAAGCATCTTCATTTGCCCGTGCATTGAATTGTGCCAATGCCGTCTCCATTGAGATTGTGCGAGTTGCCATTAAGCCGCGAATATCATTAAGAAATTTTTGGCGCGATTGCAAGAGCGTTTCATCGCTCATGCCAATAAGTTTTAAGCGTTCAGAACTTCGGCGATATTCTTCCAACGCAAATCGTGCAAGGTCGAGTTCAATCGGAAGCAAGCGTTTGATTTTTTCGTAATTGCCAGCGAAGAAAACAGCCGTGCGTGTGTCGGCGGTCGTAACGGCTTGAAGTTTTTTTCGGTAAGCCTCGTCAAGTGCGTCAATTTGGCGGTGTGTGGCAAGCGTGAGCGAATCGGCGCGACGTGCAAGGCTCACAGCAAGCGTAGCATAAACAGTGTTCAATCGCGTGCGATAGTCTGCCGCATCGGGCGTGCGCTTGCCAGCTTCAATGCCTTGCAATGAAGAAGAGAGCGCATCAGCAAGCACTTCAGAATCTTTGAGCGAGAGTTTTTTCGAGTGATAAGCCAGTTGAAGAACGTCGCCGACATTGAGTTGCTCCTCTATCCCGCCTTTAAGCGAAATCGTCAAAGTGCGCTCGCGCAAACTATCAGGCACAGGAAGATTGTGATAGGCATAAAACGATTGTGATTTTTCCATCGCCGTTTTGAACCATTGTGGCTCGGTTGATGAAGTCGGTACCGTTGGCTTTGAGCCAGCACACCCGTAGAGCATTGTAAATACAAGCAGAGCGAGGAATTGAGCGTGTTTCATAGAGTTTTTATCCGCCAAATGCGCTGTATCGGCGCAGTGAATACGTCCAAAAAATTTTGTAGAGAAGATACAAACCCAACGTCCAACAAAAAACAACCAAGAGCGCAAACAAGATTTCTTCGGTTGAAAATGTGCCTGTAAGAATTTTTGTTGGAACAAATGCCAAGTATCCAAAAGGCAAAAATTTCAAGAGGGGTGAGACTGATTCAGGAAACATATCAAGCGGGATGACTTGCCCTGTTAGAAACCACATCGACATATTTTTCATCACAAAGAGTGTCCATACTTCGTCCATATAAAACGCGAGTGCGGCAATCATAAAAGCTAAAAGAAACGAAATGAAAAGTCCGAACAGAAGCACCAACACGCCTGAAAAAATTTGAAACGCCGTTGCAGAAACAAATCCTGTAAAAAGCATCATGCCGTAGACGATGATTCCGCCAAGCAAAACAGGCGTTGAATCAGCAAGAAAAGTCATAAGGTTATAGAGAGCAAAGTCGACGGGTTGTGCCAAAAATTTATTGAGCGAGCCATCTTTAATCGCATTTGAAATTTGTCGCTCAACGGAATCCACTTTGACGAAGTTGGCTATCAGAATGCTTAAAACAACATACTGAAACATTGCGTCGTAGGTGTAGCCTGCAATTTCTCCGCCCTGTGTTGACTCAATCACGGCACGCCACAAAATCGACTGAACGAAAATCGGAAGCAGAATTTTTCCTGAAATATCCATTAGAATTTCGCCACGATATTCCGCAAAGCGTTGAAGCGAGGTGCGATAAACAAAGAAGTATTTTTTCATTTTGCGCTAAATTGTTTGGGGAAAATCAATTCAAATATCACTCAAATGCGATACCTTTCTGACCGAGACTTGCGCATGCTGATTGCGCTTGCATCTATCGGCGAGCATTACCGTCCGCTCAACTTACAAGGATTAGACCTCACAGGCGCAGATTTAAGCCACGCATTTCTCAATCACGCAAATCTAACTGACGTGAATCTCACGAATGCAAATCTTGAAAACGCCTTGCTCTTCGGCGCATATTTGCATGATGCGAACTTAACGGGTGCGAATTTGCGCAACGCCGATTTAACCAACACTTACTTGCGCGGTGCGAAATTTACCAACGCCGACCTGCGCGGCACAAAGTTCAGTGGCGCACTCTTCAAAGATAACGACTTCACAGGCGCACGCACCGATTCAAGCACATCAGGCTTGTGAGCCTTGTTTCTTGTGGGTTGAAGATTCAGACTGAAAGTCAGTTCCAAACACCACGTCCCAAAAGGGCGAACTGACCCCAAAGCCGCGTTCAGGGTCGCTGAAATGATGTCGCAAGTGATGTTCGCGAATCCAACCAAAGTAACTGCCCTTAATGTTGAAGTGATGAATAGCGTAATGTGAAATGTCGTAAATGAGGTAGCCCAAAGTGAAGCCTGCCATCAACGATGGCGCAAGCGATTTTCCAAGTATCAAGACAAAGAGACTGTAAAAGAGAATGGCAAGCGGCAGACTGATAATCGGCGGCATGACCAAGCGAAGCGGGTCGTTAGGATAGTCATGATGAACACCATGCAAAACCCAAATGATTCGCTTGCCAAGCACAGACTTCGGGTGATAGTGAAACACAAATTGATGAAGCACATATTCAGTAAGTGACCACAAAAACACGCCTGATAGAAACAATCCAACAACATACCAAACTGAAACATCAAGAACGGCAAGCGAATGCCAAACAAGATAACTCACAAGCGGAACATAGAGCCAAATCGGAACCGTCCAATGAACTTTGGAAAAGAACTCGAAAAAATTACTTTCAAACATACGCGGGGTTTCTTTTTGGCGAGAGACAAAGCGTTTCATAATTGATTTGTTTTGGTTTCAGGAAAAAATGCTATGCGTAAATACGAACAACATGGCAAAAAAGTTTATTTGCTTCACGCTCCTTTGAATAGAGAAGAGCCGTTAGAAACTTATCTTTGCAGAAGAAAAAGAAATAAAATTTTGGAAAATGGATAGATTGAACATGAGCGATATAACAACAGCCCTCACCGCTCGCTTTATGGAGATTTCAACCGACCTGAAACAAGCCAACCTACCTGAAACGCAAAAGAAATTAGATGAGATATTCCGAGTTGTTTTAGAAACGCTGAGAACGGCATCAATAGGAGGTGTGGATTCATCAGTGTCGCGAGAAATGCAATGGCTTAAATCCGAAAATCGCCGACTGCAAACGCTCTATGCCACAAGCATTGCGCTGACTGCCCAAACGCAAAAAGAACCACTCGTGGAAACCGCACTTGATATTGTGGTGCGAGAACTCAATGCCGATGCCGGCTTCGTGGTGTTGGTTGATGCACAAGGCGAGATTGAATCCATTTACTCGCACAACATTGAGCCTGAAAAACAAGCCGATGCCAAAGAAATGAGCCTCTCGGTGATTCGCTCCACGATTCAAAGCTCGAAGCCGACATCGGAACAAGTCAAACCTGACAGGGAATTAGCGCAACAAAACAGCATTATTCGGTTGGGCATTTCCGCCGTGCTGTGCGTGCCACTTCTTCATGAAAAGAGAGTTTTAGGCGCGGTCTATTTGGATAGACGAAACAAAGACAATCCATTTACAGCAAATGACCTTT
>Ga0209691_1001906_pt1 | contig 11575 bp, 9 predicted proteins | sample YNPMSBMetaG_FD_187120 | JGI IMG/M metagenome (GOLD analysis project Ga0209691, IMG submission 187120) | Anoxygenic and chlorotrophic microbial mat microbial communities from Yellowstone National Park, USA - YNP MS-B MetaG (SPAdes) (version 2) ... | reverse complement strand
AGTGAAAGGCTCCGAAACGACAAACTTACCATCCGCATACTTGACCTGAGTGTGAGAAAATGAGAATCCACACCCTCTTTTTACTTGGGCTTTTGATAGCCCAGCCTTACAAAGACTTAGAGGGGCATACAGGCCCAGTCAATGCCGTGGTCTTTTCACCGGATGGCCGTTATCTGGTCTCGGCGGGTAGTGATCGGCAAGTTTTCCTCTGGTCTATCCCTTACGGTTCGCTCATCGGACGCCTTTCCAGTCGTAAGCAGGGCCGCCAGACCCTGCTGCCCCCTCAGGCCAGCGTGAATACCCTCGCTTATGCTCCCCAGCCCACCGACTCCTTTCATCATCCTATCTGGGCCGCTTCCAGCGATGGTAATCTCTACGAGATAGAGCATTTTTCTATCGTAGGGCCCGGCGCCGAAGAGGGCCTCCTTCTTAAGCGGGTAGTCAACCTTTCCAGGCGCATTTCCAAGACCACTCCTCCTCTTTACTGGGAGAGCCTCGTTATGCACCCCCGCAAGCCTCTTGTATATGTGCTAAGCCGCTTTGGCACGCTCGTCGCCTGGGATAAAGAGGAAGACTGGCTCCAGACCTTCCATGACACGGCCGAAGTGTCCTATGCCCTATCCATGCCCGCCAGCGCCAGAACCCTCTGCCTGGGAAGCGGTAGCGGGGCCATCTACATCATGGACCCCAATGACCTCTCCATCCAGAAAGTTCTGCGGGGGCATCGGGAAGGCGTGCGGGGCCTGGCCTTTAGTTACGATGACCGACTCTTAGCGAGCGCCGGCTTGGACGGTAAAGTCATGATTTGGCAAATGCCCGAGGGACTCCGCATTCGCACGCTGGAAGGCCATCAGGATGGCGTACGAGCCGTGGCGTTTAGTTCAGATGGGCGCTACCTCGCAAGTGCTGGCAAAGACGGCCTTGTTATCATCTGGAATGTCGCCCTTGGCACCCGCGAAAAAATCATTGATCTGGGCACGCCCCTGTGGTGCGTCGCTTTCAGCCCCAATGGTCAGTACCTCGTGGCCGGCGGCAATGACGGCCTCCTCCGCCTGTGGCGAATTGACCAGCTTGGCATTCGCCCAGCCCAAATCCTGGCCGATCGGGATGAGCTTTATCGCCCCCCCGTTGAGCTGGAAGATAACGTCCCTGTTTGCACCCAACCGAAACCTTACCGCTACGCCTACATCATCGGCAACGAAGACTACCGTACGTACCAGCCCACCTTCACCCCGGCGATGAATGTGCCCTACGCCATCCGGGATGCCTACGCCTTCCGCATGTACGCCGAGCAGGTTTTGGGCATCCCCCCCCAAAATATCGTCTTTCTCCAGAATGCCACCGCCTCCCAGATGCGTCGGGAGCTCGAAAAGCTCCTTATCCTCGCCCAAGCCAGCAAGGGGCAGGCAGAAATATTTTTCTACTATGCGGGGCATGGCGTCCCACATCCCGACACGAAGGAGAGCTATCTTCTGCCTGTGGATGCTTCTCCCCGGCAGGTGCAGGAGGGGGGTATTCGGGTGACCGACCTGGTGCGGCAGCTCGGGACAAGTGGTGCCCGCCGCGTGTGGATGGTCCTGGATGCGTGCTTTAGCGGGGGGGCCCGCCATGAAAGTCCTCTCGCCAGCCGAGGTATTCGCATCCGCCCGAAACCCATCCAGCTTCAAGGGCCTGTCGTCATCCTCGCAGCTTCCAGCGCCGACCAGGAGTCCCTCCCCTACCACCAGGCGCAGCATGGCCTCTTCACCTACTTCCTCCTCAAAACCCTCAAAGAGTCCTGCACGCGCCTCCCCCTCCAGGATTTTCACGAAAAAGTCCGCATTGAAACGGCCCGCTATAGCCTCCTCCTGCACGAGAAGCTCCAAGAACCCTCCCTCCTTGTTAGTCCAGACCTTCCCGCAGAGGCCCTCGGGGAAACCTGGTAAGACCTTACCTTTGACCAGTGCTCAAAAAGCGCCTCTGGAGAGGAGTCATGGGACTCCTGACAATACTCGCCCTCCTCTCGCTTCTCCTCCCGCAGGTTCGGATAGTAGTATGGGAAGGCGAGCAGCAGCGCCTCTTGTATCTCTGGGGGGGACATGGAGCCCTGGGGAGCGATGTGAGCGGGGTAGCCTACATCTTAGCCGCGCTGATGGGAATAATTGCCGCCCTTCTCATGATAGGCGGCCTGCGCGACCTCCAAAAGGAAAACCCTCGCGCCATCGCTCGCTTCAACTGGGCTGCGCTATTCCTTGCGATTGAGCTGGTATTTCTTCTGGGGATTGCGGAGGAGGTACTTACGGACCTACGGGTGCAGCACCTGCATGCCGATAGCTATGCGAGCTGGGGAGGCGGCATAGCTGAGTTTCTTCTCTTCGCCCTCCTTTTCGTGCCAGGCTGGGTGAAAAAGGCCTACTTCCCGAAGGTAGAGTCATCGGCCGCCTGAAGGCTGGACAAAGTCCGATAGGAAAAATCTTAGCCGATCCGCTGGTCCACCGCGATCCTATTGTTGAGTGAGGGCTAATGGGACCTGGCCAGGCGGCTCCACTGACTAAATAGCCACTCGTACCTTTGTCGCATGGGCGTACTCGTCTTGGGTGCTACGGCGGGCATGATTGCATCCACCCTCCACAAATGGGCCCAGGAAGGCCAAAAACTCTATCTCGTAGGGCGCCAGGCCGAAAAGCTTCACGCTATCGCCAGCGACCTCCAAATCCGTTACGGCACCCAGGTAGAGACCTACCAGGTAGATGTGGATGTGCCTGGCGCTATAGCCGCATGGTGGGAGCAGTTTCTTGCGCAGGGGCCCACCTTTGAGAAGGCCCTCATTGCATGGGGGTACTTAGGGGATGAAGACCGGGCGAGACGAGACGATGCGGAGGTGGAAACCATCATCCGGCGCAACTACACGTCGGTCGTTTTAGCGGCGGGCCGGATCGCTGCCTATCTGGCCGAGCGGGGCGGCGGGGTGATCGGGATTATCTCTTCGGTGGCAGGGATACGCGGCCGAGCTAAAAACTATCACTACGGTAGCGCCAAGGCCGCCCTCATCGCCTATGCCTCTGGTCTACGGGCCTACTATTGGGAAAAAGGCGTACGGGTGGTTACCATTCTCCCGGGCTTCGTAGATACGCCCATGGTGGCGGGGCTGGACCTCCCTCGGCCGCTGGTTACGTCCGCACAGCGGGCAGGCCATCTCCTCTACAGGGCCATGAAGAAATCCCCGGCAGTGGCTTATGTGCCAGGCTACTGGCGGTGGATTATGCTGGTGATCCGGCTTTTGCCGGAGAGCATATTCAGGCGCTTACGAGGTTAGACAGCGTCTGGGAAAGCTGCTCGTGGAGATTGGGCAGGGTGGCTACCTTTCCCACAGCAATTTCAGCGTGGCCGCCGCCCTTCCCCCCCAGGGGTTCTATAAGCGTTTTCAGGAGGGTCTGGGCATTTTTCGGGGCGGCGATGCCTATGAGGGTTTGCTGGTCTTCGGGCTGATACAAGATAAATGTATGCTCGGGAGCTACCTTTCGCAGGGCGCTGAGGAAGTCCTTCAGGCTCGTACTGGCGGGGAGCTGAATAGCTTTCAGGACGGGGGTGCCGGACGCAGGGAGGGACCAGGTTTGCACCAGGGTGCGCGCATAGATCAAAAGCCAGTCGGCAAAGGCATTCTCGTAGGTTTCTTTTTCGGCGAGGAGTTTATCCAGCGTGGAGACCGGATTAGGGGCGTTTTTTAGGCGCTGCCGCAGAGCACGTAGCTCGGCAAGCTGACTATCTACCCAACTCAGAAAAGCCGGTCCCGCCACCGCTTCAATCCGACGCACTCCTGCCGCCACCGCACTCTCCGATAAAATCCGGAAGTAACGTAGCTGCAGGGTATTCTCTACATGGGTGCCGCCACATAGCTCGCGGGAGAACTTCCCCCCAAACTCAATTACCCGCACCTTATCGCCATACTTTTCGCCAAAGAGCGCCATTGCCCCCATCTTGATGGCCTCTTCATAAGGGATATCCCGGTATTCTTTTCTGCGCAGGCCGGCGGCGATACGGCTATTGACGATATTTTCTATTTGAGCAAGCTCCTCCTCGGAGAGTTTCATGGGGTGGGTAAAGTCAAATCGGAGTTTATCTGGGGCGACCAGGGAGCCATTTTGGCGGGCATGCGGGCCTAAGGTATCCCGTAATGCCGCATGGAGTAGGTGCGTAGCCGTGTGGTGAATGGTCACCGCTTCCCGCCGAGGGATATCTATTACGGCGTACCATTCGCCTTCGGGGTCGCGGGGTAAAGCTTCCACCACGTGAATGATGGTATCCAACTCCTTGTAGACGTGTGTAACAGCGATTTTCTGGTGGCCTTTGCGGAGGTAACCCGTATCGCTGATTTGACCCCCGCCTTCAGGGTAAAAAGGCGTCTCCCGCAGGATGATGTGATAATGCGTTTTGCCGCCTTCTTTCACTTCGCGCATGCGGATGATAGCGGTACGCACCTCGTATATGTCATACCCTACAAAGTGAGAATGTTCGCCATCGGAAAGCTCTACCCAATCTCCGAAATGTTTCTGGGTAGCTTGGCGGCTGCGGGCTTTTTGCGCCTCTAAGGCTTTCTCAAAGCCCGTTTGATCTACGGAGAGGCCTTTTTCTCGGGCGATTAGATTAGTCAGGTCTATCGGAAAACCGTAGGTGTCATACAGCTCAAAGGCGATTTCGCCGGGGATGACGGTATGGGTGGGGTGGTTCTGAAGGAACGTCTCTAAGCGGCTCAGCCCCCGTTCTAAGGTGTGTAGGAAAGACTCTTCTTCGCCTTCTAAGATGCGGGCGATGGCGGAGGCGTTTTGGTGCACTTCGGGGAAAATATCCTGATACAGCTGGCTGAGAGGCTGAACGAGCTGGTGAAGGAACGGCCGGCGCTGGTGGAGATACTGGTGGCCGTAGCGGATAGCCCGCCTGAGAAGCCGCCGAATCACATAGCCTGCCCCCGTATTGGAGGGAAGCTGGCCATCTGCGATCGCAAAAGTAATCGCCCGAATATGGTCGCATACCACCCGAATCGCCACATCCTGTTGAGAAGATTGCCCGTACGGAATCCCGGTTAGTTTTTCCAGTTCGGCGCGAAGGGCCTGGAAAATATCTATGTCATAGGTGGCTGTTTTGCCCTGGAGGACCATAGCCAGGCGTTCTAAGCCCATGCCGGTATCCACGCTGGGGAAAGGCAGCGTTTCCAGGGAGCCGTCGGCCCGGCGGTTGTACTGGATGAAGACGAGGTTCCAAAGTTCAATCACGAGGGGGTTGCCGCTATTGAGGAGGGGGGTGGCGAGGTCGGTGGGGTTAGGGCGGAGGTCTATGTGGATTTCGGTGCATGGGCCACAGGGGCCGGTGTCGCCCATTTCCCAGAAGTTGTCTTTGCGGCCAAAGAAGCGAATGCGCTCCTCCGGGACAAGCTGACGCCAGATGTCGTAAGTTTCCATGTCTTTGGGGAGGTGCCATTCCGCATCGCCGCCGAAGACGGTGATGTAGAGTCTGTCGGGGGGGAGTTTGTAAACCTGCGTCAGGAGCTCCCAAGCCCAGGCAATAGCTTCTTTTTTGAAGTAGTCGCCGAAAGACCAGTTGCCCAGCATCTCAAAGAAGGTGTGGTGGTAGGTGTCGTGGCCGACTTCTTCCAGGTCGTTGTGTTTTCCGGAGACGCGCAGGCATTTCTGGGTGTCGGCGATGCGCGGGGCGGGCGGCTGACGCAGCCCCATAAAGATGTCTTTGAAGGGGTTCATGCCAGCATTGACGAAAAAGAGGGTGGGGTCGTTGCGGTTTACGAGGGGAGCGGAAGGAACGATCAAATGCCCCCGCGCAGCAAAAAAGTCCAGAAAAGCCTGACGGGCTTGTGCCGTAGTCATGAGAGCAAAGGTAGCGAAAGCCAAGGGCAGGTTGTATAAGTACTTTTCTCCCTATATTTGCGGCTGAAATGCAAAAGGGTTTGACTCTGCTTCTACTCATTGCGCTTGGCTGGGCGCAATCTGCCAAAGTGAAAAAGCTCCTGGCTCAGGCAGACAAAGAGTACTATACCTTCCGCAATCCCGAGAAGGCCGCTGAATTGTACAAACAGGTTCTCCAAAACGACCCCCGAAATCAATACGCTGCCTATCGCTTGGCCCGCTGCTACTGGTACACCAATGAAACGGAACGGGCCGTGGAGCATTACCAGAAAGCCTTGGAGATCAATGCCGATATCAACGATACCATCTACCTGGACTTGGGGATAGCCCAGAAAAAGCTTGGCCGCTACGAGGAAGCCAAAACGTCCCTCCAAGAGTTTCTCAAGCGCCACAAGGCTCAGGATATTTTGCGTAAGCAGGCCGAGATAGAGCTGGAAGGCTGTAACCTTGCTCAGCAGCTGCTGTCTCAGAAGCCGGACTATGAGCTGGTAGTCCTAAGCATCAACTCCCCCGCCAGTGATTATGCGCCTACGCTCTTTGTCGTGAAAACCGATAGTTTTTTGATCTTCACCAGCCACCGGATGGGCAATCAGGGCAAAGCACGCTATCCTGAGTATGGCGAGCCCATGTATTCCGACCTGTGGGTGGTGCAAGTCAAGAATGACACGCTCTTCACTGGGAAAACCGGCAAGCCCCAGAACCTGGGCAAAAAGACTAATACCCCAGCCAATGACGGTTCAGCGGTGATCGCCCCGGATGGGCTGACTATGTATTATACCATCTGCGGCGAAGGCCAGTATCAGAAAAAATGGGGCTGTAGCATCTATCAGAGCACCTTTGACCCGCAAAAGAAAGAGTGGGGTCCCTTTGAAAAAATAGAAGCCCTCGCTGGCAAGCGCGAAGTGGTCACTAACTCAAAAGGCAAGAAAAAGCTGGTTCCCACATACGATGCGCAGCCGACCCTCTCGCCGGATGGGAATATCATGTACTTTGTCTCGGACCGGGATGGGGGTTTAGGCGGCACAGACATCTGGTACGCCCAAAAGGTCGGCAAGGAGTGGAGCGCCCCCGTCCATGCGGGAAAAATCATCAATACGCCCTTCAATGAGATTTATCCCCACGTCGGGCGGGATGGGAAGACGCTGTACTTTGCTTCGGATGGGCATCCGGGATTAGGGGGATATGATATTTTCCGGTCGGAAGGGCGTCTGGCTACCTGGTCCCCTCCCCAAAACCTCGGCGTCCCCATCAACTCTTCCTATGACGACTTTTCCCTCTTCTGGACTAAGCAGGATACGGCGGGCTATCTAGCGTCTAATCGGCCGGGTGGACGGGGCCGCGACGATATTTACTTTGTCAAGCGTATCATCCGGCCTGTGATAGAGCTGGCCGTGCACGGGACTGTGCGGGATGCTGCTACTAAGCTCCCGATTCCCTTCGCTACGGTGACGCTTTACGAAATGAAGGGAGGTCAGCTCATCCCGCTGGACACCTTTAATACTGACCAGAGTGCACAATATCGCTTTGCCCTCCAGCCAGGCAAAGACTATAAGCTCATCGGTAACGCCCCCGAATATCTGGCTAATGAAGTCCAGGTCTCCACTCGGGATGCTACAAAGTCTATGGACCTGGAAGCGGACATAGATATTTATCTCGACCGCATCGAGATAGCGCGGCCGATCGTTTTGCAGAATATCTACTTTGACTTTGACAAGTATGATATCCGGGCGGATGCGGCGCCGGAGCTGGATCGGCTGGCGGTCCTCTTAGAGCGCAACCCCACCCTGCGCATCTTGATTGGTGCGCACACAGACACCAATGGTAGTGAGGCGTATAACATCAAACTTTCCAATAACCGGGCCAAGGCAGTGGTGAACTATCTCAAGCAGAAGGGCATCGATCCGAAGCGGCTTACATGGATAGGTTATGGGGAGTCACAGCCACTTATTTATCCGGAGCTATCGGACGCGGATGAGCAGGCGAATCGGCGGGCAGAATTCCGGATTATGAGTATTGACCAAGCGCGGGCGGAGCGGTGAAGGGGGCTTCTGCGCTGGCAAACGCCAGAGGAAAGTCCGGGCACCTGGGGGTAGGCGGTCCTTCGCAAGGAGGAGCTGACGGCCGCAAGGTCGTCTGACGGATAGGGCCACAGAAACCACACCGCCCCACGTGGGGTTCGGGTGAAACCGGAGGGTAAAAGCCTCCGCATGGGTAACCCCCCGCCGGTGCAAGGCCAAGTAGCCGGCGATGACCACCCCCATAGCCGGCGGGTAGGCCGCTCAGAGAAATGCAGAAGTAGAAACAGAACCCGGCTTACCACCCACCCCGCTCCGCATCCGCCCCCCATATTGTATCTTTGCCTCATGGCAATCCATATACTGTCAGATATCCTCAAGGAGGCCTTAGAGAAGTACCCCCGTCCAGACTGTATCGCTGGAAAAGCCCACGGCAAATGGGTCACCTACAGCACCGAAGAGGTCTCCCGTAAAGCCCAGACTGTGGCTCGCGCCCTCCTTCAGCTGGGCCTCAAGAAAGGCGACCGCATCGCCCTCATTTCCAACAACCGCCCTGAATGGAACTTTGTAGACCTGGGGGCCGTTTCCATAGGCGTCATCGTCGTGCCCCTCTATGCTAACTCCATCGCCAAAGACTATGAGTATGTCATCAACCACGCCGAATGCCGCCTCGTTTTCTCCGCTGGCGGCGACATCTATCAGAAACTAAAAAGCATCCTGCCTAACTGCCCCTCCGTAGAAAAAGTCTACACCTTTGACCCTGAGGAAGCGGTAGAACAATTTGACCAGTTCTTAGCGCTTGGTGAGGCTAACCCTATAGACCTCACGCCTTATACGCAGGCCATTAAGCCCGAGGACTGGGCGACGTTTCTGTACACTTCGGGTACGACGGGCCTGCCGAAGGGGGTCATCCTCACGCACCACAATATCGTCTCCAATGTACTTACTGTGCGTTCGCTCAATCTCATTCCGCGCAGTACAGGGACAGAGCGGCTTCGAGCGCTGTCATTTTTGCCACTCAATCACAGCTTTGAGCGGATGGTCTTTTACACGTATCTGGCGATGGACATAGGGGTGTATTACGCCGAGAGCCTGGATGCCATCGCAGCGAACCTACGGGAGGTTCGGCCTCATGTCTTTACTTCGGTACCCCGGCTTTTAGAGAAAGTGTATGAGCGCATCATGGCCACGGGGCAGACGCTCACCGGCCTCAAGCGAAAGCTCTTTTTCTGGGCGATGGACCTGGTGAAAGACTATGAGCCGGAAAAGGCAAACAGCTATCCCTTGACTTATAAACTTCAGCTGGCCGTAGCCCGCAAACTGATATTTAGCAAGTGGCGAGAAGCTTTAGGAGGCAATGTGGGGGTGATTGTGACGGGTGCGGCGGCTTTGCCTAAGCACCTTGGTCGCATCTTCTGGGGGGCTGGCATCCCCATCATGGAAGGTTACGGCCTGACTGAAACTTCCCCAGTTATTGCTGTAAATACCTTCGATGCATTTCGGGTGGGGACGGTAGGGCGTCCCATACCGGGTGTGCAGGTGCGCATAGAGCCCTTAGAAGGCTATCCCGAAGGCGAAGGCGAAATCACCGTCAAAGGCCCCAATGTCATGGTGGGTTACTATAAGAACACCGAGGCCACCGCCGAAGTGATTAAGGATGGCTGGTTTTATACGGGCGATATCGGCCGCTTGGATAAAGATGGCTTCCTCGCTATCACCGACCGCAAAAAGGAAATTTTCAAGACTGCCGGCGGGAAGTACATTGCGCCGCAGCCCCTTGAGAATAAGCTCAAAAGCTCGCTCTACATTGAGCAGGCGATGGTCTTTGGGGAATACCGGAAGTTTCCCGCGGCGCTGCTGGTGCCCAACTTTGCCAACTTGGAAAAGTGGGCGCGGGAAAATGGCATTGACGTGACGAGCCGGGAAGCCCTCGTGCATCACCCCGACGTAATCGCCCTCATCCAGCGGGAGGTGGATAAGGTCAATGAAGAGTTTTCCCAATATGAGCGGGTGAAGAAGTTCATTTTGCTTACGAAAGAGTGGACGATTGAAGGGGGGGAGCTGACACCGACGTTGAAGCTGAAGCGTCGCATCCTTTTAGAGCGCTACAAGGATGCAATAGAGGCCCTGTATGTCGAAGCCGAAAAAAACCCCACCTCCTAAGGCGTGGATGGTTTATCTGACCCTCTCTACGGAGCTGATAGCAATTCTGGGAATATGGGGCGTGCTGGGATACCTGCTGGATAGGTATGCTGGTACAAAGCCCTGGGGCCTTTTAGGGGGGCTTCTGCTGGGAGTAGGGCATGTACTGTGGCGAATTTTCCGGCTGTAAAATGAGAAAAGGCTACTGGATTATGGGGGGATTGGTGGCAGGCGGTGTTATTCTCCATGTCTTACTATGGTCAGTTTTTCCGGATGCAAGGACTGCTCTGGCGGCGCTTCTGATGTGGGTGATTTTAGGGGTGGCGCATATTTTTATTTATGCTTTGCAGAGCCGGGGGGATAAGGCGCTGGCGAAGGTCGTGGTGGTGCCGGCGCTTATTCGGCTGGTGGTTTTGCCGGTGATGCTGGTTGGGCTGGTTTTGGCGTTTGACCCGCATGTGAAGACATTTTTGGTGCTGTTTGTGGGAGAGGTCTTTTTATTCATGGGGTTGGAGCTGGGGCTGGTGTATAGCAGTCAGAGACCCCCGGCTTCTTCGTAACTTGCGCCCCGCATGAGACGGTGGTTTGTTGCCCTCCTCCCGCTGGCCCTTGCCTGGGCGCGTACGGAAAACGAAGAGGTTCCCACCAGCTTCATCCTGGAGCACGTGAAGGATAGCTACGACTGGCACATTACGGACATCCCTTGGGGACGAAATCCCGATGGCTCCCGGCATTACATTGCCATATCGGTTCCGCTGCCGCGCATTTTGTACCATCCGCAGCGGGGGTTGTCGGTCTTTTTTGTGCACGGACACACGGAGGCCGAAATCAAGGCAGACTTAGAAAAGCACGGCTACACTTTAGGAGCGGATGGCAAAATAGCCGCCATAGATTGCCAGCCGATACTGGACTTGTCGCTCACGAAGACGGCGTTTCAGCTTTTGCTGGTGGGGATTCTCCTCTTGTGGATTGGACGGGCAGCGGCCAAAGCCTACCAAAAAACCCAGAATGGCGTGCCCACGGGTGCAGCTCGGATTTTAGAGCCGGTGATCCTCTTCATTCGGAACGAGGTGGCCCTCCCAAACCTCCACCATCATACCGACCGCTTCATGCCGCTTTTGCTGACGGTATTCTTCTTTATCTGGCTGAGCAATCTCTTTGGCCTCACGCCGCTTAATTCGAACATCATGGGCAATATCACGCTTACTTTTTTGCTGGCGCTGATAGCGTTTCTGGTGATTCACGTTAATGCATCTAAGGCGTATTGGTCGCATATTTTCTGGTATCCGGGCGTGCCTGTTTGGCTAAAGCTTTTCATGATGCCGATAGAGGTCATTGGGATGTTTGCGAAGCCTTTTGCGCTGATGATGCGTCTTTTTGCAAATATTTTAGCGGGACACTTGATGATGCTCGCTATAGTGGGGCTGATATTTATTTTAGCGGCGGTGCTCAAAAGTATGGCGGCGGGGCTTGGGATTTCGGTGTTTTCGGTGCTTTTGGGGCTTTTCGTGATGGCTTTGGAGA
>Ga0209691_1001905_pt1 | contig 11577 bp, 7 predicted proteins | sample YNPMSBMetaG_FD_187120 | JGI IMG/M metagenome (GOLD analysis project Ga0209691, IMG submission 187120) | Anoxygenic and chlorotrophic microbial mat microbial communities from Yellowstone National Park, USA - YNP MS-B MetaG (SPAdes) (version 2) ... | reverse complement strand
GTTGTTCGGGGGTGCATTCATGGATAGGAGCAGAACGCTGGGTGGGCAACGGCAGTGCTGTCGCCTATCTCTGAGGAGCGAGCTTTTGCCAGTTGGCAGCCTGCCAGTGGTTGCCTCTGTTGGTGAACACATCCATGACGGGGTAAGAGTAATCTGCTTCAGAACGATTCGACTGGCTAGGCGATCTCAATCGCCAAGGCGCGGCAGTGCATTACGCATGAGAAGCGCACCAAGCGATTCGCGCTTTAATCTGCGCTCCTCACGCCGTTCAATCGCTTCCAAGCAGCCCCTTTTCGGGCTGCTAGCAGCCACTCACCAACTCACCCGCTTAGCCACCTGATTGTGCTCGGCATAACAGGCTGATTGAGCGGGATCATCCACTGGCCACACGTGCGTTCAATATGTCTTGGGGGTAAAACCAGGCGAGTTCAGCACTTCCATCAAGTCATCGGCGCTGCCCAGCACGATCAGGCCGAGCTTCTCGGCAAAGGCGACTACGTTGGGGGATACATTCAAGCTGGCAACTGCGCCGGCAAAGCGGTAGCCTTTGGCCACGAACTCGGGGAAGTATTCCTTGGCTTCTGGGAGCCGTTTAGCGAACGCGGCGACATCGCGGGAGTTGAGCCGAACCTTGCACTCGGCGATGAGGACGTAGCCGCAGCCAGTGGCCACAGCGTCAAACTCGCGGTTGCGGCTGGGCAGGGAAGCATGCTTGCGCCGGAGTCGCAAGCCCAGGGACTCGACAGCTTCCTCGGGGCAGGCAAAGACTTTGCTCAAGACCCGCGGGATGCTGGGGGCGACGATGTTCTCGACCAGCAGGCCAAGGCTGGCGGACAAGTCGCCCCAGCGCTTGTTCATCTCGATCTTGAGGGCGCGCATTTCTTCCTTCAAGGCGCGCGTATCGGCATCAACTGCGTCCTTGAAGGCGCGCGTATCGGCTCTGATTTCGTCCTTAAAGGCGCGCATCTCTTTTGATAGGCGGTCCACCTCCAGGCTGGTGGCCCTTACGATGCGCAGCGTATCTGCCATCAGCGACTCTAGCGTCTCGACGCGCGCCTCAAGTTCAGCACTCATTTTTAGCCATTATAAGTTTCTGAAGCGCCCATCGCAACGGGGATCGATGTGTTCGGCAGCTAAACCTTTGGTAGCGACGAGATAGTCTTTGCTGGTTGGCAGCCCGCCAGTGGTTGCTCCTATTGGTGAACGCCTCCTGCTGAGCAAGCAAGCGCCTACAATGCGTCATCATGCACTTTGAGACCCTTGCGATTCACGCCGGCCAAGCTCCCGACCCCGCCTACGGCGCGGTGATGGTCCCGATTTATCAAACCTCGACATACGTCCAGAAGAAGATCGGGGAAACCGAATACGACTACGCGCGCACAGCCAACCCCACCCGCACTGCGCTGCAAGCGTGCATCGCTGCGCTTGAGGGCGGAAAGCACGGCCTGGCTTTCGCCTCTGGCATGGCAGCGATTGACTGCGTCCTACGCCTGCTCAGGCCCGGCGACCACGTGTTGGCCAGCAACGACGTATACGGCGGCACCTACCGCATCTTCGAGCGCGTCTATCGAGACTACGGCATCGCTTTCTCGTTCGTTGAAATGGGCGACCTAGACGCCGTGCGCGCTGCCTTGCGGTCAACCACGCGCATGGTCTGGGTGGAGACGCCCACCAACCCGCTGCTCAAGATAGCGGACATCGCCGGCATCGCCGGCGTGCTGGCGCAGGCGCCTGCGCGCCCGCTGCTGGTGGTGGACAACACGTTTGCCTCGCCTTATCTACAGCGCCCGCTCGCGCTCGGCGCGGACATCGTCGTGCATAGCGCGACGAAGTATCTGGGCGGCCACAGCGACGTGGTGAGCGGGCTAGTGGTGCTGAACGACGACGCGCTGCACGACCGCTTAAAGTTCCTTCAGAACGCCGTCGGCGCCGTGCCGGGGCCGCTCGATTGCTTCCTGGTCCTGCGTGGCATCAAGACCCTGCCGCTGCGCATGGAGCGGCACAGCGCGAACGCCATGCGCATCGCTGCCTGGCTGGCAGCGCACCCGCGCGTCGCGCAGGTGCTGTATCCGGGCCTCCCATCGCACCCCGGCCACGCCATCGCTGCCAAGCAGATGTCTGGCTTCGGTGGCATGATCTCCTTCGTCGTCAAGGGTGGGCCGGCGGAGGCGCGCCGCGTCGCCGAGGCCACGCGCCTCTTCGCGTTGGCCGAGTCGTTGGGCGGCGTCGAATCGCTGATAGAAGTGCCGGCAGCCATGACGCACACCAGCGTCGCCAACTCCCCACTGGCCGTTGACCCAGCGTTGATTCGCCTCTCGGTCGGCATCGAGCACGCGGATGACCTGATCGCCGACCTGGCGCAGGCGCTGGCCTAGATCAGCCGCTGCGCCTGCGCGGCAATGGATCGCCGAAGCGCGCCGAGCGCCAGGAGGGCTTCTTCGCTGCGCAACAGGAGCGCTGCGCCGAAGTAAGCGCCTACGCCCAGGACAACCGCGGCCAGCGTGGCTGCGGCGCCATCGCCGGCCAGGATCAACCAGCCGCGCAGCACCAGCGCCATCGCCAGCGTGGCCAACCCCGCCGTGCGCAGCGCCGTGATCACCGGCCGTATGGCGATCTGCGGCGCCCGCTTTGTCAGAACGGCGTATAAGACGCCGGTCTCTACGGTGGTGGCCAAGGCATTGGCCAGGCCCAAACCGCCAAAGGGCAACCAGCCCAGCGCCTCGAAGGCGCGGTAGAAGGCGATGCTCATGGCGATGTTCAGCCCGACGCTCAGGGCGGCCGCCAGCGCCGGACGCAGGCTGTCCTTGAGCGCGTAGAAGGCCCGTGTCACCAGCTCCAGCGCGGCATGCGCCGGCAGGCCGAGCGCCAGCCAGCCCAACGCGAACGCCACCCAGCCCGTCGCCTGCGCGTCAAAGGCGCCGCGCTCGAAGAGCAAGCGGATCAGCGGCTCACCGAGCACGATCAGCCCCGCCGCTGCCGGCAGGCTGAGCGCTATCACGCCGTTCATCGCGCGGACAAAGGCACGGGCAAACTGCTCCTGCTCACCGCGCGCGGCGTGCGCGCTGATCGCCGGGAAGATCACCGTCCCGATCGCTTGCCCAATTGCCGCGATGGGCAGCACCAGGATGGCAAATGCGTTGTTGAACGCCGAGACGCCCCCCCGAAAGCCGGAAGCAAGCGCAGTATTCACCAAGTTGTTCAGTTGCACCGCGCCCAACCCCAGGACGCGCGGCGGCATCAGGGTGAAGACTTGGCGCAGGTCTGCGCCAATCTCGGCGGGCGCATCGTTGCTCGCCTGCTCGCTGGCGCGGGCGATCCGCCACAGGTCGGGGAGTTGTATCCCCAAGTGCATCAGCGCGCCGCACACCACGCCGAGCGCCAGTCCGTGAATGCCGTAGGCGCTCAGCGCGGTCGCGCCGATGATCATGCCGAGTTGGTATAGGCTTGGGGCGACCGCTGGCGCGAGGAAGTGACCGTTTGCCTGTAATAGCCCCATGAACAGCCCGCTCGCGCCAAACACCACCGTGGCGATCAGCATCACCCGCATCAGCGAGGCCGTGAGGGCCACCTGGTCGGCGTCGAACTGGCGGGCGACCACGTTTTGGATCAGCGGTTGGGCGAACCAGGCGGCGAGGAGAGCTAGGCAAGCCAGGAGCGCGCACACGATGAACCCAACGCTGCGCGCCAAGCGCCAGGCGACTGCTGCTTCCCCTTTGCTCATGCGCGCGACGTAGACAGGGATGAACGCGGAGGCCAGCGCGCCGCCGGCCAGCACATTGAAGAGCAGGTCGGGGATGACGAACGCGGCCCGAAAGGCATCCTGAGCCGCGCCGGCGCCAAAGCGCGCGTTGATCAGCAGCCGCGCGATAAAGCCCGTGATGTTGCTGAGCACGTAGAAGCCGGCCACAACCGCAGCGGCGCGGCCCAACGAGCGCCCCGCCATGCTCACCAATCCTGATCGCGCGCGATCGGCGGCAGCCCTTCGACCACCGGCGGGCGGGTCGTCGCGGCAGCCCTCGGCGGCTCGTCGGTTGTCTCCGGCGGGAGCGACGCCTTGAGCGCAGCCAAGCGTTGGAGGACGGCCATCAAGCGCCCCTTCCACTGCTCCGGCGTCCCGCTGCGCAGAAAGGAGACCTGGGTGCGCCCCACGAGCGCATCGCTGCCGATCGCCAGGCGCACCTGCTGTGGGTTCATGCGCCTGATCGCGTCCGCGCGGATGGTCACCCGATTGCCCTCCGTGGTGATGCTGCGCGCGCCGAGCGCGTTGGCGAGTAACTTCAGGCGAAGCTGATAGGTGAGGTTGCGCGCTGCCGGCGGCAGCTTGCCGAAGCGATCCTCGAGTTCTTCCTCAAAGGCGCGGATTTGCGCCTCGCTCTCCAGGCTGGCCGCGCGGCGGTACAGCTGCACGCGCAGGGCGGGGTCACCGACGTAGCCCTCTGGCAGGCCCACCGTCAGCGGCAGGTCAATCGTCACCGCTTGTGGTTCTGCCGGCGGGGGCGCGACCCCGTCGCGCATCGCGCGCAGCCGCTGCACTTCGTGGGCCAATAGGCGCGTGTAAAGGTCAAAGCCGATGCTGGCGACCTGGCCGCTTTGCTTTGGGCCGAGCAGCTCGCCCGCGCCGCGCATCTCCAGGTCGCGCAGGGCAATTGCATAGCCGGCGCCGATGCCAGCCGACTCGCGCAGCGCCTCCAGCCGCTCGCGCGCTTCCGCCGTGAGCTTGCTTTGCCGGTCGTAAAAGAAATACGCATACGCCTGCACCGTCGAACGGCCAACTCGTCCGCGCAACTGATACAGCTCCGCCAGCCCGAAGTGATCAGCTTGATCCACTATCAACGTGTTGGCGTTGGGGATATCCAAACCACTTTCGATGATATTGGTGCAGAGCAAAACGTCGATCCGTTCGTCAGCCGGCGCCAAGGCGCTTTCCGCGAAGCGCGTCATGACGCGCGCCAGTTCACGCTCGCTCATCTGGCCATGGGCGATGGCGATCCGCGCCTCGGGCACCAGGCGGCGCAGCTTTTGCTCGACCATCGGAATGGTCTGCACGCGGTTATGGACGAAGAAGACTTGGCCATCGCGGTCAAGCTCGCGGCGAATGGCCTGTTGGACCAACGCATCGTCCCAGGGGCCAATGAAGCTGATCACCGGCAGGCGCTCCGCCGGCGGCGTCTCGATCCGGCTGATCGCGCGCACGCCGCTCAGGCCCATATACAGCGTGCGCGGAATGGGGGTCGCCGTGAGCGTGAGCACATCAACGCTCTTGCGCAGCTTCTTTAGCTTCTCCTTGGCAGCCACGCCAAAGCGATGCTCTTCGTCAATGATGAGCAGGCCGAGGTCCTTGAAGCGCACTCCTTCGCTGAGCAGGGCGTGGGTGCCGATGACGATGTCAACCGTGCCGTCCTCCAGCCCGGCCAATACGGCGCGCTTCTCCGCCGGCGTGCGAAAGCGGGAGAGCGACTCGATGCGGACGGGATAGGGAGCTAGGCGCTGGGTGAAGGTCTGCCAGTGTTGCTGGGCCAGCACGGTCGTCGGCACCAGCACGGCCACCTGCTTGCCGCTCTGCACGGCCTTAAACGCCGCGCGCAGCGCCACCTCAGTCTTGCCAAAGCCAACATCGCCCACCACCAGGCGATCCATAGGGCGCGGCTGCTCCATGTCCGCCTTCACTTCCTGAATAGCGCGGAGCTGGTCTTCCGTCTCGATGAAGGGGAAGGCGGACTCCATCTCTATCTGCCAGGGGGTATCCTTGCCGAAAGACAGGCGCGTGGCCAGCTCGCGCTCGGCATAGAGATGGAGCAGGTCACGGGCGAATTCGGCAGCGGCGCGGCGGGCTTTCTGCTTGGCGCGCTCCCAATCGCCGCTGCCCAGCTTATCCAGCTTGGGCTGCGCGTCATCGCTGCCGACGTAGCGCGTCACGCGGTCAAGCTGATGCAGCGGCACGTAGAGCCGGTCGCCATCGGCGTATTCCAGCAACAGGTATTCGCGCTCGCCTTCGACCGGCTGCGTCGGCGTGCCGGTGTTGACGGTCAGCCGAACCAGGCCGCGGTAAATGCCGATGCCGTAATCCTCGTGCACCACGGCGTCGCCGGGTTGCCAGTCGGCGAAGGCTTTCTCCGGCGCGGCCTTGCGCGCCGGCGCGCGGGTGAACCACTCCGGGCGAACGTAACCGTAGATCTCCGCATCGGTGAGCAGGACAAAAGAAGGTGCGAGCTGCCCTTCGCCCCGGGCCGTCGCCTGCTGAACGAGGAAGCCCTGGGGCAGGATGCCGACGACGAAGCTCAGGCCGTGTTCCGGGGGCGCATCGAGCGCGGTGTGCGCGGCCAGCGCGGTGTAGCGCTCGCGCCATAGCTCGGCCAACCGCGCTGCCTGACGCGAGACGACGACGACAGCCGTCCGGCCATCTGCGGTTTGGCTGCGCAGATACTCCATGAGCGGGGTGAGCTGGCCGGCGAAGTGTGGTGGCTGGGCGAAGTGCCTGGCGAGCGGATGTTCGCTCAGGCCCTCTTCTTCGCCATGGCCGAGCACGAGGCCGGAGATCCGACCGCGCGCTGCCGTGAAGTCCTCCCACGTGAGATAGGCGGGCGCGGCGGCCGGTTGAGCGGTGGCGAGCCACGCCTCGCGCTCGCGTTCGGCTTTGGACTCCAGTTCTCTCCACGCCGCGCGCAGTTCGTCTTCGTCGTCCAGGATCAGCAGCGCGCCTGTGCTCATGTGGTCAATCAGCGAGTGTGATTGCTCGCCGGGGGGCGGCAGGTCCAGCGGCGTGATGGCGACTTGCTCAGCGGCCTCGCTGCTGCGCTGCGTGGCAGGATCGAAGAAGCGGATGCTCTCGGCGAGGTTGCCGAATAGCTCGATCCGGATCGGCAGCGGATGGGCCGGCGACCAGACGTCTATGATCCCCCCACGTCGGCTGAAGGTCCCCACGCGCTCGACCACCGATTCGGTTTCATAGCCGATCGCCAGCCAATGCTCCAGAAGCGCATCCAGCCGCAGGTAGGCGTCGCGCTTGATGATCTGGGTGCGCGCTTTGAAGTTCGCTGGGGAGAGCGTCGGTTGCATCAGCGCGCGCGGGCTGGCGACGATCAACGGCGGAGCACCCGTGTTCCCAACGTGCAGCGCGGCCAGGACCGCCGAGCGTTGGGCGATCACGGCGCGCACGGGCGCGACGGAGTCGTAGAAGGCGGTGTTCGGCTCGACAAATCGCAACGGCGCAGCGCCGGCTAGCCTGGCGAGCGCGTCGGTGGCCACGCGCGAGGCTTCTACGGACGAAGTGACATATAAGGTGGGCCGCTGCAAGGCCTGCCAGAGCGCGGCCAAGACCGGCAGGCGTGCAGCGCGTGGCAGCCCTAGTGGTGCGGAAATGCTGCCCGCGCGAAGCGCCTCAACCAGCGCTTGGAACGCCGGCAGCCTGTCCACGACTTCGCTGATCCCTCGCAGCGACACGCTAAGGGGATATTCTAGCGATGGGCGTGAGGGTGGGGGAGTGTTCCGATTCGGAATGAAAGGCTGCGTAGTTGGGCGCACGTTTTGGTCATCAGCAAGCGCATCCTTCACGTCATCACTGCTAAGAATCGTGCAGGTAGATGATGCTTGGCGTATTAAGCGCACGAAGCATCTAAGCGGCCGCGTTGACCAAGGCCGCGCCGGCCCGATAGTCGGGCGCAAGTTTAGATTCTTCGCTTTCGCTCAGAATGACAGGGTGAGGCAGGATGCTGGTGTCCCTTTTGTGCGCTTCATGCTGGTCACGCCAAGCGTGTAAACGCTGAACTCAAGTTTTTTGCGCTCTCTGCGCCTCTCATCTCGGTGAGCCAAATCACCCCAAAGTTGAACGCCCCCTTGAAACCTTCCTACTTGTGGGTAATGCTAAGCTTCTGGGGGGCGCGCTCATCAACAGGGGCAGTCGCCTGGCGTTGTCTCATCGCCTTCAAGCAGCGTGCGCTTGAGCATGTCACATCGCCGGCCGATATAGTGCGCGGGCGATAGCGTGCCAGATCAGGCCCAGCCCAATGCAACCCAGGCCGGCCAACCAAATGGCCGGCTCCACCCAGAACGCCAGGAACAGACAGGCCGCCAGCCCGGCCCACGCAACCCATGCTGGGAAGATGCGCTGGCTCGTCGGCAACTTCAGCGCGGCTGCGTTGGTCAGCGCGTAGTAAATCAACACGGTGAACGCGCTAAATGACCAGGTGAGCTGCACGTTGCCGACGAGCGCCAACACGCTGATCGCGACGCCTACTGCCCATACCGCCCAGGTCGGCGTAGTGCCGGCGCGGTTGAGCCGAGCCAGCGCGACCGGCATGTCACCACGACGGCCCATGGCCAGCGCCACGCGCGACAAGCCCAGGATCAAGTTCAGCAGCACGCCCAGCATGGCAGTCACAGCGCTGATCGCAACCACCTGTGAGACCAGCGGGAGGGCGAATCCCTGCGCGGCGATGGACAGGGGCGCGACCCGCGCTTCGAGCGCGCCGGCTGTGACCTGGCCAAGCGTTGAGGCGCCGATCGTGCCGACGGCCACGCCCGCCACTGCCACGTAGAGCACCGTCGTCACGAGCATGGTGGCCGCGATGGCGCGCGGGATGGTGCGGCGCGGTTCGCGCACCTCTTCGCCCAAGGTCGCAATGCGCCCGTAGCCGGTGTAGGCGACGAACATCAACGCGCAGGCGTGCAAGAATGCGCCGACTGCGTGTACCTCCCCGCCGCTCGGGGCGAAGAATGGCAGAAAGTGATCGGCCGAGACGTTAGGTAAGCCGCTTACCACGAACGCAGCCAGGCCGAACAAGGTCACCGACACGATGGCGGCGTTCATCAGGTTGGAGCGCTGGACGCCGCTGGCAGCCACGGCAGTCAGGAGCAGCACCGCAGCCAGCGCCAAGGGGACGAGCACGGCGCTGGGTAACGCCAGCGCGTTCGAGAAATAGCCGGCAAACCCCAGCGCTGCTGTGGCTGCTGAGGCGGATTTGGCCAGCAAGAACATCCAGCCCGCTGTGAAGCCCAGCCAAGGAGTGAGGTAGCGGTAGCCATACTCGTAGGTGCCGCCGCTGACCGGATGGCTGGCTGCCAGTTGGGCGCTGTTCAGCCCGTTGCACGTGGCGACCAGCGCAGCGATGACGATCGCCAGCAACACCGATGGGCCGCTGATGCCGGCAGCGATGCCGACGCTGACGAAGATGCCCGTGCCGACCATGGATCCGAGGCCGATCGCAACCGCGCCGGGCAGGCCCACCTGGCGCTGTAACCGAGCAGTCTGGGAGGACATATCGCTACGAAGATACCACTCGACATCAGCGCTGGGTGATTTTGGGTGCATTCACGGTTATGGACAGAACTCTGGGTGGGCGACGGCACTGCCGTCGCCCACCCTCTATAAATCAACTTTTGCCAGTTATCAGCCCGTGAGCGGTCTGCCCCTATTGGTGAACGCAGCCGGTGAATCTCGTTAAACCTGATAACCGAAGCAGTCGGCCAGCAGGCTGCTCAGGCGCAGGCGCAACACCGAATATGAGAAGTAGCGCTTGGCCAGTTGGTAGTTGTGCTCAGCCCACTCGGCGGCCAAGGCTTCGTCGAGCAGGATTTGGCGGACTTGGTGAAGGGTTGCCTCGGAGATGAAGCCGTCAAACTCGATCACTTTGAACCCCTTCGGCTTGATGTCCACCTCATAGATCGAGTAGTTGTTCACCAGGATCGGCCGGCGGTAATAGAGGGCCTCGAGGAAGGCGTTGCCGAACCCCTCGATAGAGGAAGGATACGTCACCAGGTCGGCTTGCGGGTAGAGGTCGGCCAGGGTATAGACCTTGCGGCCGTCCGGCAGCCTGCCGCGCTGCTCGGCGACGATGTCGGCCTCAAAGCACACGTCCACCTTGAGCAAGGCAGCGTATTCGCGCACGCGGCGCTCGTATTCCGTGCCCTCGTCGCCGGCGGCGTGGGAGATCACCAGCTTGGCTGGCAGGCCGATCCGCCGCGTCAGCTCAATGGCATGCTCAATGCCCTTGCGCTGAATGATGCGGGTGGGCTGGAGGTTGACAGAGTCAACCAAGTGTGCTAGCATGCCCTTCACAACTGTTCTCTAGTCTGCACATCTGTGCATAGAGTACAACAGGTTAAGGAGGACGAACATGCTCTCTACTAGAAGACAGTGCCAGATTGGCGTTTTGATTGTTTCGTCGGTTCTATTGGCGAGCTGTGCGGCTCCTAGCACGCCACAAGCGCCTGCTAGCCCAGTGCCTGCGCAGACTCCCGCAACTGGTGCGAGACCAGTTGAGCCTGGCCAGTGGTCGCTCGCTAAGGCTGCAGAACCTTACAAGGGCGTGACCATCAACTGTGTCTTTCTTGACCGGCCTGGTTACCGAGCGGCTATTCAGCTAATCCCCGAGTTTGAGAGCATCACCGGTATCGATGTAACTTGGGAGATCATGCCTTATGAGAACAGCCGCGAGAAGCAAGTTCTAGACTTCACGGGCAACACCAAGAACTACGATTGCATCCTAATAGATGTGGTGTGGATAGGCGAATTCGCTGCCTCAGGATGGGTTGTGCCACTGAGAAAGTTCTACGAGGATCCTGCATTGGCTGATCCAAACCTCAATCTGAAAGGGTTCTTCCCGATCCTGCTCGAGTCCTTCGGCACATGGAACAACGAGATCTACGGCCTGCCGTTTGACAACTACTCTGGCGTGCTGTTCTACAACAGGTGCATGCTGGAGGAAGCCGGCTTCAAGGAACCGCCTAAGACCTGGCAGGAACTATTGGAGGTATATGGACCCAAACTGACCAAGGATAGAAAGTACGCTTTTGCACTCCAGTCTAGGCGTGGCGAAACGCAGTCTGCAGACTCCTTCATGCGCATGATATGGCCATTCGGCGGTTCTTTGCTAGATGAGAACTTTGAACCAAATCTCTCGTCGGAGAAATCGCTGGCCGGCTTGCGATTCCGTCAGGAGCTTATGAAGTACATGCCGCCGGACGTAGTCGAGTGGGATCACGATGAAACAGTGCAGGCTCTGGCTCAGGGTAGGGTGGCAATGATCACTGAGTGGAGTGCGTTCAATGCCTACTTCACAGATCCGAACACCTCCAAGATCACAGACTGCATTGGATACGCGGTCGAGCCTGCTGGACCAGTCGGTTCACGGCCAGCACTGGGTGGCTTTTCACTCGGCGTGAGCGCGAATAGCTCTCCAGAGAAGCAAGCGGCCACTTGGTTGTTCATTCAATGGATAACCTCTGAGGAGAAGGCCAAAGACTACATTCGGGCCGGCGGCGTCTCTGGCCGGATGAGCGCTTACGAGGATCCAGAGCTGAAGGCGCAATTCCCCTACTTTGAGCCGCTAGTAGTGTCTTGGTCTAAGTATGGCAATCCGGTGTTCAGACCGCGCTTCCCAGAATGGCCGCCAATCTCCGAGTTGATCGCACAGACCGGCACTGAGATGATGCTCGGAAGCATCTCTGTTGAAGAGGGTGCAAAGCGCTTGGACGCTCAGATTCGCGAGATCCTCGAGAAAGCAGGCTACTACTCCGGCGCAAAACCGAAGCTGCAGTAGGGGCCACAAGCCAAATTAGGCCTTTGTCGTGGACGGGCAC
>Ga0209691_1001904_pt1 | contig 11582 bp, 10 predicted proteins | sample YNPMSBMetaG_FD_187120 | JGI IMG/M metagenome (GOLD analysis project Ga0209691, IMG submission 187120) | Anoxygenic and chlorotrophic microbial mat microbial communities from Yellowstone National Park, USA - YNP MS-B MetaG (SPAdes) (version 2) ... | reverse complement strand
CATAAGAATTTTGGTTGAAGGAGCGGCTGACCTGCCATTTAAAGGAGTAAAAGAAGCTCTTTTTATCTTAAATGAAATCAAAAAAGAAATAAAAAATATTGAAGTCGTCTATGTCAACAGTAGCGGGAAACCAGAAAAAAACTGGCCTTTCGATTATTATTTTGAAAAAGTACCAATTAATAAAATGAAAAATATTTACTCTTCTTGTGATTTTTTGTTAAAATTATCAAAAGTTGAAGGATTCCCAGGCCCACCACTTGAAATTATCGCCTGCGGAGGAATCCCAATAGTTTTGAAGACTAAAGGGGTAGAGGAGTATTTGGAAAATGGGGTTAATGGGCTTATTTTGGAAAAGATAGATAAAGAGGAAATTAAAAGAATAATATTAAACAAGTGGAAAACAATTAAAAACCAACAGAAAATAGAAAAATTCTCATGGGAAAAAATAATTTTAAAGTTAAGCAAATTTTATTCTTCTGAAAAATTGAAAAATGAAAAAAATTAAATTTTATTTATATTATTTATTGGGAAATATATTAAATTTAATTGACTTGAAAATAAAAAAAAACAACATTAGTAAAAATCCAAAAGTTAGTATTATAATCACCAATTATAACTACGGTAAATTTTTAGAAAAAGCCATAAGATCATCCTTAAATCAAACTTATAAGAATAAAGAAATAATCTTAGTCGATGATAATTCTAATGATAAATTAACTAAAAAAAAATTAAAAGAAATAAAAAATAAATATAAAAATAAAATAAAATTTATCTTTTTAAAAAAAAATGTTAAATTACCAAAGGCAAGAAATTTAGGAATAAAAGAGTCTACTGGAGAATTAATATGTTGTTTAGATGCAGATGATTATCTCGATAAAAAATATTTAGAAAAATCTATCCCATTATTTAAAAAATATAAAAATGTTGGAATTGTCTATAGTTGGACTAAAATATTTGGTAAAATAACCTCTAATTGGCAACCATTAAATGCCAATTTATTGTTAATAAAAAAAGCCAATTGTATTTCAGTATCAGCAGTATTTTTGAAAAGAATTTGGGAAAAAATTGGTGGTTTTAATGAAAAAATGACTGAGGGATACGAAGATTGGGAATTTTGGTATAGAGCTCTTAAACAAGGATGGAGAACAAAATTAATAAAAGAATTCCTTTTTTATCATAGAATCCATTCAAAAAATATGGTTTATGAAAGTGATAAAAAAAAGAAAAGTTTAATTAAAAAAATTTTTTATGAAACAAGTTGAAGAAAGATACAAACCAAAAATTGCCTCAGAAAATTTAATCGAATCATTATTTCATTTGCATCGGTATTTAATTGCATCAAGATTTGTTAAGAATAAAATCGTTTTAGATGCTGCTTCTGGTGAAGGATATGGCAGTTTTATACTATCAAAAAATGCTAGAAAAGTTTTTGGAGTAGATATAGACGAAAAAACAATTCTAGAAGCAAAAAAGAAGTATAAAAATGAAAAAATCTATTTTCTTAATGCTAATGTAACTAATCTTCCTTTTACAGAGAATTTTTTTGATGTTATAATTTCTTTTGAAACAATAGAACACTTATCTAAAGAAGACGGAATAAAGTTTTTAGAACAAATTAAAAAAATATTAAAAAAAGACGGAATTCTTATTCTCTCCACTCCAAATAAGGAACGCACACTTTTTTCTTCTCATAAAAACATATATCATATTTATGAATATTATGAAAGCGAAATCGTTGAAATATTAAAAAAATATTTTAAAAATGTAAAAATTTATAATCAAGAAATTAACCTTTTCTCTTTAATCTATGATAAAGATACAAAAAAAACATCTTTATTGAATTTAAAACTAGAAAATGAAAATCAACCTTTTTTTATTACAAAAGAACAAATAAATTTACCTCTTTATAAGATATATATCTGCTCTAATAAAACAATCAGAATCAATTTTGAATCTGCGTGTCATGATATTAAAAGATATTTTTTAAATAACTTTTATAATGAATTAAACTTTTATGAAAAATTATTAAAATCATCTGAAGAAGAAATTAATAGATTAAATTATGAATTAAACTTTTATGAAAAATTATTAAAATCATCTGAAGAAGAAATTAATAGATTAAATTATGAATTAAAATACATTAAAGATGAAAAAATAAATTTAGAAAAAGTTTTAAACAACATTTTAAATGCGAAATGGTTTAAAATTTCTTATTTTTTTTATCTAAAAATTAAAAAATTAATAACATTCAAATTATGAATTACTGGCTTTGTACTACCGAATATCCACCCTTTTTTGGCGGAGGAATAAGCACCTATTGTAAAAATACAGTTGATCTTTTCCTTAAATATAAAAATAACATCACGGTAATTGTCTTTGACCCTAATCTTAATTCTCAATCAAACATCCAAATTATTAACAAAAAAAATAATTTAAGAATAGTAAGATTCAATATAACCTTTAATTCTTTTTATCAAAATATGGGTTTTAATCAAAATTTATCATATAGATTTTCGGAAGTAATAGAACTTCTTATTAAAAAAGACAAAAGAATTCCTGATGTTATTGAATTTCAAGACTATCTAGGAATTGGTTATTATAGTCTTATAAGAAAATATTCTTTAGAAGATCCTTTTTCAAAAATAAAATTTATTACTACCATCCATAGTCCAATATTTTTATTAAAGGAAGTAAATTTAGAAAATATATATAAATTTCCTGAATTTTGGATTGGGGAAATGGAAAAATTTCAAATTAAGGCTTCTGATGGCGTAATTTTTCCCTCAATATTTATTAAAAATCAAATACTTAACAGATTAAAAATTCAAAATTATAAAGTCACAAGAAATCCTATATCTATTCCAAAATTAAATCAAAACAATAAAACTGACATAGACAAAAAAGAAAGATTAATTTATTTTGGTAGATTAGAATACAGAAAAGGAATATATCAATTTTTAAAAATTTTAAAAAAAATAGACTTACTTAGAAATTTAAAAATAGACTTATTTAGTAGAGATACTTTTTTCCCAGTTAAAAATATTTCAATAAAAAAACTAATTGAAAAAGAGTTTTCATTTTATATTCAAAATGAAAATATTCGCATCTTTGATTCTATTCCCCCCAAAAATCTCATAGAAAAAATGTTTTTCTATAAGGCTGTTGTTTTACCTTCAGTATTTGAGTCTTTGCCCTATGCTGTTTTAGAATCAATGTTATTTAAAAAGTGTGTTCTTACAACGCCTTACGGCGGACAAGGAGAACTAATAGAAAACGGAAAAAATGGATTTATCTTTGATTTAACCGAAGAAAGAGTATTTCAAACTTTTAAAAATTTTTTATCATTAGACAACAAAGAAATAAAAAAAATAGGAGAAAATGCTTCTCAAACTGTTTTAAAAAATTTTGATAATAAAAAGATTTATGAAGAAAAAATTAATTTTATCAAAAATATTAATAGAAAATTGATTAATTACTTTCCTTTTTATTCAAATGATTTTAATAAAGTGAATATTAAATTAGAAAAAAATCCACTTTTATCTATAATAATACCTTATTACAACGCTCATCAATATATCGAAGAAACAATAAAAAGTATTCTAAAATCTTTTTATAAAAATAAAGAAATAATTATTGTTGATGATGGCTCGGATAATTACTATTCAATAAAAAAACTAAGAGAAATCAAAAATAAATATCCTCAAGTTAAAATTGTCCATAAAGAAAATGGGGGGTTGGCTAGTGCTAGAAACTTTGGCGCCTTTCATGCTAGTGGTAAAATCATAGCTTTTTTAGATGCTGATGACAAAATACACAAAGAATATTATTCATCTGCTATCAAGATATTAAAAAATTATAAAAATGTAGCTTTTGTATATTCTTGGACAAATTATATTGAAAAAAATAATGGATATTATATTACCTATGCAACAGAATTCCCATATAGCCTGATTCATAATCCAACAACTAGTGGTTCTTTAGTTATTTATAAAGAAATTTTTGAAAAGTTTGGTAAAAATGATGAAAGATTTATCTTTGGAATGGAAGATTATGATATGATTATAAATTTATTAGAAAATAATTTTGGAGGTATTAGTATTCCAAAAGCCTTATTTTATTATCGCGTAAGAGATGACTCTATGGCAAGACAATTTAATTATTTTAATCTTAACTATCTTTATAGTCTTCTTTTCAAAAAACATAAAAATCTGTACCAAAAATATATTGTTGAAGCGTTAAATTTAATAAACAGCAATGGACCAGCTTATACCTTTGATAATCCGTCTTGGGAAACCACAACCGCCTCTAAACTGATAAACAAAAAAGAAATTGATTTAGAAAATAACAACTCAATAGAACCAATAATTAATCCAGCTTTTAAACAAAAAATTAAAATAATTATAAATAAATTCCCAATCATAAAAAAATTAATTTATAAAATAACTGAAAAAATAAAATGAAATCTTTCATTTTTTTAAATATTCTTATTTTTATCATAACTCTTGTACTAAAGTTCCCTGGAATCTTTAGTGTTGATAGTTTGGTAGTTATAGAACAAATAATAAATAACAAATTCGACAACTATCATCCGGCTTTTTTAACGATTATTTTTTCTTTTATTTATAAAATATTTCCTTTCCCTTTAATCTTATTATTATTTCAATATGGAATATTTCTTTATTTCATATATTATTACAACAAACTTTTGTGCAAATTAAAAATTAGCTATCCCAAAAGAATTTTATTAAATTTTTTTATAATTTTTAATCCTGTAAATTTAATTTATAACTTAACTTTTTGGAAAGATATTATTTTTACTAATTCTTTATTTTTATTTCAGTTAACAATTTTAGAGTTGATTTTTTATAAAAAAATATCAATGAATAAATTCTTTTTTATTTTAATAACAATATTAATTGCTACTTCTAGACATAATGGTTTTTTTATATTTATAAGTCTATTTTTTTATTTAATTTTAATAAAATCAAAAAAAATGAGAAGTTTGATAAGAAAAAATTTATTAACTTCTTTGATAATCTATATTTTAATAAACACTATTTTTATGAATTCATTTAATGTTAAAAAAATAGAAAAATATAACACTTTGATTCCTCTAATTCATAGCGTATTTGGTGTTATCGCTAATAATGGTAATATCTCTGAAAAAGATATTGTTCTATTTAGTAGAATAGTTGATAGATTTGATCCAAAAACTTCTTTTGTTTGTCACACGTCTAATTACTTTGTTTTTAATCCATACTTTAATAAAAATTATATTACAAATAACTTCAGTAAAGTTTTTTTTAGGTCAATTTATATTATAATAAATAATCCTCAAATAACTATAGGAAATATTATATGTAAAGGATTGAGCATGATCGGAACTAAAACACATTTTATTTTATTATTAAATAGCGATAAAAGCAATTTTATAATTAATAAACCATTAATAAATAATATCTTTTTAATTCGTTTAGAAAAATTTTTTGATTCTTATATTATTTATTCCTTAATTAATCCTTTAACTAAAATTATCTTTTGGAAAGCAATTATTCCATTAACAATTAGTATTTTTTTAATTTTTTATTTTAAAAAAATTAGACTTAAATTATTTATTTTATTTTTACCCTTATTTTTAAATTTTCTAATTTTAATACTAATAGCACCCGCCAGCGATTATAGATATGTTTATTATTTTCAAATAATTTACTATTTACTACCACTAATTTTTTTAATAAATAAAAATTATGAAAAAAAATAACATTATTATCATCGGTTGTGGGTTTTATGGTTGTGAAATTGCGCTGTTTTTAAAAAGAAAAGGATATAAAAATATTTTGATTTTGGAAAAAGAAAATGAACTTTTAACTAAAGCTTCGTATATCAATCAAGCCCGGGTTCATAATGGTTATCATTATCCACGAGACTTTTTAACTGCCTACAGATCTCATGAAAATTATTATCGCTTTAAAAAAGACTATCAATTCGCTATCGATGACTCTTTTGTCAAAATATACGCCATTGCTAAAATAAATTCAAAAACCAACTCATTTCAATTTGAAAAATTTATAAAAAAGGTTGGTTCTCCAATAAAAAAAGCATCGAAAAAATATCGCGATTTATTCAATCCAGTTTTGATCGAAGAAGTTTATGAAACAGAAGAGTCGGCTTTTGATGCTAAAAAATTAAGAGATTATTTTAAAAAAAAATTAAAAGAAAAAAAAATTCCTGTTATTTTCAATACTTTTGTTAAAAAAATTAAAAAAGAAAATAATCAATTTGTATTAGAAACAAACAAAAAAAAATATTTTGCTGATTATGTTATTAATTGTACTTATTCTGGGATAAATTATCTATTAAAAAACTCAGGCTTACCGATTTTACCTCTAAAACAAGAAATCACTGAAACTGTGCTGATAAAACCACCACCCGAAATTAAAGGACTGGGAATCACAGTAATGGATGGGCCGTTTTTTTCTACTATGCCATTCCCAGCTGAAGATTGTTATTCATTAACCCATGTTCGCTATACCCCTCATTCCTTTTGGACAGATATAGAAAATTATCAAGATCCACATCAAGTAGAAAAAACCTATAAACCAAAATCAAATTTTTTATTTATGATCAAAGATGCTTCCCGTTACCTTTCTTGCTTTGCTAAGGCAAATTACATTAAATCGCTTTATACCTTAAAAACTTTACTCCTTCAAAAGGAAGAAGATGATGGTAGACCAATTTTATTTAAAAACGATTACCATCTTAAAAATTTTTTCGTAATTTTAGGCGGGAAAATTGACAATATCTACGATATTTTAGTAAGATTAGACAATTTTTTTTAACTTTTGGGGTTATAAAATCCTAAAACCACCTTAATTAAACTCCAAAAAATATCGATCATACTTTTAAAATTAATTTTTGTTGGAATTTTTCCTTTAGGATATTTCCTTGTGACAGGAATTTCTTTAACTCTATAACCCAGTTGATTAGCTCTTAAGGTAAGATAAAATAACAACTCATAATTTTTAAAAACATCACGAAATGGACTGACTCGCTTATCTAATAAATATCTTGCACTATAAGCTCTAAAACCATTAGTCGTATCAGTAAACCAAAAACCTGAAAAAATACTTAAAAGTGGTGCATGAATAAAACGATTAGCAATAAGTCTTATTAAAGGTGTATTAATCGCTTTTCCTCCTTTAACAAATCTTGATCCTTGCAAATAATCAAAACCTTGTTCTAAACCTTTAATAAATTTTAAAATATCCTTAGGATCATCTTTACCATTGCCATCAATAGTAATAATTCCTTCATATTCCTCTTTTAAAGCATAAGAATAACCCATTCTTAACTGAGCGCCTAACTTCCCAACATCTTCTTTGATTAATAAAGTTCTAACTTTCAATTTTTTAAGTAATTTAGGATCAGTTGAACCATCACTACTTCCGCCATCAGCCACAATGACATCAACTGGTAAAGATATTTTTTTAATATGTTTTAATTCATTAATGAATTTTTCACCTTCGTTAATAACTGGTATACAAAGGCAGTATTTATTTTTTTTATTTGAAAATTCAATTTTTTTGTGTTTTGGAATTTGCCAATTATTAAAATCAACCATAAATTTCTTTTACAAATTTTAAAGCGTTTTCTATTGTTAATAAATTATTGTCAGACTGCGCTTTCATCTCTATCGAGCAGTAAAAAGAATATTTATTTTTTTTCAATATAGAAGCAATTTTTAAATGATTAACATTCTTTTTACCAACTGGGCCTAAATAAGGTTCACTAATATGAAAATGGGATAAGTAGGGGAGTGATCTTTTGATATTTTTTTCTAAGTCTTCGTTATTTAAAGTTAAAATGCCAGAATCTAAATTAAGACGTAAATTTTTATGATTAACATATTCTATAAAATCTAAAGCTTCGTCGGTGTTCATTATAAAATCAGCTCCATATTGTTTTGGATTAGGCTCTAAGGCGATTATAATATTATTGTCTTTCCCAAGTTCTGCTAATTTATAGAAAAAATCTGAAGCTTTTTTTTTAGCTTCTGAAAAAGAAAGATTTTTTTTTAACCGATTTTTTGGTGAACCAAAAACAACAATTTTTATTCCAAGATTGTTGCCAATTTCAAAAATTTTTTTTAAATAATCCAAAATTTTTTTTTGATTATTTGAAAATATATTAAAATCATCTTTACCAAAAAGAAGAGATTGAAAACCAATAATATCTATCCCATTTTTCTTCCAAAACTCTTTTACCTCTTTTATCTCAAAAGAAGACGTGTTTTCAATATCTTCAAATAAAATAGTTGGCGCTGCATCAATTGCTTTATAACCGTAAAGTTTAAGCAATTTTACTATTTTTTCATCTTCTTCTTTTTTCCATGCTATATTTGAAATGGAAAGCTTCATAATTTACTTTTTTCAATTTCAATAAAATTTTTAATCTCTTCTAATATTTCATCTTTTTTATATAAATAATCACCAGTCTTACTAAAAAACTCAGAATATAATGTTTTCATATCATAAAAAACTTTTTTTAAATTTTTATTTCCTTCTATTTTTTTACCTAAAACATATTCCCCAATCTCTTGAACTGAAATTGGCTCGGTAGCAAAGTTAATAAGAGGAATCTTATTTTTAATTACGATTTTTAAATCACTTCCTATATTTTTTAAATTATAAAATTGAAAAATGCTTTCAGGATGGACAAAATCATTATATTGATCATGAATAATGTCAAAAATTAAATTTTTTTTAATACCAAAGCCAAACAAACCAGGTAATCTAACTATTGAATAAAAAGAAAAACTTTTTCTTATAAATTCTTCAGCTAAAAATCTATTTTTTCCATATGGTTGGGCTCTTTTATAATCTGTATACGTTTTTTCATCAACATCAGAAGGATTGGGATAAACATCAACCGTAGAAATCCAAACTAAATATTTTATTTTAGCGGTAATTAATAAATTCAAAAGTTTTTCAATATTTTGCCAATCTTCTTTTGGTTTTTGATTGGCTAGCCATTTAACAGCTGATACACCGGCACTAATTACTAAATCATATTTTTTTCCTTTTATTTCCTCAATATTCTTTGAATTGTAAACATCATCAAATTCTAATTGATTGTAAATATTCCCACCAACAAAACCGGTATAACCAATAAGAGCAGTTTTCATATTTACTAATTTTCTTCAGTAATATTTAATTCATTACTTGATAAATAAATTGAGTGATCTATTTCTTTTTCAATAAAATAAAGAGGTTCATCTCTTACTTCTTCTAATATTCTTAAAATATATTCTGACAAAATAGTTAATATTAAAAATAACATAAAAAACATTGTTCCCATTAAAACAGTTGTACTAATCCAACCCTCAATAATATTTTTTTTAATCAAAGTTACCAAAAAAACATAAATAATAAAAATTAAACTTAAAAAACTGGCAAAAGCAGAAAAGAAAGAAACTAATCTTAATGGTTTAACTGAATTAGAAACAATAATATCAATACCCTCAATAAAAAAATTTATAAATTTATTTTTATTAAATTCCTTTAAAAATAGCTTACTTAATTTAGTTTTGAGGTTAATTATCCTTAAACCTAGATAATCCTGTAAGTAAAGAAAATTTCTATTTTTTCGTCTTATTTGTGTTATAGAATTAACTGCTTTTCGACTTAAACCCAATGTTCCAGTTAGATTGTTAAAAACTCGGTGAGAAGAAAAAACATTAGTAAATTTAATAAATATTCTCAGTAATAACTTAATCTTATTAAAATCATCTTTGTTCTCGATATTAACAATATCATATCCAGCATGTAAATAATTGATTATTTTTTTAGCAGTTTTTTCGTCATCATTCAAGCAGTTTAAAACTAAAACTCCATCACCAATGCAATTATCTAACGCAGCAATTAAAGCAGTATCATAATCATATTTTTTTGTTAAAGTAATAATTCTTATATTTGATATTTTGTTTTTTAAAGAATATACGTTTTGTTTTTCTTTTTGATTTAGTCCATTATCAATTATTAAAAACTCATATCTTTTATTTTTTAATAATTTCTTACTAATATTTTTTATTTTTTCTAAAAAAATATCAGTATTATTGTCAGCAATAAAAATTATTGATAATAAATTAAGTTTTTGTTTTTGCATAAAGAGAATTATACCACTGCCTTAAAAAAATCAAAAACAAAAATCACTCTTCTCAATCACTTTCTCCTCATTATACGCTGGTATGACAATAAATATTTTTGCCATAGGGTTTTTAAAAATATTCTTAATTTTGTGTCATTTTTATTTCAACAAATTTAGTGTTTCTTCTTTTAGTTGTCTATAAAAGTGACAATAATGTTCTGGTAAAAATTGATTAAGATCTCTTTTAAGTTCTTTTTCATCATATTCTTCAACTATTTTAACTAATTTCTGAAAACTAAATTTCAATCCGGGATAGTATTTAAATTTTAGATTAATCAATTTCTCATCAATCTCTGTTTTTTTTGTTAAAAGAAACCATAAATCAAAAAGGTCTCGCGGTTTTCCTCGATAAAATAAAGCTCTGATTTTTTCAGCTAAAATTTCTTCTTTTGATAAAGAAACGACTAAAGGATAGGGGGTGATTGGATAATCAAATGGGATAATTAATTTTACCTCTTTTGTTTTTGGTTTTTCCCTAAAAGAAAAATCTATTCTTATTGATGTTTTTTGTTTTAAATTAAAAGGATAAAAAAATAATTTATAAGAAAAGACAAGATTTTCAAATTTATCTAATATTTTTTCTTTTTTATAATCAATATTAGCATTATTTTTAAGAAAATCTAAAATCTTAAGCAAAAGTTTTTCAGTTTCTTCTTTTTTTAAAATGCTCGTAAAATCTAAATCTTCAGAAAAACGAAAAGAATGATAAAGAAAACGAATAGCAGTTCCTCCTTTAAAATAAATTTTTTCAGAATAAGACTCTTGATATAAAAGTTGAAGAAAAATTAAATGCCAATATTCCCTTTCAATAGTGACTCTATCAATTCTTTCCTTTTTTGATTTTTCGATTATAAAATCATAGTTTAACATATCTATTTAAAAAGCCATAAAAATTTTTATCAGCATTTTCTATTAAATAACTTTTGATTTTTTTATCAGAAAAAATATTTTTCATATCATCTAAAACGTTTTTAGATCGCAATCCCTTATAAACAAAATAAATATAATCAAAGACTGCTTTTTCTTTTTTAGCTATTAAAAAATCATCGATTTTTATAAAATCTTTAAAATAATCTTTTTTTATTTTTGAATAACTAAAAATTTTATTTTCAACTTTTTTTTGTCTGCTTTTTTTAAGACTAATAGATGTTATTCTATAGGGAAATTGATCTATCAGTCCATAAAAAGAAAGAGCTGATTCTAAAGAGATGTAAGAAAAAGGTTCTAAAAAATTAGCGATGGAAAAATCAGAGGGCATTTTTTCAGCATAAAGAAATTGATATTTATTTTTTACCAATCTTTTAATTATTTTGGCTTTATTTAATCTAACCAACAAATGATTTAAACTATTATCATCTTTAATATCAAAAATCTTT
>Ga0209691_1001902_pt1 | contig 11595 bp, 6 predicted proteins | sample YNPMSBMetaG_FD_187120 | JGI IMG/M metagenome (GOLD analysis project Ga0209691, IMG submission 187120) | Anoxygenic and chlorotrophic microbial mat microbial communities from Yellowstone National Park, USA - YNP MS-B MetaG (SPAdes) (version 2) ... | reverse complement strand
GGGGGTCGGAGGGTAGTCGCGCAGCACCAGCGGCAGATAAAGCGGCGGGGTTTCTTCCTGCCCCCATACCCCGGCCGCCGGCAGCAGCAGACCAAATATCAAGATGAAAAGAATCAACCCCCGGCCAATGGACTGGGTGGAAAGCGTCTTTTTCATCCGTCAGGGTGGTGGTTGACCTGTTCAGCAAAGGTGGAATACATACGAACAGCAGTGCAAGAAGCATACCATATTTTAACCGCCGAGGTCAATGTGAAATCTGGCTGCATAGGGCTATTGCATGTGAAAAGGCGCAGGAGGAGCAAATGGTAAAAAAAAGTGTCTGTGCATTCCAAAGCGCCGCAGAATATCCTTTCGAGCGAGCGCGGCAATCTGCGTCATGACCCCCACCCACCTCCCCCAAAATCGCTGGGCGATTTTGGGGGAGGGGGTCGTTTCGTCACAATTCAAGTTTCGATACAAATTTTTAGGGTTGTCAAGGTACTTTGAGAAAGCCATCTGGCGGGGATGGCGATTTCAAGGCAGATGAAATGTCGGCCTCAACTTTGCGGAGAAGCGGGGCGCAGACCCGCTTTCTGTTTTCTCTTGCGCGCCGGCAGATGGGCTGCTTCAACATCGCGGATATTTTCCAGCGGATAGGCGTAATCTTCCTGCGGGTCGTGATCGGCGTACCATACCTGCGCAAAAAACGGATTGCGGCGCGCCTGCTGGTCGCCGTTCCAGTGCGCCGTGCAGGTTGGGCACCAGTGCCCGGCTTTCAGCACGCTGTAAGGGCGGGCGGTGAACTCATGTCCAAAGGCGCAGCGCCAGCCCAGCGGCTGGTAGCAGTCCTCCTGCCAGTCGGTGGAAAGCAGCGCTCCGCCGCGAAAGGCGGCTGCCCCATGCAGATCTGCCGCGGTCAGGTGCGGCTTTTGCTCATCATAACCGTGGCTGAGCCGCCGGTAGTCCGCAGGCGGCGCATCATCGAGGGCGGTGTTCCAGTTGGGGATGGCGAGAAAATCTTCCATAGATTTGAAGAAGGCGCGGATGCGCCACAGGTTGCCGCTCTTGACCCAAAAATAAGGACTGTTGGGATGGGTTTCCACCATCCGCCGCTGCCACCGGTACAGGAGATGCTCCATAAAGCGGCGCACAGGAGGCAGACGCAGCGCCAGCGCGCGCAGCGTTTTCAACGGCAGCGGCATACTTGCCAGAATTGCCTGACGAAAATCAGCCAGTGAATCGCGCTGGTGGTGCAGGTATTCATTCAAAATCCCCCCATCCTCGTAGAACTGCAAGTGAAAATTGCGCAGGGCAAACCAGTTGCGTTCGGTGCAGGCTTCCAGGCGCAGTCCGAACATCCCATAAATCATTTGCAGGAACTGATACGCGCTCAGCCGCATGGCCTGGCCGCCGCCCATGTTATACACCCGCCGCCAGAAATCGGATTGCAGGGGGATCTCGGCGCAGTTCGCCAGGCCGTAACCGGCATCCCGATCGGTGATATTCTCCATGCAGGTGTTCAACGGCAGATGGAACAGAATGGGGTCGAACAGGCCGAGCAGTTCACCAAAGCGGGTCGGAAGGATAAAGCTCATCCGCAGGGATGCCCAGTAGCGTAAGCCCGACTCCAGCACCAGCCGCTCGCCTTCGATTTTGGTGAGGGCATAGTAGTCGAAAACGGCCGGCTTGAGCGGATCGCCAACCCGCCCGACATGGAAACCCGGCGGGCGGTTGCCGGTTTGCGCCACCGAACCGGTATGAATGTATGCAATGCGTTCGGCCCCGCCCGGCTCACTTTGAATGGCGCGCAGGATGTGAGCGACCGCCTCGACATTGACCCGGCGCGCCTGTTCCGGGTTGTAGTCGGCCATCGGTGAGATGTAGGCCATGGCGTTCAACACCCGGTCGGCGCCGCGGATGACTTCGGCTACGTCTTCGTAGCGGGTGGCATCCCCCCAGACGATTTTCAGTCCATTCCCCTCGGCGATGCCCCTGCCGCGCAGGCGGGGAGCGCCGGCCTGCCGCAGGTAGGGATCAAAAATGCCCGTTTTCTGATCTTCGGGCAGGGCGAGCAGGGCAAGATTGAAGCGTTCACGCCGGCGCCACAATTCTTGAAAGGCCTGAAAACCCATCGTGCCGGAGGCGCCAAACAAGGCAATGGTCGGTCTGGTCATACGTCCCTCCCAAATCAAAGATTGGATCACCTTCTTGATACCATTGCCGCGTTTGAAATGGATGTGACGCCGGTCATATCTGCGGGCATATTTCGGCGTGCAAACCGGCGTGCGAAAGGGAAAAAGTTTTAGAAATTCCTTATAAGCAGCCGCTCACAGCAAATTTCGAATGAGTTTCTATTGACTTTGAACTTTCTGTCGTTATAATTTAGATATAAATAGTAAAAAATTATTACTTTTGTAAAAATTATTAATGATGTTTTGCTGGTGATGATCCGGGAGTCCGCAGCTGGCCGTTTTGCCCGCAAAATTTGCGGGTCGGCTTTCGGGGAGCCCATAAAGAAATCGGCCCCGCAGCGGGGCGTTTTTATTCTCTGGCGGTCATGGTCAACACCCTTTTGGGGCATTATCCAGAATAGATTTACGGAGGAAAACCGATGGAAAACGGTGTGACGAAACAAAAAGTTCGGCGGTTGTGGATGGTGTTATATAGCCTGGGTGTCTTCTTCTTGATTGCCGGCTTGCTGCTGAATGTGGTGGTGTTGCCGGTACAGGCGGATTGGGACGGCAGTGATCTGGCCTTCACCAACAGCTGCAGCGGGAATTGCGAGGTCATTCAGGCCACCATCTGCAACAATGGCGCCGCAATGCAGGGTACAACCACTTTTCAGGTATTGTGGAAGGCCAGCGGCAGTGCCAGAACCGGCGTAGTGGTGCACAGCGGGATTGTGCCGGTGCTGCCAGCCGGTCAGTGTGCCGTGTTGAGTTTCAACCCGCTTTCGGTCAGCAACCCGCCGGAAGGCTACCCGCTGGGCAATTTCGTCTTTCGTGCTCAGCAACGGCCGGATTACGTGGGGAATAATTCGGTGATTTTTTCGGGTCAGTGCCGGCCCTTTAAGGATGCCGATGAGTGTCGTCTGCCCACCCCGACGCCGACTTTTACTTTTACCCCCACCAATACACCGGTATCCCCCACCGCAACCTTCACCTTTACGCCGACCAATACGCCGGTAACCCCCACGGCAACCTTTACCTTTACGCCGACCAATACGCCGGTAACCCCCACGGCAACCTTTACCTTCACCCCCACCCCGCAGGACACCGAGGAACCCACCCCCACACCGGTGACGCCCACCCCGCAGGATACCGAAGAGCCCACCCCCACGCCGGTGACACCCACCCCGCAGGAAACGGTTGAAATTACCGCCACAAGTGTGGTGCGTACCCCGGTGGATACCCCGCCGGCAGAGGGAACGCTAACCCCTGAACCCACCGATCAGCCTCCCCCGCCCGCTACGCTGGCGCCCCCGCCGCCTTCAACCACCGTGTTGATCCCGGTCACCGGCGGCACGCTGATTCCGCCCGTGCAGGCGCTGCTGAAAACACTGTTCACCTACCTTGGCTTGCTGATGCTGGGGGCCGGTATGGTGGTGCAGGGCGCTAATCGCTGGATGCGCTGATCATCATTACGCTGAAATAGCGTAACGTCTGTTTGGAATAAATCTTTTTCGCATCTACTTTGGAGTTTTTGGCTCCCTCCTGCGCCTCCCCCAATATCGCCAAAGCGATATTGGGGGAGGTGGGAGGGGGTTCACTTTGCTGTTGCGCAGGTTTTGCGCTTATCCTGCACCCACGATAGCGTACAACAAATGATCGCCCGAGTTTATTTAATGGTGCGGTTTTCCTCTCCGCCCGGTTTCAGGGAGCAGCTTTTTGAGTACGGTGGGTTATCCAGTATTTTGCCAGTTCCGCAGCAAGGGAAGGAATGAGCAACAACGGCAGGATGATGCGCCAGTTTTCCCAACTGAGCGGTACGGTATTGAAGATCGGATTGAAAAACGGCACATAGACCACCATCAGTAAAAGGAAGAGCGAAAACAGCACAGCCCGGTTCATCCAGGGATTGCTGAAAACCCCAATTTTGAGCAGCGGATAACGCTCGGAGCGAGCCGTATAGGCGCGCAGTAATTCCGAAAGCGAAAGGGTGAGGAACGCCATCGTTTCTGCCGAAGCCGGATCGTAGCGCAAACCCAAACCGAAAGCCGTCAGGGTAACGGCGGTGATGGCCAGAGTCTGCACCAGTACCCCCCAGCGCATTGAACGGTTGATGATCGGTTCTTGCGGCGGGCGCGGCGGCTGATCCATGATGTCCGGGTCGCCTTTTTCGGTGCCCAGCGCCAGCGCCGGCGCGCCGTCGGTGATCAGGTTCAGCCACAGCAATTGAATGGGGGTGAGCGGCGAAAGCACCCGTTCGCCGGCGTAGGGGAACAGAAATTTTCCAAAAGCGGTTGGCAAAAAGATGATCATGATTTCCGCCAGATTGCAGGAAATCAGGTAATAGACGAACTTACGGATATTCGAGTAAATGATGCGTCCCTGCTCGATAGCCGAAACAATGCTGGCGTAATTGTCATCGGTCAGCACCATGTCGGCGGTTTCTTTGGCCACATCGGTGCCGGTGATGCCCATCGAAATGCCGATATCGGCGCGTTTGATGGCCGGGGCATCGTTGACGCCGTCACCGGTCATGGCAACCACTTCGCCGTTGGCTTTGAGCGCATCCACGATGCGTTTTTTGTGTTCCGGCGAAACACGGGCAAATACATCGGTGCGCGGCACTTCGCGCTGTAAAGCAGATTCGTCCATTTCACTCAGTTGAGCGCCGGTCAGCACCTGATGTTGGGGGCGCAGCAAGCCAATACTTTCGGCGATTGCGCGGGCCGTGTTGGGATAGTCGCCGGTGATCATAATGGTGCGCACACCGGCGCGTCGGGCTTTTTCCAGCGCCGGGCGCACTTCTTCACGCGCCGGGTCAATCATGCCGATCAGACCGGCGAAAATCAAATCTTTTTCCAGTTCGGGCGCGTTGATTTCTTCCGGCAGCACCGAAACGATGCGGTATGCCACGCCCAACACGCGCAAAGCCTGCTGAGTCAGCTGGTCGTTGGCAGCCAGAATCTGGCGGCGGCTTGCCTCGTCCAGCACGGCGGGGCAGTCCTCGCTGGTCTGGTAATAGCGGCACAGTTCCAGCACCACATCCGGCGCGCCTTTGACCTCAATCAGGTGCTGACGGCGGTCGGCTTTTTCATCCAGCGGGGAAATGTCCTCGCGGTGCGGGTCGCAAATTTGATGAATGGTGACCATGCGCTTGCGCTCGGAGTCGAAAGGAATCTCCTGTTCGCGCGGGTAGGAGCGGTGCAGCTCTTCGGGGATTGCGCCCGCTTTGGCAGCGGCGATGAGCAGCGCCCCTTCGGTTGGGTCGCCGACGATGCGGAAGGAAGCGTGTCCGTTGGAACCCTCCAGACGTTCCAGCACGGCGTCGTTGTTGAGCGTGGCCACCCACAGGGCGGTCAGCAGCGCAGGATGCTGCTGCGGGTTGATGGTTTCGCCATTCAGGTGAAACTCGCCTTCGGCGCTGTAGCCGCTACCGCTGACCTGATACATTTTTCCGTCAACCCAGATGTGTGTGACGGTCATGGCGTTTTGGGTCAGCGTGCCGGTTTTGTCGGAGCAGATGACGGTGGTCGAGCCGAGCGTTTCTACCGAGGAAAGCCGCCGGATGAGGGCGTTGCGGCGCACCATTTCGCGCATGCCCAGCGCCAGTGAGATGGTCACAATGGCAGGCAGCCCTTCCGGTACGGCTGCAATCGCCAGACTGACGGCAATCATGAACATTTCCAGCACACCCCCACCTTGCAGAATGCCGGCCAGGAAGACCAGCGCGCAGATGACCAGGGCCGCCCAGCCCAGGGTTTTGCCCAGCTGATCCAGCCGTCTTTGTAAGGGGGTTTCTTCCTGTTCAACCGATTGCAGCATTCCGGCAATCATCCCCAGCTGAGTGCGCATGCCGGTGCTGACCACCACGCCGCGTCCCCGCCCGTAAATCACGGTCGTGCCCATGAAGGCCGTGTTTTTGCGGTCGCCAATTGCCGAATCGGCGTTGAGCAGCAGGGCAGCATTTTTCTCCACCGGCACGGATTCGCCGGTCAGGGCGGCTTCTTCGATGCGCAGATTGACCGTTTCCAGCAGGCGGATATCGGCCGGTACAAAGTTGCCGGCTTCCAGAAAGACAATATCACCCGGCACCAGTTGAGTGGATGGCAGGGAAACCCGCCGCCCGTCGCGCAGCACCAGTGCATCGGGAGCAGCCAGTTTTTTCAGGGCAGCCAGCGACTGCTCGGCGCGGCTTTCCTGAATGACGCCCAGCACGGCGTTGAGAATGACAATTGCCAGGATCGCCGCCGATTCGATGAAGGGTTCGTTTTCGATGTAAGATACCACTGCCGAAATCAGCGCAGCAGCAATCAGCAGGATGACCACAAAGTTGTTCAACTGCCCGATGACCAGCTGGAAAAAGGTGCGGCGCGGGGCTTCGGCAAGCTGGTTAGCACCATATTGTGCCAGCCGTCGGGCGGCTTCCTCACTGGTCAATCCGCTTTGGGGGTGGGTGTGCAGTTCTTCGAGAACTTTTTCGCTTTCCAGGCTGTGCCAGGCAATTTTCAGGTCGCGCTCAGCAGGAGAAGCAACTGGAATTTCAAGTGTGCGATTAGCCATGCAGAAATACACTCCAATGGGATGGGGTGGGCATGGCTTTCTCAAAGTCAAAAACAGTCAAACAGCAGCCGGGGGGCACTGACTGATGTCTATTCGGAATAATCCACTGATGCGTCAAATCGAGCGATTTTGCCCCCTCCTGCGCCTCCCCCAATATCGCTTTGGCGATATTGGGGGAGGTGGGTGGGGGTTCGTTTTGCCGCAATTCAAGTTTCGATACAAAGTTTTAGAATTGTCAAGGAACTTTGAGAAAGCCATGATGGGGTGGGAATGCTGTTTGCCTCGCCGGCGATTGCGGGCAGTCAGAATGGTTGAAAAGACGGGTTCAGGGAGTAATGCGGGTGCCGGATGGGATTACGACGTCTTTGGGAATCACCACAATCCCATCGCGCACGACCCAACCATCCCCGTCCAAATCCTGACCGACCGGGAAAGGCTGTATGACCACATTCTCACCGAGGCGGGCATTTTTGTCAATGATGGCGCCGTTGATCTGACTGTTCCGTCCAATGCCTATAGGGATTAACCCCGTCCCGCTTGAATCGGTGTCACTGCAGCTGGTTGTGTCATAATAATCTGCGCCCATGATGATGGAATTGGAAATGCGCACACCAGAGCGAATCTGACTGCGCAAGCCAATCACCGAGTTGACAATCTCGGCATTTTTCACGCAGCAGCCTTCTGCAATCAACACGTTTTCCAGGCGGCTGTTTTCGATCAGCGATCCGGGCAGAAAGCGCGGGTGGGAGTAAATCGGCCGCTTTGGGTCGTAGAAGTTGAAAGGCGAGTCGGGTTTTGCCAGCGCCAGGTTGGTTTCATAAAAGGAACGAATCGTCCCAATGTCTTCCCAGTAGCCGTCAAAGTCATAGCCGAAGACGTTGAGGGTGTTGATGGCATGGGGAATCACATCACTGCCGAAATCATCGTAATCGGGGTAGCCTTCCAGCAACTGAGCGAGGATATCGGTGTTGAACAGGTAAATGCCCATCGAGCCGAGGAACGGGCGCGCCGGGTCATCCCGGCTGACCAGATCCTGCAGGATTGCTTCATCTTTGGGTTTTTCGGCAAAGCGGGTAATGCGGTAGTCCTTGTCGCGCTTGAGGATGCCGAAGCGGCCGGCGTCTTCTTTACGCACCGGCTGAACGGCTACCGTAATATCCGCGCCGTGTTCGATATGAAAATCGAACATGGCGGCGTAATCCATGCGGTAGAGGTGATCGCCGGCCAGAATGAGCACATACGGCGCTCGGGCGGCGCGAATCTCGAACAATTGCTTGCGTACTGCATCGGCTGTGCCCTGATACCAGTCCGCGCTGGAGATAGTCTGTTCGGCAGCCCAAATCTGCACCCAGCCGGTGTGGAAGGTATCGAAGACATAGGTGTTGGCGATGTGACGGTGCAGCGATACCGAGTTGAACTGGGTCAGCACGGCGATGCGGTAAATGCCTGAATTGATGCAGTTCGATATGGGAATATCAATCAGGCGGTATTTACCGGCAATCGGCACGGCCGGTTTGGAACGCACTGCGGTGAGGGGGTAAAGCCGCGCGCCCCGTCCACCGCCCAGAATGACTGCCAGAACATCTTTTGTGCTGCCCATGTTCACCTCCCGTAATTTTTATGGTTATTGTAACGTCAATTCGGGATAAATCGTTTCAACAACAACTTGGGGACTTTCAGCCCCCTCCCGCCTCCCCCAAAATCGCAGGGGCGATTTTGGGGGAGGTGCAGATGGGGGTCATTGGCATTGCATGCCATGTTTTGATCTTATCCCGAACTCTCGTTATTGTAAGGATACCTGATTCAATATCGCCCGTCAATCAGAAGATTTAGCCAAAACGCTGTTCTTTCCAGATATCCGCTTCATTGTGATAGCCGGCCTCCTCCCAAAAGCCGGGGCGGTCGTGTTTCATGAACTCCAACCCGCGCAGCCACTTGGCGCCTTTCCACAGGTAGGGGGTTTTCAGGTCAGGACGGTTGGGGATGTAGCCGACCACGCCGCGCAACGGATAGCCGTGATCGGGGCTGATCGGTTCTCCGTTGTAATGGGTGGCAAGTAAAAAGTTATCAGCCAGCACCACCTCCAGCGGCAGGTTGACGGTAAAGCCGTATTCGGCGTGCTGCATGACATAACGGGCGGCGGGCAGCGGTTTGAAAACGCCCAGTTCAATCATCGTCCGCACCGAAACGCCCTCCCATTCAGTATCCAGTTTGCTCCAGCGGGTTACGCAGTGCAAATCCATGCGGACGCGGGTTTTCGGCAAGCGGTTGAATTCTTCCCAACTCAGGGTAACTTCCTTTTCAACTTCCCCCCAAATGCGCAGCGTCCAGGTTTCCAGGTTGACGGTGGGAACCGGGCCGTAATGCAGCACCGGGAATTTGGTGGTAAGCGCCTGGCCGGGCGGCAGGCGTTTTTCACTGCGGGCGCGTTCCTCTTCATCTTTACGGTTAAACAAGCCAAACATGATCACACCTCTTTTTTTGTTCCATGCAAATCGCAAGGATTTGTTGAAGCAACCATAAATCATTGCAGGAAGGGCTGGTTGACTGCCTCCTCCCAAGTAAACCTGATTCAATTATACCTGAGTGAAGTCCCGTCCCGTTTTTATGTTGCCAGAAACTTTTTACAAAGATGAGGAAAAATGTCGCTGTAAAAGCCATGCCTGATTATGCTATACTGTTTCTAAATCGCGCGGGTTGACTTTGCGAGATCGTCCATATTGATTTTCTCAGGGAGGAACCTCAGCAGCAATGGAGAGCCAGGCAAAACAGCAGGATACGGTGACACGCTCTTCTCTGGCATTGTTGCTCGATATCAGCCGGGAACTGGCGGCCAGTCTGGACCTGCGTACGGTTTTGGCGCGGGTTTTGCTGCTTTCAACGGTCAATGTCGGCGCGGAGCGGGGCAGTTTAATTGTGCTGAACGACAAGGGACAACCGGTGGAGGCGGCCTTAGCGATCAATGGGCAGGTGTTTCATCCAACGGTGGAGGAGATGCAGTCCATTTTGGAGCGCGGGCTGGCTGGCTGGGTGGCTCAGCATCGCCAGCCGGCCCTGATTGCCGATACACGCGAGGATGAACGCTGGACGCGCCGCCCGGATGATGCGGCTGAACGCACGGGCAGTAAGTCGGCTGTCTGTGTTCCCCTGTTCTCCAGCGGTCAGTTAACCGGTGTGCTGACGCTGGTGCATGCCCAGACCGGATTTTTCACCAGCGATCATCTGACGCTGCTGCAAGGTATTGCCGATCTGGCGGGCATTGCGGTGCGCAATGCTCATCTGTATCGTTCGGTGCAGGAAGCCCAGCGCCGCTACCATGAGTTGTTTGAAGACAGCATTGACCCGATTTTGATTACCGACTGGGAGGGGCGTATACTGGAGGCCAACCGGCAAGCTCAAGTGGTTACAGCCTGTCCGCTGGAAACATTGCTGGAATGTTCCATGCACCAGCTGCAAAGCCCGCAAACCCCACCGTTGAGCCAATACTTTCAAGCCCTGCAAGAAGGCCAGACAGTGCATTACGAAACCGAATTACAACGGCAGGGCAGTTCGGCGCTGCCGGTGGAGGTGTACATTCGGCGGGTGATGATTGGGGAAAGCCCGATGCTGCAATGGATTTTGCGCGACATCAGCGAACGCAAGCAGCTGGATACCCTGCGGGATGATTTATCGGCAATGATCTATCACGACCTGCGCTCCCCGCTGGCGAACATCATTTCCAGTCTGGATATTCTGCAAACGCTGCTGCCGCAAGAGGCTGCCCAAACCATTCAGCCGGTTTTTGATATTGCCGTGCGGGCAGCCGAACGCTTGCAGCGCCTGATCAGTTCGTTGCTGGATATCAACCGTTTGGAAGCCGGTCAGCCGATTATCAACAAAAGACCGGTAGCCCCGCATGCGCTGGTTGCCGAGGCGGTGGATGCCACTCACACCCTTGCGGAAAGCAAACGCCAGCAGCTTTCGGTGGCGCTGGAGGATGATTTACCGGTCATTTCGGTGGATGTGGATATGATCCGGCGGGTGTTGATCAACCTGATTGAAAATGCGATCAAATACACCCCCATGCAGGGCGCCATTGAGGTGGGCAGCCGCCGCGAAGGGGAGATGATTCGCTTCTGGGTGCGGGATAACGGCCCCGGTATTCCGCAGGATGCTCTGGAATTGATCTTTGAGAAATTCAACCGCTTGCAGGGCGAGCGTTACCCCAAGGGTCTGGGCCTTGGTCTGGCATTTTGCCGGTTAGCGGTACGTGCGCATGGTGGTAAAATCTGGGTTGAAAGTGCGCTGGGCGAGGGCAGTAACTTTATCTTTATTCTGCCCCTCCGGTAATCATCCCCACCTGATTGGGAGTAAAGGTTTTCAATGCAGCAAATATTCGATCATGTATATATTGAGAATTCGTATCCGGGTGTTGTGCTGGGGCTGATTGTGACCCCGCACGGTCAGGTGATGATTGATGCCCCCTTCCGGCCGGATGACATCCGTCTGTGGCGGTCGGCCATGCTCAATTTGGGCGGCGGCGTCGAACGTCTGTTGATCAATCTGGATGTCCACGCCGACCGCACGATTGGCTCGCGGGCAATGGAGTGCACGGTGGTCGGCCACGAAAAAATGGCGGAGGTTTTCCGCAACCGCCCGATGACCTTCAAAGCCCAGGGGGCGGATACCGGCGCGGATTGGGAATACCATAATGGACTGGGCAGCATCCGCTGGGCGCCGCCGGAAATTTCCTTCACCCAGCGCATGAAAATTCACTGGGATGAACATCCGCTCCTGCTGGAATACCACCCCGGCCCGGCGGCGGGCGCCATTTGGGTCATTCTTGAAAACCGCAATCTGATCTTCCTGGGGGATGCGGTGGTGGTCAACCAGCCGCCGTTTCTGGCCG
>Ga0209691_1001900_pt1 | contig 11600 bp, 10 predicted proteins | sample YNPMSBMetaG_FD_187120 | JGI IMG/M metagenome (GOLD analysis project Ga0209691, IMG submission 187120) | Anoxygenic and chlorotrophic microbial mat microbial communities from Yellowstone National Park, USA - YNP MS-B MetaG (SPAdes) (version 2) ... | reverse complement strand
AGTTGAGATTGTTCTATCACTAATATCCAACAATCAACTAAAAATTGCTCGTGAACTAATTGAGAATACTGTATTACATCATATATTGTTTGATCATAAACCAGATACACCAAAACATTTAGATAAGGTGAAACAAATCTTCAAAGTTGAGTTAATGCCACATCAAAATAAATTTGTTCAGCATTACGGTGAATATAAGGATAACCTCAAACTAAGAGGTTATTATTTGGCTTTTGATGTTGGCATAGGTAAAACACTAACATCTCTATATACATCACTGGCCTATGGAACAAAAGTTATTGTTGTTTGTCCCAAAACACTTATATTAAATTGGCTAGATGAATTTGAGAAATTAACCAACATGCCAAGAGAACAGGTTTGCGCTTTTCCTTTAGATCAACCAAACCATAATCATATTGCAATCATAACAAACTTTAATAATGTTTCAAAACTACATGTTCCGTGGAACTATAATGTTGAGAGAATTTTCCTTATCCTAGATGAGGCTCAAGTCATAAGATATGCTGATACACAGACAATGCAATCTCTATACAAATTTGTCATTGCTAACAACATTAATGATATATTATTGTTATCTGGAACTCCAGTCAAAGGTAGATATGCTGAACTATCAGGAGCATTTTTATTGTTGGATCCTTTATTTGATATGTATGCTTACCCTTATTTCATTAAAGCCTATAATTCAGCTTATGCTACATATGCTATAGATTTGATAAAGCATAGACTTAGTTTAAGTATGATCAGAGTAACAAGAAGTCAAATTAGTAGCAGTCTATCCTTACCACCAAAACATGAAATAGTTATAGAAACAAATGTAGATAATATTGATAAATACATAGTTGATGGTATTATTGAGCAAGCCAGAGATCAATCATCAGGTTGTCTGCAACAAGTAAATCAAAACCACAACACCTATAAACAAAACCTAATTGATGTGCTATCAAAAATAGAACAAGTTGATACAGATAATCAAATTAGTGATTATGTAAAAATGATTAGGGAAAACACCAAACAAAATCAAATTAAATTAACAAGAGATTTAGTTTACGCTCGCAAACAAATCTATGATTTTCTGCAAAGTAGAAACGAACATACTTTAGCTGAACAATTTAACAAAGCAATGTCGCAACTATTTATGGGTAAATTGATTTGTTTCACTAAAGAATTAAGTAGTATATATAAACAAAGATTAATAGAGTTAGTGATGGAGTTATATGAAAAGAATATTAAGCTCATAAAAGATTTAGTTTCCAAGCAGGAAAGAATAATAATATTCACGAACTACAAATACACATTGGAAGCCATAAAACAAACTCTTGAGAAACATGGTATTAGGAATATTGTAACTGTTACAGGAGAACAATCTTTGAAAGAACGTAAAAAATCAATTCAAATATTCAAGCAGCAGCCAGGAACAATACTGATAGCAACATATTCATCTTTATCATTTGGCTTTACTTTAACAGAAGGTAGGATAGTTATGTATGCAGACTTACCCTTTAGAGATGTAGATCTGCATCAAGCAATAGCCAGAGTATATAGATTCTCGCAAACAAAAGAGACATACATATACTACCTAAAACTAAATTCTGATAAAGTAACTATTCAACAAAAACAAGAACTATTAGTTGAAAAGTTTAAGGAAAAGGTGAAACAATTGTTTGAAGTTCCTGCTAGCAGAAACATTGATTGGAAGCATGTGCTAGCCTAATAGTTTAGCAACTAAACTAAATTTTTTTGTATGAATATATATGCCTATGTATTAAGCAACTCACAATTTATTCAAATCAAAGATCCATTAATTGATTTACCTAGTGATGTAAAAAATTTTACTATTGTAACAGAACAAGGGAAACCAATAGTTTACAAAAATTACATTGAAGGTATTTTATATGATGACAAGATTATATTAAACAAAAATCTAATAAGTGATTATTGCAGAGCAAATATCAAAGTAGTTGTAAGCAAAAATCTATCGTTTGCTTGTAAGTTTGAGACATTAAATAATGTAAACAATAAATGTAAAATCATTGATGAATTAACATATATACTGAATGATATACTTGGCATTGTAAACAATAACTACCCTTGCTCATTAAAACTAGATGTATTAATCAATAACGATCAACTAATATTTGACAAAGGAATATTAGAATATGAAAACAAAATTGTAGCTTTCTATATATCAACCGATGATAAAATCATTCAAAAAAATTACAACAACAATATAAAAGACAAGAGAATACTAATTGTTTTGTTTAATGAAGACAAATATCTCATACAAGATCATATCACATTATACTCAACAATAGAGTATGCAGATCTAGGTATTTGTATTGACATAACAATGCTTGAACAATAATACTAAACAAAACTCGTTTTTTGCTGTATACTATACATAATGCTCTCAATTTGATTTATTATCATAGATCTTGTGGTATCTGTTGTTATAATTTTGTCATTCAATCCTAGCAGATAGTTTAAATTTGTTAGGACATCATCTATAATATTTCGTAGAATTTGCTTATTGTTATCTGGTAGATAAGTAAAAAGTCGTAAAATATTGTTAACGTTTGTAGCAAACTGATTTAACATTTCTAATATGTTTTGTTCTGATCCTGATCCATCTTTAATTACGTTTATTAGGTTATATAATTGCTGATTGATATTACCAAGATTGCCTAGCGATGTGAAAATAATAGAAACTTGTTCAGGTGTACCAAAATGATAATAATCTTTTCTCAACAAATCAGATAGTGTGCTATGTGAATTCTTGATAAGATTGGAAAAGTTAGTTGGTGTAATATTTATAATGGGTGCAATACTGCTTTTATTCTCATTTAGCAATTGTTCTGCTCTTCTGGTATACATTTGCTTTTCATCTGGTTTATCTAACTGATGTGCTAACACAAGACTTCTCTCTAACACATTAACTATTAGAGTAATGTTATCCAAATCATTTGGTAGAACCCTATAGTATTTGATGACTCTTTTTTCTTGCAGATTATTTGCTTGCATATACTCATTCAATCTTTGTTCTAATCCCTGTTCTACTCGTTTATAAAGATTATTGCTAGATGATTGAGGTGTGATTGTATTATTTGTAGATGGAGTTAGATCAACATCCAATATATTTACTAAACCTATTGTTAGATTAAATGGAATAACCAAATTAGCTATCCTAATAATTGTAGAATTGGACGTAGGTCGTAAATAAAATTCACTGTATCTACATAAAAATGGAAAATCAAAATCTAGGTCTAGCTCACTGCTATATCGGTCATTATAAACCATAATTACATCATCATTGTTAAACTTAATTAGTTTTGAGTTTCTTGTTACAAAAGTATTGAGTTTTAGTAGTGATTCTGTTATCTGTTTATAATCAAACACACTACTAGATTCATTGGAGATATTTTCCATTGCAGACAAATAATTTCCATCACTATCTACAACATCTGTTCTTCTTTGTGTATTTGTATCTGGTTGTTGTAAATTGTGATTAAAAATAGCGATGGCTTTGTGTTTAGTATGCTGCGAAGCGTTACTCTTGAGTATTTCGATCACATCATCATATTTCTTAAAACTGTATTCATTCTCTGTAAGATAAATGTTTTGATCAACAAATATATTTGTTAAAACAGGAAAATCTGAATTAGGATTTATATTATCAACAGTAAGCGGAATTAGATATAAAGTTAATTCATTCTCTTGTTGAGCAATATAAGATAACAGAGATAAATCTACAGGCTTATAGTCTTGAACATAGAGGTTTAGTATATCATACAATGTGAGCACTAAATCATTTCTATAACTTTTTGTAAAGTAGCTTGCTTCAACATCATTAAAAGGATGCGACAGAAATTTTATCTTTGAGATAGCAAAACTACTTATCAATTCGTTAAATTTATTAATAGTTTTGTTCATAATATCTGAAACTGATAAACGTTGTGAAGCGTATATAGTGCGAACATCAACAATAGGTAATAATGATCTATCCAGTTGAAATCTTAATTTGATTGACGGATAAGAGTTCGTATGCTCTATATCAAAGTCTGTGTAAGCAATACGATCTGAAATTCTTCTACCAAGACCTAGTATTGTATTTTGATAATTCCAAATATAGGAACTAAAAGCTTCATTCTCTATATCAGTAAGCAATCTATTGAAAGTATTTACTTTTTTGGTTATCACTTTGAGATCAATTGTTCTGTTAATAAATAAAACTGGAGCAGAACTATCACTATAATAACTGTCAACTCTAAAGTTGTAAGTTATACTATTTGTGTCAACATACAATTCATCATACTCAACTTCAAGATTTTTGATACGATCTTTTACAAATGGACTGTATGCTTTTGCATCCACAATAAAAGTCATATTGTAAAGCAGCTGAAAGTATGGAAGAACATAGGCATCTAAACATAAGATTTAATTTCAATAACAAAAAACTATACATACCTTTGTTTCGTAGCTTTTACACTATTAAACTAAACTATCATCCACAGAAAGGATTACTAATTGATTTGTATATGGCTTTACCTAATCCGTTGCTTGCAAATAGGTTTCTTTCGTTGGGTAAAACATTCTATTTTGATGATAGACAAGCATTATACAGAGTATTAGTATGTAGACACTGGCCAAAAAGTTTGCATGAAGACAGAATGATGATAATAACACATTACGTTGTTCCATTTACTGAACTTAAATTCAAAGGAGAAAGAGATTATCCACCTGGTAATTGGAAGATAGCAGAAACAGGCTATGTTTATCTACTGGATTTATATGTTAAACAGCCTATGATTGTTTATATATTGTATTTTGAAAGACATTCAGGTTTGATACCGCTGCTGATAAATCAGGGTTCTGTGTATGCACTCTATTATGATTTCATTAAAGAGAGAAATTTTCATAGTCTGTATCGTTTTGATGGTAACTATTATTTCAGATTTCAGAGAATATACAAGGGTAGACCACAAATGAAATTGGATAATCTGCAACAACTTTCACCGAAAATGCTTACACCATACTTTACTAGAACTGTAAGCAGAAATCTATTCACATTCCTTACATAAAAAAACTAAATCAAATTCTGAGCTATAATTTCATCAAGTTTATCTCTAGTTAAATTTTCATGATATGAGTTTAGAAATTTTAATTGATTTAATACAAAACTTTTATCAATCTGATCATATAAACTATCTTGTGCAAAGAACGTTGTTACAATTAGATTTGTTTTCAATTGTTGCATAATTGGTTCATCAACAGATTTTTTGAAAATATTAGATAATATTTGCATGACATCATCAATACTTTCTTTCTGCATAGCTTTAATCAAATCATCTGCATAATTATTTAAGATATCTTCAACTTTCTTAATGTTTAATCTCTTTCTTAATGAAGGTATATTATCACTACTATCTCCTGCTAATGCTAGATATATAGGATGCAATAAAGGATGCTTCAGTTTAACGTCTAAATTTTTGCCTGTTAGTATTTTGTAATCAACCTTTATGTAATCTCCTATCAATTCATTCTCAACTTTTATATTGCGCCTGCGATATATGAATAAGTTATTGTAGGCTAACAATTGTATGTAATCTTTATCCCAACTAACAATGAAGTAAGCATTCGTATTTTTCATATATGTTTTTAGTATAAGATATGGTATGTAATCACTATCCATATTCCTACTTATAACAAAAACTGTATTTCGAAAATTATTGTTTATTATGTTTTGTATCAGTTTGTAGAAGTATCTCTTTGCTACAGATTTTATCTCATTAACATTAAACTCACCATATTTAGCTTTGAGAAATTTGATTAATTGTGTAGACGGTAATGTTTTGAGTATTTGTCTATGCTGCTTATATTTTGGCATTATTTTAAGTATTTTATTTGGAGCAGAAAAATTAGTGTATAAAATGATGGTTGGATACTTTAAATTATTTTTCTGTGATTCTTGAACTAGATACTGTTGGAAGTTAAATAGAGAATACAACACTTCCTGAGCAGACTTTCTTAATTGGCCAAGAAAATCGTTAATATCAGCATATATGCTATCATAGTAGAGATCAAAGAATAAATTATCAATATCCAAAAAGACAGTAATTTTCTCAAACCTTGAATCGATAGCATCGACTATATTTTTTGCATCTAGAGTAGATAACCGAAACATATACAAAAATTTAGTATAGTTGTATTTAGAAACTCTTGACAAAAATACAATCATTTGGCTATATTAATCTTATTCATGAAAGCTAAACAGGTTTGCAAAACTATCCACTTAAACATAGCTAAATTTTCTTTGATGGACGAAAAAGAGTATCTTTCACAGGACAATTTTCAAAATTTTGATGAATCTAAAGATATACAGGAAGATGAATTGACTAAACAAGATGAGGTAATTAATGAACCTGATTTACCACAGGATGAAGAACAATATGAACATGATAATGTTGAAGTTGATGTTGAAGAAGAAGAAGTGATAAACAATGAGGAAGAGGATATTGTGATAGATATAGATGAGGATGATAACGATGAGGAAGTAGAAGATGAAAATGAAGAAGATGCAATAAATAATGAGGAAGTAGATAATTTAGACGATTTTGATTTTGATTTTATGGATGAACAAGAGGATGAAGAAACTAAAGAAGAAAATGATGTTGAAGTATTGGATTTAAGTGATCTATACATGGAAGATGAAACACCCAATAATACAGAGGAAACAGATCTAGATGATCTAGACAACTTAGCTGACTTCAACTTTGATGATAAATTTGATTTTGAATCTGAAAGTGAAACTCTTGAATCAGAAGAAGAACAAGCCGAAACAGAAGATGATACTCAAATAGAGATCGATAACAGTAATGATGATAGTCTTATGATTGCTGGAACATTTACACCAAACAATCAATTCATAAACATATACGCAACAAATGATAGCATATTCATATCATCACTACTCATATCTCCTGTAATCAAAGTTGATTTGAATGAAAAAAGATTTGAAGTAACTTCCGTTGTTCCAACAGAGGCAAACAAATGTGAATACACCATTTATAAGAAAAATGATAATGAGTATGCTGTGTATATACCATCTGTCAACCTAACTGTTATAATAGATAGGGAAGGTAATGTTAATGTAGTAGATTATGCTCCGGAGGGAGATGTTGCATCACAATCTGACTTCAATGATTTACTTGTAGAAATTTTACAAAATAGAAATAGGGAGGAGTAAAAATGTCTAGAATAGGTAATGCAAATGATATATTACTATCTTCAATCTACTATCACTTTTTTAGTAATGTAACAAAACTTACGACTCCGTCATTCTCATTAAACATCGAAAACGAACAAAAAATCAATCTAGATGACATTGAAAAACAGTTAAGTTTTGCAACAATAAATCTCAAGAATGAACAAATAACAATCAAAATCAAAACAAATAAGGAAACACGTTTTGATAAACTTATACAGGACATAGTTTTTGCTATAAACTTAATCCTAGGTAGATTGTATAGACTATCATTAATGAATGTGAATGTTGCTCAGATGACTATAAGTACGACAGGCTTCACTGAAAAGATTGACATACCCATAACAAATACGTATTTGTTACGCAAACTTGTTAAAGATAGAGTTGCATTCAGATTATTGAGACCAAAGAGTATTTTTGGTATCTATAAATTGTTTGATCCTAATGCAGAAAATTCCTTACTAGATTTAATATCATACAACATATACAAATTGAAAGTATACGATTCTATACTAGCCAAAGAATCTAGCGAAGAACAACCTGCAACAAAAACAGAACCTAAGATAAAACTGAACATAAACGATAACTATGATAGAACAAGATTAGTGATGTCTTTCGTTTATGCTATATTGTATGCAAAAGTGAAGAATAAGATATTTGCTCAGGAAATGTATAACAAATTGGAATACCTAAAAGTTATGGATTATATTAACAATGATGATAGAAAAGATTTAACTAATATAATTAGTTCTATTGTGAGCAAACATCCTCTAGCAACTAGCGATATTATTAGAAACATACCTCCCATTATTAGCAAACTAGATAAAAAGCAACTAGACAAAATCAAAAAACTTAATGTAACTAAAGATGAATACGATGATGTAGGAAATTGGTTCGCTGCTGCTTTGATAGTAGATCTATTAATGTCGTAAAAACTTATTTTACTTTTTTTGTATTGTTTTTTCTATAACTGCAACATTAGTTTTTAAAATTGATTGATAGGATGTGTCATTAGCAAAACATACCACAGTATAGTTTCTGCATTAATTTGATTCTCTATAAACAGAGGAAATATCATTGTTAACATAGAACTTTTGAAACCATATGTATTTAGAAACTTGTATTTGTAGGTAGTTAAAAATTCTTCTAACACTTTTACATTTTTTTGTTTTGTTATTATAACTACTTCTTTTCTTGCAAAGTCAAATTGTATGTTACTTTTTAAATTCAAACAGTTTAATGTTACGTGTATGAAATATTTTTGAAAATGATTAGGTATTTTATATAGGTGCCTACGTATTACATATTCAATGCTGGTTAATATTCTATTAATGTTGTAACTAATCTGATATCTCAAAATAATTTTGTTATCACTAAATCTAATCGTGAAATAATCGTCTAGTAACCTGTATAGTGTGTGCATATAAAAAAATTTAGATTATTTCTTCATTTTCTTGAATAACTGCATTTGTAATTTTATCAATGTATCTAGATTATCCTGTTTATGAATTTGAATTGTTGATCTATTCAAATGTAGTAAATGAGTATACATTCTAAGCATTTTTATCAACTCTTCCTGTCTTCTGTCTGACATACATATAAATTTAGATGACTTTTTGTATTAGTCAAGTAAACTATTAAATCATATAAACACCAGAGCCATACAACTTTAACATCAGTTAATGTTTGATATTCTCTACCTTTATGATAAATTGAAACATAATAATTCTTTTTTGAGTTAGCAACATAAACTTTGAAATTTTTTAACTTATTGGCCACATTAATAACCTCCAAAGGTAGTTCTTTTGATTGATGTGTATCCAACTTATCTTGATGCAATACAACATTAGCTATAAACCTAAGAGCATAATCTACATCATGATACTTAAATACTGGAGCATATATCTTATCAGGTAAATTTAAAAAGTGTTTATCTACTGTAATTAGTTTGCGCTCATAATCAATTTGCAGACGAAAATCATGAATAAATTTTTGTATTTTGTCTGTTTGCTTCATGATAAAAAATTTAGTGTAATTGTAAAAGTTTATCTCAAAAGATCAATGTATTGCAGATTCGAATCTAATTACCCACCCTGACGAGCCCTGTCCAGACAGGAACATGTAAAGAATTTGTCAAATTACAGTATACATACTTGGCCTGAATATAATTACGCTGCTTTGCACATATTTGTCTGTGGTGATTTTTGAAAAAGCATTTGCTTATTTGGATTATTTGAGAGAAAAATTGAGACCTATGTTTGTAAAAAAAGAAATACATTTGCGAGGAACTAACGCCAGTAATAAACCCTAACTTTACCTGGATATACTTCGTTCAAAACCTGTATACGTCCATTATTACTATCTAATGTATATTCCAATTTCTTAATTAACATACCTCCTATAAAGTTAGTGCCTGGATCTGTTATCTGATTGCTAAAGTTTATAACTTCTATCTTTTTTGTATCACTTAAGTTTATGTCTGTAGGTATATCAATTACGAATGTATCTCTAGCATAGAATGTATCAATATTAATCTCTTGTATATGAAACAATGTCAAATCATCAATACTAGTAGGGACTAATAAAGGTTCTGCAGTTACATCATTCTTGATAAATATCTTAACAATTACACCTCTAATTGGAATGTAAGTTATCAAATCAACAAATTTAATGTAGGGTATATCAACATATACAGACCAATCACTTCTAAAAGTCTGTTCCTGACTATCAACAATTATGTTCTGTGTCCATGATGCAGCATCTATTCTAACGTAAGCATGCATATTTATAACTAATCCAACTTGATTAGTTTGTCCAGAAACAGGATAAACCTTTACTGTTTCTGTATCATCTCTGAGTGTATTGTATAAATCAATGCTACCAAGTAAATCGTTATTTTCTGTAGCAACGAATAATTCTCTAGGTAGATATATTATATAAGGAATTTTGATTAGGTGATATCTACCAACTGTAAATAGATTTGTTATGGTTGTTTGACTTTCAATCATCTGAGCCTGTGTACTATAATGCAAAGCCAAATCCATTTGATAGGGCAATCTAGTTATGTGAGCTACAATCTCAATCTGAAAGTTCGTATAACCTGCTACATTTGTATTGTTATCAGATAAGTTTATTAGTGAGTTATCTCTAGCAGCAAGGTATAATTTTATTAAAGGTTGTTCAAAACCTGAAGCATGAAACTGACCTAAAAACGGTTGCTCATATCTATCCATTATTTTTTCATCAAAAACAACACAAAATGGTTTAGGTAAACCTCTGGCTAACAATTCACTGTATGAACCAATTATAGATGGTTGACCAGATAGGAATATAATTCTATCAAGTCTTGTTTTATTATTCTCGAAATCCATAAATTCAACATCTCTATCAAACAACCTTTTCAAAATATACGATGCATACTGTTTGACATTGCTTGCAGTGTATCTAACAATAAAGCTTTGTTTATTTTGAAGTAACAACATTGACAAACAAGCTACAAAGTAAAATGTCAACTGTAACTGTAAATATAAACGCTTTGTATACTTTATATCTTGATAAAATTGTAGAAGAGTTTGGAAGGAAGACTAAACCAGAAAATTTTGCAGTAGCTGAATTTTCAACTCTTGATCTGGAAAGAGGTTTTAAAATTAGAGACTTAGAAAATCTTGTTAGCAGAGAAACAAAAGTCATTATACAACATAGTAGTGGTCAGTTATATTTAGTTGATACTCAAGTTTTAAAAGAACCAGTTAATATAATAAAACAATGTGGAGACTTAAATAAGTTTTATGATTCAATGCATCGTAAATTGATGAATGAGGTTAAGGAAGAAGAACACAAACAAAAATTTGTTGACTACGGAGCATTGCATCTAGCAATACTAAGATTCTTCATCTACACTCATGGTTCTAAACAAGTAGCAAGAATTATATCAAACAAAATGATAATGGGACAAAATCTAATTGCAAGATTAGGTTTTAAATTCCTATTTGGAAGATCATTAATCAATCAAAAGATAGAGAAATTCAGACAAGTACCGATGAAATTAAATAATATGGAACTGATGACTGTTTTAAGCTTTGCATTAGTGTATAACGGTCAAGAACTTAAAAAATATCAACAAATGTTAATTAAAGAAAACATATCATTGGATAGTTTTATGTATCAATTAATTAAAGTTGAACAAACTGAGGAAAATACAAAACAGGATAATACCAAACAAAATGATCAGGATAATACCAAACAAAATGATAGTGAAACTACTCCAAAACAAACTGAGGAAAATACAAAACAGGATAATACCAAACAAAATGATCAGGAT
>Ga0209691_1001890_pt1 | contig 11629 bp, 10 predicted proteins | sample YNPMSBMetaG_FD_187120 | JGI IMG/M metagenome (GOLD analysis project Ga0209691, IMG submission 187120) | Anoxygenic and chlorotrophic microbial mat microbial communities from Yellowstone National Park, USA - YNP MS-B MetaG (SPAdes) (version 2) ... | reverse complement strand
TTCATCTTCCACCACATCAAGCCCACCTGGTTGCACGGCTATCGCCGGCTCGAAGTCAGCCCAGGCCAGTATGCCTTTGTCGCCACGCCGGAGAAGGCCCTGCTCGACCTGGCCTATCTTCACCCGCATGCCGACGACCCGGCATTCCTTCAGGAACTTCGCCTACAGAACCTAGAGCGCCTGGACTTGGCGCAGCTACGTGCGCTGGCGGACCGGTCGGCTAAACCAAAGCTGCGTCGCTTTGCCGAGCGTGTAGCGGAGCTAGAGATGGAGACATACGAACTGCTGTGAAGGACTATCTGCGTGAGCTGCTGCGCAGCGCGCTCACCCCAACTCATGGGCGGAATCTCCTCCGTGAGTATCTACAAGCCCGCATCCTGGCGGAGCTACAACGCGCCGGCGCGATGCTCTCGTTAGCCTTTCAAGGTGGCACTGCGCTGCGCTTTCTTTACGGCCTCCCGCGCTACTCAGAAGACCTGGATTTCACCCTGGAGCGGTCAACTCATCCTTTTGACTTTCGGGACGCCCTGCGCGCGATCCGCGCCGCATTCGAGCAAGAAGGTTATGCCGTGACAATCAAGCTCAGAGAACAGAGCGCGGTCAAGAGCGCGTTCGTCGGGTTTCCCGGTTTACCCTTTGAACTTGCTCTTTCTCCGCATCGGGATGAAGCGCTGAGGGTGAAGGTCGAGATAGACACCAATCCGCCGGCCGGCGCGGGCTTGACGACCACGATGGTGCGACGCCACGTCCTGCTCCAACTTCACCACCACGACCGTGCGTCGCTGCTGGCCGGCAAGCTGCACGCTGTTCTGCAGCGACCTTACGTCAAGGGGCGCGACTTCTTCGACCTACTGTGGTATCTCAGCGACCCCGGTTGGCCATCACCCAATCTCACGCTGCTCAACCATGCGCTTGTGCAAACCGGCTGGCGCGGCCCGACGCTGACCGATGAGAACTGGTGCGCTGTCCTGCACGAACGACTACAGAATGTTTCATGGCTGGGCGTGGTGGATGATGTGCGCCCGTTTCTAGAGCCAAGCGTGAGCGCCGATCTGCTCACGCGCGAGAATCTTTTGCGTGCGCTGGAGGGGCGAGGTGGTCGTCATGAACGAAGTCTGTGATGCCGGCCAGATCGCCGAGGAGGTCATCTCGCCCTTGAGCAGCGCGCGGGTGACGGTGACGCTGGAGATCTAGTCCCCGGGTGAGGTGGTGCGCATCGTCAGTGAGAACAGCCGCGCGCTGAAGTATGGGGTTCGAGGTGGAATGAGGCCGGCGCGGCGGCGTTGGTAAACGACAAGGCGCGGCCAGTGGAGCGAAGAAGAGGTGGTGTGGATTTACAAGGAAGAGGCGAGGCCTACTCAGTGGGCGCAGGTGCATTCACGATAGCCAGATACATCCATCCTTCGCCAGTGGGCACAAACGTGATGTCACCGACCCACTTAGTGTCCTTGCGGTGAACTCGCGATTCTGCGCAACTGGCAAGCTACTTCGTTGTTATCCTGCGTTGCCTTGCCCGCCGAGAACGCAAGCCGTTTTCGCGCATTAACCGCGCTACCCGCTTGTGGTTCACCCGCCAACCTAGCCGCATCAGCTCATAGCGCATCTTGGGAGCGTTGCTTGTATTGTCTATGAATCGCACGTATCTCAACGCCTAGTGCCTCGTTTGACCGCGCGCGTGCGCTCATCTGATATCGGCCACGCCAGGCAGGACGGTGATACGCCGAGCACTCGGCAGATTGCTGCGACGGGGAAGGCCTTGCGATTCATCTCCACGAACTCATACTTCACTTGGCGCCAAGAATGCCGTTTAAAATCTCGCGCGCGCTGCTGATTCTCCCTTCTCAGCCGCGTCGTCTCGCGCTCGACCATGACCCGGTGCAAGGACGTTGTTGACTTGCGCGCATCTCGCTTCGCCAGCGATCCTCTCGGACAAGCCCAAGTCTTTGGCCACTTGGCGGTGTCTCCGCGCTCGCTGAGTCGCACTGCTTCTTCCTTGAACTTACGTGTATCGCCTTCTGCTTCCGTTCATCTTGCTGCTCATAGTACTCCTTTTCTCGGTCTCCACCAAATGGGGTACACACCACTCTCCCCGCCTGGCCATAGGGGAAGCTCGGCGCGGCAGGGTGCTCGGCGACGCATTAGGTGACGCCGGCGATGGTCAGCTCGTCGTGGGCATTGGGGCGGAAGGGCACACTAACAATATCTCCTCTCGATGAGCAATGCCAACTCCTCTGCTAATGCCTCTGAGGAGGCAAGTCGAAGGCGCACGCGTCCCTCTTGGGGCATCAGCCGGAATAGCCAGTTGCGCTCGGGGCCGCGCAAGATCAGACAAGCGTAGTCGGAGACCAAGCTATCCCCAACGCGCTCTACGCGACTCAGGCTGCCGCGCATGCGCTCATGGGCGTAGTCCTCGCGCAGCCACTGGCGGACGGCCTCCGGCAGGTCGGTCGCTGCCGGAAGGTCCTGGAATTGCTCAAGCGAGACCGCCCATGTTTCGTCGGTCGCCGGCGCTGTTTTAATTTGAAAGAATTCTGCGGCTCGCGCGCCGAGGTGCTGATGAGAGAAGGGCACTTGCGCCAGCGCGTATCCCCCTTCGGCTTTCCAGGCTTGGCACACCACAGTGTGCTCGTCGCCGACGTGATAGGCGCAGGATTGCACCTCCTGCTCGCTCATCGCCACCAGGCTCAGGCTGTAGCGGGGATGAATGGCGACGCGCAGCATGCGCCCCAGCAATTCATCAAGGACAATCTTTCCATCTTCCACTCGCGCCAATCCGCGCACGATCAAGGTGCGAGCGGCCGCGGAGAAACGCGCCTGTAGCGTTGTCTCGTCGTCGGGGAGCGCATGGGCTTTCAACCATGCCGGGAGCGCGGCGCCCTCGTCGAGGAAGAGCAATCCGCAACCGAACTCCTCCAGGCTGAGCACGAGCGGTTCATGCATACGTCGGTGGGTTGAATTATTTCCGGAAGATTCTCTTGAGCACGGCCTCGTCAACTGCTCTGCTCACTGCTTCAATGCTCTGCTGGACAAAGTTTCGGGCCGACTGTTGGTATGGCGTGGCGCGCAGCCAGTCTGCGACGATGATGCCTGCGTAGCCGCCGACGGCATAGCCGGCGAGTGCCCCGAAGGGGCCGAAGCCGAAGAGGCCGAAGAGAGTGCCGCCTATCGCACCGCCGCTGAGCACCCCCACCTTTTTAAGGCCAATGCTGACGGCGGCGTCCACCAGCGTGCTGCTGACGACCGCCGCTCGGCCGTGCCGGCCATAGTCCTGATGGGCGCGGAAAGCAGCTGTCACCAGGTCAAGCGCGGTCAGGGCATTTGCAAGAAGCCCGAACGATAGCCGCCCCTCCATCCGCAGCCAATGGGCGATGAAATTCTGAGGGTACAGCCGCGTCAGGTGAGTGGATAAGCCTGCCATCTCTTTGAGCCATCGTGGGCCGCGCACAATCGCAAGTCCGTTGTCAACTTTGATCTTGGACAGCAGATAGAGAGGTGCGCCGAGCGTAACCAGCAATTCAGCACCGCCGAGCAAGGTGCCAAGCCCGGCGTGTTGGCGCAGGGTGCGCCGATCGGGAAGCTGTTTACCCCTGCCATCTGTCGGGAGGGAATGGAGCGCGCTGTGATATTTTTGAATCGCGGCTTCTAGCGACTGAACCCCCTGTGCGTCTGCCTGACGGAAGGCAGAGGCGCGGTCGGTGAGGAAGCGCGCCAGGCGACTGGCCTCGCCGGCCAGGTGTTGCGCTCGGCTTCGCGCTGCATTGACCAGGCCTTCCACATTAGCTTTCTGGCGCGTCTCCCAGTCAAGCGCGCCCAAAGCACGGCTCAGCCGCCCATCTATATCGTATAGCTGCGCGGCAGACTGGGCCATCTGCTGTGCGCGATCTTCTAGCAAGTCGGGAATGACCACGATACGCATGGCTCAAGGGATGAAATAGAGTCTCCAGTTGATCAATTGCTCGCGGGTTATTTTCATCCTGTAGCTATTGCCCCAGTTGGTGTGGCTGACGACGATGTAATCGGGGCCGACCTCTTCTACGATAGCGACATGTCCATGCTGTTCGCCTTGTGTTCCCCTCAACTGTGGATGATTCCTGTCCCATACCACTGCATACCCGACGCCCACGCAGCTGCGCAGGTCAATCGTGTTGTTGGAGATTAGAAACACTTTGTCGCGATATTTGTGTATATAGTCCGCCGCGCCGCCTTGACCGCCGGTTTCTTTGAGATCGGGCCGGCGGGCTTGCGCATACAGCGCGCAGTTGTGCCTATATACGGCGGGATCAACGTCCACGAGCTGAATAGGACCACGGACGCCTCCGCGCTGCGGCGACGCAACCTCGATGCTCTGGATAACCTGGCCAGGCGGCTGCTCGCGGCGCGCTCTTTCCAAGCCGGTGAGGATGACCTGAGCCAGCTTTCCTTTGGGGATGGAAGGCGAGTCCTTCGCAACAGGCGCGTGGCGCTGCGGGCGGCCGTTGAGCCAGTCCCAGATTCGCTCGGCCAGGCTCGGCAACGTTCCAAAGACTCCGACGATGCCGGGGAGCGGCAGCAGGCGCGCGAAAACCATGCCAATAGACAACCGCGGGAGCATGAACAATATCCCTGAAAGCAGCCGCGGGGTTGAGGGCGCAATTGTGATCTGGCTGGATGCCTGAGCGATGCCCTGCGCACCTACGGCATCGGCGTGTTCAAAGCGAGTCGCGGCGGCCTCCAAAAAGCTGGCTTTCTCTTCGGCCTGGATGGCCAGGCGATCAGCCAGGGCGGCGGCCTGTTGGACTTGTGATTCAACTGCGGCGCTGCGTCGCGTTTCCCAGTCAAGCCCGGCCAGCGCAGCGCGCAGTTGTCTAGCCTGGCCGTGCCAGAACTCGCTACTCATGCGCAGATGCTGGGCATTTTGTCTCAGTTGCTCTGGTTGGACGATGATGCGCATGGTTGATCTCCTCTTCCTGCGGTTCACGTCGCTGCGGTCTCGGTTTGCCAGGCGGCCAGAGCAGCGCGCGCCCGGTCGCGCCATGTAGGCAAGCTGCTTTCGGGGGCGCTGAACTCGACGGGTGCGCGCAGATCGCTCATCAATCGCGCTGGCTGGGCCGGCGGCGGCGCCGACGCATTTGCCAGCAACGCCCCCATGCGCATCAGGCGCGCCAGCCTGGCCAAGGGCGGCGCGTGCTGGCTCAGCCGCGTGGTCGCCGGCGCGCTCAGGGCGGCGACAACCTGGGCAAGCTGGGCGCTGCCTGTGGCGTCGGCTCGTTCAAAGTCGTCGGCGCGCGCCTGCAAAAAGCGTGCCAGCCGCTCAGCTTCTTCGCCGAGCGCGATGGCCTGTCGCTGCGCCCAGGTCAGCGATTCCTCTATCTGGCCGGCGGCGCGCACTTCCCAGTCCAAGCTGGCCCAGGCGCGCTGCACCTGTTGGTAGCATGCCTCGAGCACAAGCACCGCCTGTCGCAACTGTGCTGCTTGTGCGCGCAGCAACTCTGGAACGACGAGGATGCGCACGGCAAGCCAGCGCCCTTCGAGCCGTTGCGCGCTGACGCAGGGAAAGCCCCGCGCCAGGGCCTTCCCTGCGCTTGCGCTTACCCTTGCTGATCGGCAGCAGCAAAGCGATCGGCAATCTGGTTGAGTTGCTGATTGATGCCTCTGAGCAGCTCAGTGAACTGCTGCATCTGGCCGCGCCACTGTTGAAAATCGCCGTAGAAGCGCTGGGAGGTCATCCCTTCCCATTCCGGCTGCATCGCGTTGATCGCGTTGGCGAGCCGGTTGATCATCTCCTCGCTTTGCGAGGCCGATTGTGCGAATTGCGCAGCGACTTGACGAACTTGCTCCGGGCTGATCCTAATGCGTGCCATTGCTGAATGCCTCCTTTCCTTGAAGATGAATGTGTCTGAGCCTGTCAATATCGGTTGGAGTTTCGCGTGTAAGTGCACTTGTGTCTCTCACCCCCTTAGTTCTCGTCATCCACACGTCGCCAGATGAAGCCGCCTTTGGCCGGCGGGGATGGGTCTGGCGGAGTGGTCGGCTGTGCAATTGCTCCCAGCGGTCGCCATCTGCGGACCGGCGCGGCGTCTGGCAACGACGTCGGCGGCAGTGTCTGGCTTGACGTGTTGGTGAAGGATTGCGCCGGCACGCCCACGTGCGCCGGCAGCAGAATTAAGCGCGCGCCGTCACCCACGCCAGCTTGGGCGAGGGTGAGATGCGGCGATAGCATGCGATGCGCTGGCGACGTGTAAATCGCCCATTCCTCTTTTGCTCCCCAGGCCAGGGCCAACTCGCGCAGGAGATCGGCAACCTTGGCGTCGGCCGGCAGGTCGAGATCATGCTCATCGCCCCATTCGCGACGCTCGATGGTCACAATGACGCGATCCACGTGTTCCCCCTTTGGTTGTTCTATTCGAAGAAGTAGTATATCAGAAGCTTATCAACCTCTTGCCAAAGCTGTGCAGCGGAACAGGGCAGACATTCCACCCAATCTTGTGCAGCGGATCGATAAACGCGCATCCGCCATAAGCCGTTCTCGCCTTCCAGAAACCCCAGTCCGTTGACCTGCCATCCGTTGCGCTGGGTCATGCAGACCAGCGAGCCATTGCGCCGGCCTGTTTGCCAAGCGGAGAGAAAGGCGCTCGCGCTTTCTTCGCTCACCCCGGCACGCCGCAGTATCTGCTGCGCATCCGCCGGCCGGCCGTCGTGAAACGCTTCGCGCACGGCCATGAGGTCAGCTTCGAGGAGCGAGAAGGGCTCGCTGGACGCAGCATCCACCTCCCCTAAGCTAATGTGCTGTCGAAGCAGCGGGGTGATCTCGCCGGCCAGCAGCGGCCAAAGTGCATAGCCTTCCTGCTGGGGGTGCAGGTGGACGAAGAAGGGTGGGCGATGGTATATGCACGTTTGTTGAGGCTCGCGGTTAGCTTGACTGAGGATGAGCATGAGAACTGCTTGCGGCTTGATCAGCGTGCCGATCAGGGCAGCGACGACGGCATCCATCTGCAAGCGGCCATCCACCATGCCCAGGTAGCCTTTCTGGATCAGCTCGTCTTGGGCAGCGCTCATCGCCTCTTGAATCTCCTCGGTCAGCCAGCCGGGAAATGGGTCAGGGATGCCGATCAAGGTCTCCCCGCCCAGCAGAGAGGCCAGCGTAAACAGCTCCTCTGGTTTGAGCCAGACCGCGTCCTCTAATACGCTGCTCATACGAGCGCTACTATAGCCTGCCCTTGATGGTTGCGCAAGCTAGCTTGCTGGTTGTTGTTCAGCCTTGCGCCTGATCGATTGTACCCATGCCTCCGCCGAGATCGGCCCGTGGTTGGGGTCGGCGATCTTGACGCGCCAAAACTGCCCGCGCCGGATGTAAAACGCCTCGCCTGGCGATAGGACGCGCGCTGGGTTATCGAACGGCAAATTGACCTTGAAGACTTGGTTGATGCCGGCCGTTCCCATCTGGAAACCGGTCGGCACATCCCGCAGTAGCTTGATCCAACCCCAGTCGCTCTCGATATCGCCGGTCGGCCCCGCTACGGTCAGGAAGAAGCCAAGATCGCGCCAGCGTTTTAGGTTGGCATTGAGCAGGTCCTGGTTCGCTTGGCCGGCGTCGCTCTTGAAGATGTCGTAGTCGTCAATCACCAGCCACAAAGCCGGCCATGGCTTGGCGCGCAGATCGTCGCGCAAGCGTTGGCGCAGGACGCGCTCGATCTCGGCCAGCGCCTCGGAGAGCTGGCTCTCATCGGTGATGTAACGCGGCGCAGCGCCGGCGTCTCTCATCAGCGGCGCGCGCAAGTGCGGCAGGTCGCTCAGCGCTCGCAGCGTGCAGCGAAAGTCCGCGATGTATATCACCAACTGCTCCGGCCGGTATCGCTCGCACAGGGAGAGGACCCACGCCTGGAGGAGCGTGGTCTTGCCGCATTGCGGGCCGCCGGTGATGAGGAAATAAGGGCCGTTCGTCAGCTCCACGCTGAAGGGCCGGTCGGGGTCCTCCAGGTCAACGGCGAAGACGGCCTGCCAGCCATCGGCCGGCGCGGCCCAGGCATCGGAAGGCGGCAGGAGCTGAGCAAGGCCGAGTTTGTCCGGCAGCGGCGGAAAGGCGCGCGGGCGCGGCCCCGGCCAGGCGCGCTGCATCGCTTCCATGACTGACCGGAGCGCCAGCGTTCGCTCGGCCTCGGTCTGGCCGCGCGCCGGCAGGGCAGTCTGAAACTCCAGGATCGGGTTGCCTTTGAGCAGGCCGCGACCGGGCAGGCCGGCCGGCTCCAGGCCGCCCGTCGGACCAATGGCCATGCTGTAATCTCGCGCGGCCAGGCGGTAGGTTGCCGCGCCGGAAAGGCTGTTGGCCAGCCGCGCTTTAAGGTCGGAGGGGCTGGGCAGGGTGAAGACGAAATATAGCCCATACGCTGCCCCATCGCGCACCAGGTCGGTCAATAAGTCGTCCAGATCAAGCATGCGGTCCTGGCATAGCTTGGCAAAGGCGGCGTGGTTCTCCACCACAGTGACAATGGCCGGCAGGCGCTCGTTGCTCACCGCGCAGTATTCGCGAAGGTTGGCAGCGCTGACAGCGGCCAGTTTCTCTTTGCGGCCGCGCAGCTCCTGGCTCAGATAACGCAGGAAGCGCTTGAAGCGGCTCAACTCATCTATGCTAAAGACATCGCCGACGTGCGGGAAGCCGGCCAGGGCTTTCAGGCGCTGGCCGCTGAAGTCGGCCAGGTAGATGTGCACCTCGGCCGGGCTGTGGTCGAGCGCCAGCGACGTCACCAGCGTTTGCACAAACGTGGTCTTGCCGCTGCCCGGCTCGCCGAAGAGGACGAAGTGCCCCTCTTGGCCAAGCGGGAGCTGGAACAGCGGCTGCGCTTGGTTGGTGGGGTCGTCCAACTGTCCGATGAGCGGCGCAAGCCAGCGGTCAGGCGGGAGGGGATCCCAACCTCGGCCGTTCCAGCCAGGCTGACCGCGGCGCAATTCCTCCAAGTAAATCGTCGCGGGCAGCGGTGGCGAGAGCGGGCTTTTGAGCGTCCCCAGCCCCAGCGCCGCTGCTGTGCTGCGCAGGTGCTCGACCAGAGCGGTGAGCTGTGTTTGTTCGCCGGCGCTCAGCGCAATGAAGCGGCGCAGCGGTTCGCGCTTGCCGTTGAGGCTGACCCGATAAATCTGCAGGTGGCCGGTCCCATTCTCGGGCTGGTAGCGGTCGCCGCCCCAAGCCACCTGAAAGGGCACAAACCGATCGTTGTTCCCCACCTGCAGATACGCGCGCCCGACCTGGCTGCTGCTGATGTTCTCAAACGCATCGGGCTGGCGCAAGATGTCCATGCTGGCCTGGCGCGACCCCATCCGCAGACATACGCGGATGTTGATGTTGTTGCGCAGCTCGTCGGTCACCACGCCGGAGGGGTCTTGCGTGGCCAGGATAAGGTGAACGCCCAGGCTGCGGCCGGTCGCGCCAATGCTGAGCAACCGCTTGGTCATGGCCGACTTGTCGGGGCTGTTGCGGATCATCTCGGCGAATTCGTCAATGACGACGAAGAGATGGGGCAGCGGCTCGGTCGCGCGGCCCTGGAGGTGGTCAGCGTAGTATTGATTGATGTTGCGACCGCTGAGCAGGTTGCGACGCCGGCGCAGCTCGGCCTCCAAACAGATAAACAGGCGCTCCACCAGCACGGCCTGCGCCTCGGCTTTCTCCATGTTGCCCAGCGTGCCAACCACATGCGGCAACGCCTCTAGCCCTTGAAGCAAGTCGCGGCCTTTGTAATCAATCAGGACGAAGTTCACGTCGTGGGGATGATGATGTGCCGCCAACAGCGCAATCAGGGTTTGCAGGAAGCGCGTCTTGCCGGTGCCGGTGGTGCCGCCGACCATGGCATGCGAACCATCGCCGCCGGTGGCGGCGTCTTGAAAGTTGAGCATCACCACGCTACCGCTGGCGTCTATCCCCAGCGGCACTTCCAGAGACCGATGCGCGTCTCGCCTCTCCCAGAGGTCGCGGGTCGGCAATTGCTCCAGGCGCGGAACGCCAAGCAGACCGGTGAGCGGGACGTTGGAAGGCAAGCCGCCGGCGGTCGCCGCAGCTTTCAAGCGGATCGGCGCAAGCGCGCGGGCAAAGGTTTCTGCCTGGTCATGGCTGACGTGATCGGGCCGCAGGGCGAAGTCTTGTGTGGGCGGGCCGACCAGGCGCAGCAACGCTTCGCCCATGCTGCGACAGTTCACCAGCGCGCGACAGCCGCTCGGCAAGGCCTCGGGCCGATCGGCCAGGAAGAGGCCGAAGGCGCCGATGTTCGTGCCCTGGCTGAGCAGCAGGCTGATCAACGGGCCGACCGCCCCACTCCCCTGACCGCTGAATAAGCTGGGATCGGCGAACAGAAAGACAAAGTTTTGCGGATAAATAGGCGGCGCGTCGCCTTCCGGACGGTTCAGCGCGCGTTTCTGAAGGACGGCTGTTAAGTCTGCTAGCAGCGCGCGCGCTTCGTCGGGCGAGGCAGCGATGTAACGATGCCGGCGTTCCTCGTCCCAGACATGCGGCAGCCAGCGCACCCATGCCCATTCGTCCACCTGGTGCGGTGACAACACAGCGACCAGCTTGACCTCATTCGGGGCGTGATGCGTCGCCATTTGTATCAGCAAGCCGCGGACAACCTCGTGGACGACGGCAGGCGCGCCGCTCAGGCCGGCGGTGCCGACCTGAGCAAGCGGCAGGACGATGGGCACGCCGTCCACCTGGCGAAACTCATCCACCAGGCGCACGGCCATGTCATACAGCTCGTCGGCTTCGCCGACCGGTAGTTGAAACGAGGGTGGCTTCAGATGAAAGGTGGCCGGCAAGCTGCCCAGTCCCAGTCGTAGATGGAAGAAATCAGGGTCGCGCGGTCGCTCCAGACCAGAAGAGCGCTCCCACAAGCGCGCGGAGGGTTGGCCCACGCCGACGCCGGCTCGGCGCAGGCATTCGTCGGGCGCAGGATGCGGATCGAGCAGGGCGCGGCGCTGTTCATTAACCAGCCCTTCGATCGCTTGGCGTTGCTGCTTTAGATAAGCGCGGTAGCTCTGATCGCGCTGGGCGATGCTGGCCGCATACTTGTTCCGTTCGCTGAAGTAGCTGATGATGCCCCACAGGCCGGACCCTATCATCATCGGTAGGGAGAAGAACAGAAACAGGGCGTTGGTTGCCAGGAAGGCAACGCTCAATCCCAGTCCCAGCAGCGTGAAGAAGAGCGGCAACAATACCGCCATCAGCGAAGAGGTCGGGCGGACCGGCTTGCTGGGCGGCGGCTGGATCTCCAGCGCCGCCGTCGGCGGGTTAAGGTACGTGCGGGGAGAGCGGTGGAAGAGAGACATCAAGGGTCACCTCGCGTCGTTTTATGGCGCCGATAATCGTCAACACCAATCTGTTGCCATCCTGCTTCATCTCACCCCCCACAGGCGCACCGTGCCGTCCCATGATCCCGAGGCCAGCGCGCGGCCGTCGGGCGAGAAGGCGACGCTGCTCACCCAGAATGTATGCCCCTCGAGCGTCCGCAGCAGCGCCCCACTGGCGGCGTCCCACAGCCGGATAGTGCGGTCATCGGACGCCGAGGCCAGGAGACGGCCGTCGGGCGAGAAGGCAACGCTGCGCACAGGGTTTGTATGCCCCTCGAGCGTCCGCAGCAGCGCCCCGCTGGCGGCGTCCCACAGCCGGATGGTG
>Ga0209691_1001885_pt1 | contig 11641 bp, 5 predicted proteins | sample YNPMSBMetaG_FD_187120 | JGI IMG/M metagenome (GOLD analysis project Ga0209691, IMG submission 187120) | Anoxygenic and chlorotrophic microbial mat microbial communities from Yellowstone National Park, USA - YNP MS-B MetaG (SPAdes) (version 2) ... | reverse complement strand
TGAAAACGACGGATTCCGGTGACGGACCGGAAGAGGAATTCCAGGGAGTGCAGAGGAAAGGGGAAAAGAAAATGGGTGCCGGAAAAGAGGACATGGACCGGGATACTCCACCGTATTTCTGGGACCGGGATGTGCGTCTGCCGAGCGGGCCGACCGAAGAGCAGGTCAGTGTGGTGCTCACCAGCCTGATGGAACTTGAGCGCCTGAGCCTGGAAGTGGAGATGGGGGACCGGACGGGATTTGTCATGTACGGAGAGCGGGAGATTGCTCCGTTCCTCGGTTTTCTCCGTCCCATGCGTGAAGGTCCAGGGCAGAAGGAACCGGCTTTGCCGCCCATTCTGTACTTCCTGAGTAATCCGGTGGTGTTTGCCGATGAAAAAACACAGGTGCGGCTGCAGGTGCGGCTGAGCCAGTTGACGCAAATGGAACGGTCGTTTTACTACTGGCAGGGGTTCTGGCGGGAAGCCCGCCGGGGGCTGGAAGCGTGGCTGGAGTGTCAGTCCCAGCTGCGTGAAGCGGATGCGCGGGTGCGGAAGTGGTGGCCGGAACTGCCCCAGGATATGATTCGCTACCACACCCTGGCCCGGCAGTCTGAAATCTGGTTGTCCTATGCCCAGGCCCACATGATGAGGAGCCGGTGGGAGGGGCAGCTTCAGCACGAGATGACGTATTTTCCTTCAGCGATTTGGGACCCGGTGCAGAGTCTCGGCGAATGGGGGGTGGCCTTTCTGCGGGCCTGGCGTACCGGTTTTTTTGATGTCCGGTGGTACTATGCCTTCCGGTTGGAGGAAAAGAAGTTCTGGAAGCAGCTTATGCTGACCATGCAGATGGAGGGGAGGTACCTCCGGGGGCGTTACCTGATGTTCCATGAGAACCACCCCTACCGGGTCAACCCGACGTATCACAAGGAATACATGCGGATCTGACCGTCCGGCGGTCACGCTCCGGAAAGGAAAGCATCATGTCTCCCGATCAGAAAAAGTTTCCCAACGGAATGGATGATGATGACCGTTCACCTGAAGAGGTGTTGCGGCAGGACTGGGGAGGCGACATATCCAGTTCGCCCCGGCCGCCTGACATGGCACCGCGCAGAACCGACCCGTCATCCCTGCCCGGAAATACGGAGGGGGGGGTGCCGCCCGGCATCAGCCCGCCGTCCCCCTGGTTCCCGGTGATGAGGCAAAGCCGTCCCACCCTTCTCTCGGACCTCATGCGTATGATGGAGGAAGGGGACTGGGAGCAGGGAAGCCGCTGGAACTCCACCGCGCCGCGTCCCGTTCCAAGGGACGGAGGGGACAGTGCGTCCTTGCTGGATGAACTGCCGGACGATGCGTTTCAGTCCGATGAGGTACGCGATGATGCTCCCGGACGGTGTGCGCTGGATGAGTCTGAGCACCCCCGGGTCCCCACCGTGGCGGATTGCATCAGGCATGCCCAGGAGGCGCTCTCCTGGGTCAGGGAGGCCTATCCGGACCTCCTGAAAAAGGCCAGGCCCCTGCTGGCTGACCGGCTGACCCAGGATGAATGGACGCGGGGACTCAGTACCGGGCAACAGGGGGGGAATCCTGAGACGGCCGCCACACCGGAGGAGATGATACGGCAGCGGGCAATTGTCCTGGATGCGCGCTTCTGGAACACCCGCACCGTCATGGAAGCCCGGGCGGCCCTTCAGTCCACTGAAGGGACGCAGGGGCCCGATCCGGAGGTTTTTGTCTATCTGCCCGTAGGCCCGACCATTGACCCGGAGGAGGACTTCCTGTCCGCCTGGTGGTGCTGGGCGTGGACGCATGTGGTCGAGCCGCAACCCGGTGATGTGCCCCGGGCGGAGTTGCTCGCTGCCTGGCGGGAGCGCCTGGTGACTTGGGAGGATGGGGCGTCGGGGCGTGAGCGGGTTTATGATGAAATTGAAAGGTCGGTCTGGGGCAGGGAGACAGGCCCGGAGGATGGAGACCCGGAAGTGCTGCCGGAAAACGTCCACCCTTTCGGGTATGAATAGTCGTGTCAACTACCCCGGCCTAAAGGCCGAGGCTTGTCCCTGTACGAAGCAGCCTGGAGTTCCAGGCGCGGTTCCGAGACTTCAGGCTGGTTGACAGCCGCCCTGGCCCTGGAACGGATGTTCCGGGCCGCATTCACGTCAGCGTGGTCCGTGTGTCCACCGCCCCCACACATCCGATGGCGATGGGCGGTTGGCCCTGACGGCATGTCCGCAAACCGGGCACTGCCGGCTCGTGTTGCGTGGATCGATAACAACAACATCAACCCCTGCCTGCTGTGCCTTACCGGGACAGGCTAGGCGATTGGTGAAGTGACTTCAGTGGGTGCCGCCCAGCGGGTGGACCTTGACCCGCAGCTCGATCTGGGAAACCACACCTTCATCCCCCACCCACTGCACATGCGGCATTTCCCCGCGAATCGTCGTCAATACATCGTCCTGATTGAGTTCGGCAATCCGGGAGTACCAGTAGAGGGAGTACCCGTCACGGGCAAGGTCGGAGGGAAAGGCCAGGAAACAGCGGTCAATGAACTCGATCAGGGAGTGGTAGTAGCGGGTGACGGACTCGGGCCCGTAGCTCTGGGCCAACCAGAGCAGGTCATCGAGGTCCGGATGAATTTCCACCAGGACCCCCTCGCGGCGCTGCCGTAGGTGGGAAAGCGGAAGAAATCCGGGATGGGTCGGAATGTAGGGCAGAAGCTGGGAAGGCTCTGAAATCTGTGTCTCGGAAAGCAGACGGCGGACCGAATGAGTGGGAGCCGTTGCGGAACGTGACGGCGGGGCGGTCGGCTCCCGCCCAGGGGCGTCTCCGAGGGAACCGGAGGTCGGGTAACGGTCCGCTACGGTGAACGTCTCGAAGTCAGCCGCCGCAGTGGGCGCCGGCGGCGCGGGTGTTTCGACTGTTCCTGCATCACTCATTGCCGGTGAAGATGCCGGCATGGATGGCAATGGAGCGGAGACCAGCGGGGCCGTCGGAAAGACCAGTGGCGAGGTCGGCGTCGGGCCGGTGGTAACTCCCATGGGATGAGATGGCGGACCCGAAAGTGAAGGCGGCAGGGGAGTGGAATGCACCGCCGGGAGAGAGGATTCCGACGGCGAATGAGCCGCTGTCCCCGTTCGGTCCGGGGAGGCTCCATCTGCCGTATCAGACCCGGCACTTACAGCCGCAGTCAGCGCCGTCGGTTCAAAAAGGTCCTCGTGGGGGACGGTACGCAGTTCGGCCAGTTCGCGGCGGACCTCCGTCAGTGCCGCCCGCTCCCGGTTGAGCGCAAAGGTCAACTGGATGGCCCGGTCCATGGCGCGCTCCTTCTGCTGCTGCAGGGACTCCAGCCACTCGACGAAAAGCTGTCGCGTCAAAGCCGGAGAAGATGATGACTTCTCCAGATAGCGCCGGGCCAGTTCCTGCCAGGCAGCGGTCTGGCGGCTTTCAAACCAGACCCATCCGGAAAGCACCAGCATGAGGAGGCCCAGGGGGATGACCGTGGAAAGCCAGGTGGATTGCTGGTGCGTCTCCACTACGGAAAAAAAGCCGGTCCAGAAACGTGACAGGGCCGCTGGAGAAAAAACGAGCGGTCCGTCCGGCTGGGCGGCGGCCTCGCGGGTCAGCGGCTCCAGGGCAAGGATGAGCTGCCGGGCCACGGGTACCCCGTACCGGGACTCGGCCGTTGCTAGAAAACGGTCGCGTTCCTGACGAAAGGTTTGTGATGATGAACTGTTCAGCAGGCGCTCGAGGTCCGGGCGGCAGTCGAGGAGGGAACTGGAGGAGACCAGCCAGACATAGCCACCGATGATCAGGCAGAAGAGAGTCAGAAGTGTGCGAATCAGCATAACCGTCTCCTTGTCCGGCTTCCGGCGGTCCATTCCGTCCGGAAGGAGCCCGGGCGACCATCCCGGTCAGTGGTCCTCTTATTTGGCCAGAGCCCCGACCACCTGGATGATGGGAATGTAGATGGCCAGAATGACATAGCCAACCACCAATCCCAGGATAATGGTCATGGTCGGGGTGATGAACTCGATGAACCGTTGCAGGGTGTCGTCGAGCCGCGCTTCCATCTCGCGCCGGAAATCGTCGAGCACCAGGGTGCTGCCAGAATCCTTGTATGCCACAAGGGCCCGGTAAAAAGATGTCGTGGCCCCAAAGAACGGCTCGGTCTGCGCCAGCGCCTCGGCTATCGATTGGTATTCACCGTTGAGAAACGCCTCGGTAGCCTGGGTGAACGTCCGCCGGAAGCATTCCAGGCTGATGCTGTCGGCGGCCTCGATCAGTCCGGCGCGCAGGTCGCCAATCCCCACCATCGACATGAAGACGCCAGTCCACTCATAGGCCGCTAACTGCACCAGATACTGATTCAGTACCGGGATGCGCAGCAGGCACCGGCTCTCCAGCAACCGCAGTGCGGGTGAGCGCCGCCGCTGCCAGAGGTACAGCAGCGGGCCGCCGACGAGAAGCAGCAGCACCAGCCACCAGTAGTGTTCAAGGAAGCTGCCCAGATACAGCAGGGAAGCCGTCATGGGGTTGAGCCCGACGTTCAGTGACGACAATAACTCACCAATGACGGGAATCACCTTCCAGATGAACAGCAGGATGACCACGATGGCCACCAGAAGCGTGGCCACCGGCAGAATCAGCTTCTGAATCAGCGAGGTCCGGACCTTCAGCAGACGCTCAAGGAATTGCAGGTGAATCTCCAGAACGGAAGGTTCCACCCGCCCGGTTTTCTGGTCAAAACGTCCGCCAAAATTCCCGGTCCGTTCGCAGACCTCCAGAATCTTGACCGTCTGGGGGGAAAACATCCGGGGAAACTGGCGGCAGGCTTCCGAGAAGGAATAGCCGTGAACCGTCACCAGATCAAAGAGTTCGGCAATGAAAAAGGGATTGAACGGCGTTCCGTCCATGATCAGTCCCTGCCACTTCCGGCGATCAAGGGCAAGGGTGGCATTTTCATATTCCCGCACCAGAAACGAACGAAACCCCTGACCCGTTTCAAGGAAAAGAATCAGCCGCCGCAGAAAGGCAATCTGCTCGGACCGGCTGGCGGTAATGCGGGCGCGTTGGGTCTGACGCTGGGTGGAATGTGGCGCTTCCGCCAGAAGCGCCTGGAAATCCGTCGCCGAAAGGGTTCCCCCGTTGAGGGAAAAACGCCGAAGATCAAACCACCGGGAAGTCATTGTCGCGGGTCCTTTCCTCAGAAATATGCAACGGACAAAGGAAGGCGGTTTCTGAAAATCCCGACCGGAATCCCGGTGCGGCTTTCCGGAAGCCGGAACCATAACCAGAGCCGAAACCGGATGGACAGGCAGAATGAAGGGCAACTATAGCCGACGGCCCCCAGGCTGTCCAGATGGCAAAAAGAGCAGGGAAAATGGAAGCCGGAAAAAAGAAACCGGGCGGGCAGGGCGGAAGGGGATGAGCCTTCCGGCGCCTGGAAAAACGCGCAGAAAAGTGCCGGGCAGGAAAGCGCCCGGCAACCGGATGACAACGGTTTTGACGACGGCTTTCAGGCGGCATCCGTGACAATTTCGGCGTCAATGATGTCGTCATCTTCAGCCGTCCATTCCGGCGTATGCGAAGTTTCTCCGCTCCGTCCGGCAACCGCCGCGGCGGACCCGGCGCCGGTTTTCGCGGCCGCCTGCGCTGCGCCGATCGGGAAAAGGTCCGATTCCGAGGGAATTCCCATCTGCTCAATCATGGCCGTCAGGGAAAGCCGCCCGGAGGCAATCCGCTCCAGGGCCGCCATGAAGCGTGTCCGGTGTCCCCGGCGCATGGCTTCATCCCGCAGGGCCAGGGGGGAAAGCCCCTCCCGCTCAATCATCAGCCGCTCCTTTTCCGTCGGTATCCAGATTTCCGGCAGGGCCATCCGCCCCCGGATGCCGGGTTTTTTGCCTTTCCCCACACAATCCGGGCAGGGCGTCCCATCGGGCAGCACGCCGCGGGAACAGGTGGGCTGCCAGATGGGGATGTTCTCCTTCTGCAGCCAGTCGATGAAGGACTCCCGCGGCAGAACCACCTCGCCGAGCGCGCGATACTGCAGGGCACAGGCTTCCGGGTCGCCCGTCGGACGCTCCAGACGGCCCAGGACCTGATAGCGCAGTTTGGGTGGAATTTCGTCCCAGTGCTGTTCCGCATAGCTGGCCGCCACCCGGTGGTAGGCCTGGTCCACATCCTGCACCCACCCATGGGTTTCCAGATAGCGTTCAATGAGCTGGAGGGTCTGTCCCGTGGGATCGAGCTGACGGAGCCGGTCCCGCCATTCCGTATCGGGTACCGCACAGGTTGGGCAGGACTCCGAAACGAGACACTGGTGAATCACCGCCCCGATCATGGTGGCCAGGTCGAGCGCCGAAACATTGAACGGGGGTTTGGATAGCCGGTACAGCGCCGTAAAGGGCGAGGTGGCATGAAAGGTGGAGACGACATAGACCCCCGTCAGCGCCATCGTGGTGACCATCTGGGCCATTTCACCTTCGCCAATTTCACCCAGAAACACACCGTTGGTTCCCTGCCGCACCAGTGTCTTCAGGTAGCGCAGGGGGGAAGTGCGCTCCTCGGCCGCGCCGTCCGGCCGTAACTCCACCTGCGAAATGAATGGATTGCGGTATTCCACGGGACGCTCCAGCGACACGAAGTCGAGGCCCCTCTCCTGCTCGGCCTTGCGCGCCAGCAGGGCATTGGCCGTGGCCGACTTCCCGCTTCCCATCTCTCCGACCAGCAGCACCAGTCCGCTCCGGATGCGGATGATCTGTCCCATGTCGGCCAGTTCCGCTGGCGTATAACCCAACTGGTCCAGCGCCATGAAATGGTCCCCATCGTTGATGAGCCGGAACGAAAACCGCCCGTTGCATGGCGCATGGCGGTGGCGCGGGTCGAGCAGGGGAAGATAGGACATCCGCACCGTCACATCCTCATACCGCCGCGAGCCGGGCAGAAGCACCTGCCGAAACGTCAGCGAACCGTCGGCCGGCTCACTGAGCGGGGTGGCAATGTCGGCATTCGTGAAAATCCACTGGGCCAGGCGGGCAAAAATTTCATTCGGCAGGGACACCCGCTCGATGGTTTCATAGCGTCCGTTCTGCCGGGCCGAAAACTCGATCCGCTGGGCATCAAAGTCATAGGCAATCCGCAGGTCGGAGAACTTCTCTTCCTTGAGGCGCCCGAGCACGGAAGTGAGCATGGTCTCGATGTCATTGCGCGGATTCGGATCGAGGCGCGCCGTCGTCGTCCCCGCGGCTCCAGCGCGCACCGTCTCCCGCAGGTTTTCCGCCGCCTCCGTCAGCTTTTCCCGGACGGTCAAATCCAGACCGTAAATCTGCTTGAAATAGTCATCGATGAGCCCCGTGGGAACCATCTGGATGGAAACCCGCAACTTTTGGGCAAAATCCTCGTTCCCTGTCAACCGCAGGGCCAGCTGCCGGGACAGTTCCCCATGGTGAATGAGCTGCTCGGCCAGTTTACGCCCGTCATCGCCCTCAACCGCAAACACCACCTGGGTGCCAATCACCCGGCACAACAGCATGCGGTAGGTCCGGGCATACTCAATCGGCAGCAGGGGCGCCAGCTGGAAGTCAATCTGCAGGGTCGTCGGGGGCGTCTTGAAAGCCGACTGAAGGGCTCTGTCAATGTCTTCCGGGCGGAAAATCTCCACCTTGTAGGCAACGGGGCCGCGGACTCCGAGCTGTCGCTGGAAATTGGGCTCCTGGCTGTGGCGCAACAGCAGTTCCTCGGTGGCGGCGGCATGCGCGGAATCCGTGGCCACGTAAAGCACATTCCCTTCAAAACGCAGCGGAAAACAGCGGCAACGGAGCATGTCCGACCGCGGCAGAAGGAACCGGTAGCGATCATTGAGCGCCGGACGGGAATCGGACCGGGACAGATGCTGCCACAGACGAATGGGACTGAGTGAAAAAGCGGACATACCCTGAACTCCACCTGGATGGGAAGAGGACACAGACTGGCGGCCGGATGGCCGGGCAAAAGTCGGCCAAAAGGAAAAACACCAGTCATGACAAGGTTCGTCATTATATGAGTATCAAAATCAAGGCACAAGTACAAAACCGGAAAAACAACCCAGCGGGCTGTGTCTCTATGCGCCATGTAAGCGATATTGTGTCCGGACGGATACATGGGGGCTTCCCTTCCCGAAACCGGAAGGGGCGCAGACCCGGACCCCTGGGGCATCCCGGGGGGACCCGGTTGCCGCCGGACAGACCGCGGAAATGATGGCACATGCCGTTCCCGTGGAAGCGGAACAGGGGCGACGGACTATCCGTTTCGGGGCGGCTGTGTCCGGTCCTCAATGGGTGCGCGCATCCGGGGCCTCCCCTTCGACGGGCGGGTGCGGGGCCCGGAGGAAACCAGTGGTCCGGAAGTGGAGCCGGACGCTTTTTCATCGGGTGGAGCCGGACGCTCCTGTTCCGACTGCTGAAAACGCTTGCGCAGCCGGATGAGGGTAATCCGGGAGATGCGGAAGTGCTGATAAGCCCGCTCCCAGACCCCATAACGCTGAAAGGCCTTGTTCAGCATGGCCATGCCTGCCGCATCAATCCCCCCGCGATAGTTGCCTTCCTCCACATAGGAGGACAAATCCACGAGACAGCGGTCTTCGGAGGTTTCCGTCTCCGGGACGGCTTCGCCGGTGGAGGCCGCCGGAGACAGTTCCCCGGAAGGACGGCGGCCGCGGCGGGAAACCGGCTTGTCCATCTGGAGGTGACCGACGTCAATGACTTCCACATCCGGCGGCAGCAGCGCCACGGTCCGCTGCAGGACACTGCGCAGTTCACGGACATTGCCGGGCCAGCGGTAACTGACCAGGTAGTCCAGACAGGCCTGGGTCAGGGTCGCCCCCTTGCGCAGTATGCCCAGGAAGTAATTGGCCAGGATGGGAATGTCTTCAGGACGCTCCCGGAGCGGCGGCAGCCGGATGACCAGCACGCTGAGCCGGGCGAGCAGGTCGTCCCGGAATAGCTTTTCCTTCACCATCTGCACGAGATCGCGGTTGGTGGCCGCAATCAGCCGGGCATTGGAGCGATAGCTCTGCGAGCTGCCCACCGGACGGACCTCGCCGGATTCCAGCCAGCGGAGAAGCACCGGTTGCTGTTCAATCGGCATCTCCCCGATTTCATCCAGAAAGATGGTTCCGTTTTCGGCTTCCCGGATGGCTCCCAGGCGGTTTTCATGCGCGCCGGTAAAGGCCCCCTTGACATGGCCGAACAGTTCGGAAGCCAGCAGTTCACGCGAAAAACCGGCGCAGTTGAGCGGCAGGAACCGGTTTTTGGCCCGGGGGCTGACGTCGTGCAGGGCCCGGGCGACGACCTCTTTGCCGGTGCCGGTTTCGCCCATGATGAGCACCGGCAGGATGGATTGATTGACATGCAGCGTCCGGAGCATCTCCCGAAGCTTGCGGATGGGCTCGGAGACGCCCAGCAGGGGGATGGTCAGAGGAAGCGGCGGACCGTCATCGCCGCTGGGGGGCTGGATGATGGCCGGCGCCAGACGCCGGGAAAGGTTCAGGATTTCATCCTCGGCCAGATTGAGCCGCTGACGCAGTTGCCAGGCCTCGAGCAGCAGCCGGGCCACACCGTTGGCCCCCATGGCCTGACTGGCGGTTTCCACGACCAGCCAGTCCGGCGGATGCTCCCGCTCGCGTTCCCAGGTCAGATAGACATCGAGGGTTTCGTCGGAGGAAGGCACGAGCGCCAGGTCCCCCCCCTGGCGGACCCAGGCCGAGGAGCGCGACAGGCGCGCCACCTGAAGCAGTTGTTCCGGGGAAAGCTGCTGGGAGTCAATCTGGGGGCAGACCTGAACCGACTGCGTGTGATAGGCGTGGCGCATCTGCTGACGAAGCGCCTGCCCGAGTTCCCCCATGTTCCCCAGCCAGCTTTCCAGCCGCGCGCGGTCCAGCGGCGACGGGTCAGAGCGCTGGGAGGTGTGGTACCACAACTCCCACCCCCGTAACGCGCCCGGAAGATCGGCTTCGGACAGCCGCCCCAGAAAGCGCAGCCAGGAAGGAAGGGCCCGGCTTTCCTCCGGCGTCGGCTGCCGCTCGACCGGCAACCGGCGGAACATCCGTCCCATGGTGTCCAGAATGAAGAAAAAAAGGTGCAGCGGACGGGACAGCGAAGTGATGTACGTCAGCGTCGGAAGGTGCCGGAGATGGGTGGGGGCCTTGCTGAACGGGGAAACCAGCCGCCAGCCATAGGTCAGGGCCTCGTCCAGCCAGGACAGGCTGGACTGCCGCCCCAGCAGGTTCAGGGACTGCCGGTGCTCATAGGCCCGTTCGAGGCGTCCGGCTGCGCCTGAAAGATTCCCGCTCAATAGGTCCGTCACGGCGTACATCAGCAGGACCAGCGGCACCAGATCGCTCCGGTAGCCCAGCGCCCGCTGGTACAGGGTGTCCGTCAGGGCGACCATCCGGTCCAGACAGGACTGGTGCTGCCCCAGCAGAAAGGTGACCAGACAGATATCCAGGGCAATGTCATCGGCCAGGGTGTATTCCCAGAGCTTGTCGGGGAGCCGCTGCTGAATCTCCAGTCCGCGCCCGGATTCACCCGCATAGAGCAGCGCCTGTAACAGCAGGGACAGCAGCGGCCAGGCGCGGGGGGATTCGACCGGCAGGGTCGAGAGGTCTTCCGGGATGAAGTTTTCGGTCTGCGCCAGCCCCCGCAGGGCCAGGGCGACCGCTTCCTCCGGCTGCCCCCGCCGCAGGGCAATCCGGACCAGCAACTGCCAGCCCAGAAAGGGCGGTTCCTTTTCAGCGACCATCTGCGGCCACAGGTTGCGAACCTGATCGTCCAGACCCAGGGCATGGTAACAGAAAGCCTGGACCCAGGGGCGGTACCAGATGTCGGTTGGAGAACCGGTCTGGGTCTGGCAGGCGGTGAGCCAGCTCTCAAAAAAATTGGGTGGCGTGTTGAAGGGAAGATACCCAAGACGCTCCCATCCACCCCAGAGGTTGGCTGGTGTAATTGTTTCACTCATGATCTGTCCCCGCTGAATGCTTCCGGTGATGAACCCGCAGAATGTGGCTCATTTGAGAAACGAGTGACTGGGATTCTATTTCTTTTCTGACACAAAACAAGATTTTGATCCCGCCGAAGGTGACTGAATTTCACCGGAAAAGGTCCGGTTCCCACCCATGTTCAGATTCCGGGGTGGCTTTCATGCGGCGCGGGTGACATGGTGGAGAAAACTTTGGCGCAGTTTTTGCTTGTTACCACACAGTAACCGGATAGAGGAAGGGAGTCAGCCATGCAACTGAACCTGACAAGAGGACGACCGCGGCGTCTTCCCATGAGTGTTTTCAGTTCGGCCGGACTGGTGCTCACCGCCATGATACTGCTTTTCGGCCATGTCCCGGCGGCGGCCGGGCCCGGCGGTGAGGCCCCGCTGGGCCGCCCGGATGCCGGGGCCCTGATCACCAACCGGACACTGGGACATATCCCGTCCGATACGCGGGGGATACCTCCGGCGCCGCGCCGCCGTCCGGTAGGCGCCAGGTCCCGTCCGGGGGTGACGGGACACCGGCGAAAAACCGGGGGGCGGCAGACCGAACGGCAGGCCGAACGGCACTACTGGCAGCAGCGGGCGCTGGCCGTCGCCCGCGAGGAGGGCGTCCCGGCCTGGCTCTTCCTGCGTCTCATCCGCCAGGAGTC
>Ga0209691_1001881_pt1 | contig 11651 bp, 9 predicted proteins | sample YNPMSBMetaG_FD_187120 | JGI IMG/M metagenome (GOLD analysis project Ga0209691, IMG submission 187120) | Anoxygenic and chlorotrophic microbial mat microbial communities from Yellowstone National Park, USA - YNP MS-B MetaG (SPAdes) (version 2) ... | reverse complement strand
AAAAGCGAGACAAAAATATCTACTTTTCAAATCATCGAATAAGAAAATTTTTATCCTTCTATGATTAAAAATATTCAAAACAAAATCGAATATTTAAAAATCTTGGGAATGGATTTTTTTAAATTAACCCAACAAGTCTCTTTAGAAAAGATTTTGATTATTAGTGATAATTGCGAACACGAAAAAATAATTCAATTGTTATCGTCGAATTTGGATAAAAATATCTTTTTTCTTAAAAGATTAAATACCCAAGAATTGATTACAATCATCAATCATGTAAAAACCGAAGATCTTATATTTATTATAGACGAATTTAGCACCGAAGAATTGGAATTTTTGTTGAACCATTTTAAAACCGAGGAAATTATTCAAATCATCGAAATTCTAAATTCTAGAAGAATTCGAAGAGCCATTTCGGAATTAGGCTTAAAAAAAGCAGTAGAAACGATTAAAATATTAAAAATTGATTCTTTAAAATTTTTTTTAGAACACGTTTCTTGGGAAGAATTGTTAAAATTATCCAAACAATTGTCTATTCAGCACATAAAAAAATGGTTAAAGAAAAAAAGCATAGAAGAAACTATAAAGTTGATTCAATTTATTGGTACAAATAACTTAATCGAATTGTTCCAAGCATTAGGAATAGAAAAATCCTTAGCAATACTCGAAATATTGACTATAGAAAATACGATTGTCTTAATCCATCAAATCAAAAAGATGAAGTTGCCGAAAATCTACAAAAAACAGTTAGAGGAATTAAAAAAACCTAAAAATAAAAAATAATTATAAATCTTTTATTATATTTTCTTTAATAATTTCTGCGGGATTTTTGTGGTATTTTATGGCTTCTATGTTTGTTCTGTAAAAATCGTATTCTTTGATGATTTTCTGCAATTGCTGATAGATCTCTTTTGCTTCTATCGACTTTGTTTGAATAATTATTCCCGCGTTTTGTTTTTCTATATATTTTGCATTTTCCAACTGATGATTATCTTTTGCATAAGGATAGGGTATTAGAATCATTGGGAGAGAAAAAAGTATACCTTCTGTAATGTTTCCAGCACCAGCTCTACAGATTAAAACATCAGCTTTTTTAAAATATTCATAGATTTCTGTCGAAAAACCAAAGCATTCGATGTTTTTATTAAATCCAATTTTTTCGAGTTGATTTTTAAAGTCTTCAAGATGCGAAATTCCTGTCTGAATAGTCCAATAGTAATCCTTAGAAAATTCTGGGTAATCTTTCCAAAGATTTAAGATCATCTCGTTGAGTTGTTTTGCTCCTTGACTTCCGCCTGTCATAAAAATGTTTTTTACGTTTTTTTTGGGCTTTAATTCTTTTTGAACAACAAATAATTCTTCGCGAATAGGATTTCCAGTAATCAGACTTTTTTTAGCTATCAATGGATATTTTTTTTCGTCAATAGGAAAAGTTAAAAAAATCCTTTTGGCAAAAAAAGAAAAAAGTTTTGTTACATTTCCTGGAATTACGTTTTGTTCGCACAGATAGATTTTTTTTCTTAGTAAAATAGCACTAATGAGCGCAGGAAAAGTTGGATATCCACCTAATCCAATGATTATGTTAATTTTATGTTTTTCGATGATTTTTATCGATTTTAGGATAGCAAGAACGGTTTTGATGGGAGATAACAAAATATCTTTAAGGTTTTTAGAGATTCTTGGAGAATCATAATAAAAAGGATTTATGTTTTTTTTTATAAATTCATTATAATTTTTATTTCTCTCTAATGTTAAAAAATAGGTCTCAAATTGATTTTTAAATACCTGATATAATGCTATTCCAGGCGAAATATGCCCACCAGTACCGCCTGCTACGATCAAGATTTTATTGTTTTTCATAAGCTTTGTTTTTGGTTAAGTTCAAAAAAATTCCCATCATTATATAATAACTAATTAAAGAAGAACCACCATAGCTAATAAATGGTAGTCCAATACCAGTTGTAGGAATAAGTCCCATTGTTACGCTAATGTTTATCAAAACTTGAACAATAAATAAAATGATGATCCCAGATGCAAACAAAAAAGAAAAAGGATCATTGATTTTTTTTATCAAAAAAAATGCGCGTAAAAATAAGAAAAAAAACAAAAGAAGAATAAATAGTCCCCCAATAAAACCAGCGTTTTCTACGATAAGTGCATAGATAAAATCTGTATAGCCAAAAGTTAGATAGCGATGTCCTACTGCCTGCGAAATATCTGTGCCTAAAAATCCACCTTCTTTAAAAGCGCGATAAGACATGACGAGCTGGTAGCCTTTATCATATTTGTATTCATAGGGGTTTAGCCAAACCTTAATGCGTTCAAAACGATAGGGTTGAAATATTGCTAAAATAATGATCAAAGGTGTGATAGAAAAACCCAATAATAATAAACGAATCCATGGATAACCCGAAACAAAAAGCAAAATAATAAATACAATTAACAATAATAACATCGTTCCATAATGAGGTTGTAAAAATAATAGTAAAAAAATCAGAATCATTGGTAAAAAATCTTTAATATATTTTTTTATATTTTCTTTATAATTAAACCTTTCTAAAACAATTGCTAAATACAACAAAAAACTGATTTTTACGAATTCAGATGGTTGTAGAGAGAATGGACCAATTTGTATCCATCGTTTAAAATCAAAAGAGGTTGTACTTACAGATTTGCTAATACCAGGTACAAATACTAATGTCATCAAAAAAATAGAAGTATAGATAATATACAAATACCATTTTTTTAATAAATTTACTGGAAAAATGATAAAAAAAATCATTAGAACAATTCCTATAAAATGCCAGATTATTTGCTTGTTAGAAAAATAGAACATATCCTTAAATTGATGATATGCAATAATAGAAGAAGAAGAAAAGAGAAACCATGTTCCTGTAATAATTAATATAAAAAATAATAATAAAAAATACAAATCAAATTCTATATATTTTTTCATAAATTAAAATTATAAACTAATTTATTAAAAAATTCTCCTCTTTCTTTATAATTTTTGAACTGATCAAAAGATGCACAAGCTGGGCTAAGAAGTACAACATATTGTTTATTGGGGTCTCTATTTTCTTTTAGTTTTTTTGTGGCACTATTAAAAGCTTCTTCCATATTGGTGTAAGATTCATTAAGGTTGAGTTGAATTTTAATTTTTTCGGAAGCAGAACCATAAGGAAAGATCAACAATCGTTTTTCTTTAAAGATGTTTAAATCTTTTAAAACAGAAAAATCCAAGTTCTTATCCAAACCACCTACAAGTAAGTAAATTATTTTGTTTTCGTAGCTTTTTATCGCATAAAGTAAAGATTGAACCGTCGTAGATTTGCTATCGTTAACAAAAAGGATATTTTCCACTTGTTTTATCTTTTGAATTCTATAAGGAAGGCCCTGATATTTCGTTAAAGTATTATAAAAATTTAGGTAATCGAAAGATAAATTTTTTAATTTTAGATAATGTTCCATTGCTTTAACAGAAAATAGAAGGTTCATTCTATTGTGGTAGTTATCTATGGGAAAATCCTTCCAATAAAAATGTTTATGCTGAAAGATTTCGATAAATTCTTTTTCTATATCTTGGGAATTGATTATGATTGTTTCTATCTGTGTTAACTTATCTTGTAATTGATATTGTTTTATTAAATCTACAACGCTTTGATTTATAATTAAGATTTGATGTGGTTTATAGTAGGAGGGAATAATGTTGAGTTTTGCTAATAGATAATCTTTCATCGAATCGTATCGATCGAGGTGATCCTCTGCAATGTTAAGAAACATTGAAATATCTGGGTTAAAATAAAAAAGTTTTTCTAACTGAAAAGAAGAACATTCTATTACTAATACGCTTGGTAATTCTTTTTTATTTATGTAATTTATTGCAATATCGGACAATGGCAATCCATAATTCCCACATTCTATTGCATCGATGTTTTGAGAGCGAAGCAACGTTGCAGTTAGGTTTGTTGTTGTAGATTTTCCATCAGTTCCAGTTATAGCAATAATAAAGGGTTTTTGTTTTAGATGATAAAATAATACATAATAGCTAAAATCTAATTCAGCGATAACGTCTATTTTTCGTTTTTCTAGTTCTTTTACGATTAGCGAATTTCTTGGAAATCCAGGAGAAATAATACAATAATCAAAAGAATAATGATCTAAAAGATGTTGTATCTCTTCTATATCTTTTAAATTATAATTAGATAAATTTATAAATTCATCAAATTTTAAGTTTTTATTATCATCATAAACATAGATTTTATTGTTAAGTAATTTTAATAAATTTGTTATAGAAGTGCCAGTGATTCCACCAGCACCTAATACAAAAAAAGAACGATTTGTAATATCCATATTATTGTAATCGAAGAGTAGAAATTGTGATAAGAGATAAAATAATACCAACTAACCAAAAACGAACAACAATGCGAGTCTCTGGCCATCCTGATAATTCAAAATGATGGTGTATAGGTGCCATTTTAAAGACACGCTTGCCAGTCAATTTAAACGATGCAACTTGAATCATAACAGAAAGTGCTTCGATAACAAAGATTCCCCCCAAGATTAAGAATAGCATTTCTTTTTTTAGAATTATGATGGTCATACCTAAGGCACCTCCTAATGCTAATGAGCCTGTATCTCCCATAAATACTATTGCAGGTGGAGCATTAAACCATAAAAAGCCAATTCCTGCACCAGCTAATGCAGCAAGAAATACAGAGATTTCGTGTGCATTCTCTACATAAGCAATGTTTAAATAATCAGCTACTTTGGGTGTTCCAGTTAAATATGCTAATACTCCCAAAGTTACAGTTACAATCGAAACAGTACCAATGGCTAATCCATCTAATCCATCTGTTAGGTTAACACCATGTATACTACCAAGTATTGCGAAGTACCATAATAGTATTGCTATAATCAAAGGCATCGTTAATAATGGATATTTATAAAAGGGAATAAAGAGTGAGGTAATTTGATAAGAAATCCCAGTTGGTCTAATTACTTCTTTTGGTGTGTATTTATAATAAAAATAGATAAAGATCGAAGCTACAATGAATGTTAACAACATTTTAGTTTTTGCGCGAAGACCATTCTTATTTTTTAATACTACTTTTGTATAATCGTCCATAAAACCAATTAAACCCAAAAGTAACGTGCAGATTAGTAATAAGTTAAAATGAAGATTTTTAAAATTCCCAAAGAGTAGACACGAGACTAGTAAGCTGAATAAGATCATCACGCCACCCATTGTTGGCGTTCCAGCCTTGCTTTGATGACTTTGAGGTCCATCAACTCGAATGGTTTCTTTAAATTTTAATTTCCTTAACCAGATGATAACCCTATCCCCAATAGCAAACGTTATAATCATGGAGGTTAATCCAGCAAGGGTTGCTCTAAAGCTGACATATCCAAAAATTCTAAAATAACTTGGTACATCAAAATTGTTGTAAATATATTCAAGCATTTTCGAATACCTCTTTTAATTTTTGTGTTACAATTTCCATCTTTGCTGATCGCGAACCTTTAATCAAAAATATTGAATCTCTGTCAATGGGCACAATTAATTGGTTGAGTTTCTTTGCAAGAATTTCGCTATTTTCAAAATAAGGAATATCAATTTTTCCTTTGATCTTTTGATAGCCCTCTAAATAAAATTTCGCATCACTATTACCACATACTGCTAATAGTTCAATGTTATTTTTCGCCAAATATTCTCCTACTTCTACATGACCACTATAAGAAAAATTGCCTAATTCTGCCATGTGTCCAGCAAAGCACGCGATGGAATGATTTTTTCCAAATAGATTAACCACAGAGTCTATTGCACTAATAAAAGAATCTGGGTTTGCATTGTAACTATCATCGATTATGATGCTATTCTTGATATAATAAAATTCGAACCGTTGTTTTGATAGTGGTTTAATTGTAGATAAATTTTGTAAAACCTCGTCCAACTGACTTTTTTTTATGTTAGGAAAAAAATGATTGTGTAAAACTAATAATGTTAAAAAAAGATTGTTGTATAAACCTATGTGTTTTAATTCTGTATTGTTTATTTTATATTCATTCCAGTCAATTTGCGATTGATTTAATTTTCCTAGAAAAATATTATTAAAATTATTTATAAAATCATTCTTATAATTGAGTTGAAAAAAACAACTTTTAAAACCTATTTCTTTTTGTTTTTGCATTACATATTCTTTTAATGGTGCATTGAATGGATAATAAAAAGTACTTTGATGGTTTAGATGATCCAGTATTTCTAACTCTGCTTTTGCTACATCTTCGATCGAATTAAAAAATTCCATGTGCTCTCTACCTATGGATGTAATTAAAGCAATGTCGGGTTGACAGATGCTGCCAAGTAAATCTATTTCTTTGGGATGATTCATACCTAATTCTAAGACAAGTATCTTTGTCGAAGATGGCATATTCAACAAAACTAAGGGAAGGCCTATGTGGTTATTCCAGTTTCCTGTTGTTGCATATGTATTAGGTTCGATGATTCTTAACGATTGATACAAAAAATCCTTGGTGGATGTTTTTCCATTAGAACCTAATACACCAATTACAATTCCTTTAAAACGCTTTCTTTGATCCTTCGCTGCATTTTGTAAAAATTGTAGTGGGTCTTGTGTTAAAATAATATACAAATCTTTTTCAGGTTGAATGTTTCTTATTTCGTTAAAAATCTTTTCTTTTTTCGAGCTTTTAACGATAAACCCAACTGCACCATTTCTATAAGCATCTACGATAAAATCATGACCATCTCTGCTTCCTTCTAGTGCAACAAAGTAATCTTGATTTTGTATTTTTCGCGAATCAAAATGAATGGAATTGATGGATATTTCTTGATGTATTTCAATCAATTCCTGAGAATCTTTTTTATACAAATAAACGAGGATTTTTTCTTGGTCTTTAAAAACATTTGTAAGAAGAAACATTATATCCTAAGTTTTTTTAGAAATCTATAAATCAATTTGAATTTTTTATAGAATTAACTTTAAAAAATACTTTACTTATGTTTAGTTATAATTTATTTGTTAAAAAAATAAAAAAAAGTATGAGAAAAATGTCCTTAGGGTAGATATAATAAATAGTGTGAGCAGGTTTAGGAGAGACAACAGGGGATGTTGTCTTACGACAAAAGGGAGGATACAATCTTTTGAATGAAAAATAAAAAAATAATGACTAAAACTAGGGTGGGTGGGTGGAATTTCGAACAATAGGGATAAAACTTTAAAAAAGAGTGGGATAGGTTGTCGCTGGAAATACCACAGCGGCAACTTTACAAAAAATTACTGGGGAAACGATTATGGCAAAGAAAAAGTTCAAGCTACAAAAGATAGAAGGTACAAATTATAATGAAGAAGCAAATCCAGAAAATATCAATCCGGAAAAATTAAAAGCAGTAGAGAGTACAATTCAACAAATCGAAAAACAATTTGGAAAAGGCTCTATCATGAAATTGGGAAGTTCTACGATTCAAAAGATTGATGTTATACCTACGGGTGCATTAACACTAGATATAGCCTTAGGAGTAGGTGGATATCCCAGAGGAAGGATTATAGAGATTTTCGGACCAGAATCATCTGGTAAGACAACCCTTTGTCTTAGTGCAGTGGCAGAGGCACAAAAGATGGGAGGTGTTGCTGCTTTTGTGGATGCAGAGCATGCATTGGATCCTATCTATGCAAAAAAGATTGGTGTTAACATCGATGAGTTGTTAGTTGCTCAGCCTGACTGTGGCGAAGAAGCGTTAGAAATTACAGAATCCTTGGTTAGATCGAATGCAATCGATTTGATCATTGTTGATAGTGTTGCAGCTCTTGTGCCTCGAGCAGAATTGGAAGGAAACATGGGAGATGCGCAGATTGGTCTACAAGCTCGGTTGATGAGTCAGGCTATGAGAAAACTAACAGGAACTATTTCTAAATCTAAGGCAATTGTGATTTTTGTGAACCAGATAAGGAATAAGATTGGTGTTATGTTCGGTTCGCCAGAAACAACCACGGGTGGAAATGCCTTGAAGTTCTACGCTTCTGTAAGAATGGATATTCGAAGGGTTGAGACATTAAAAAAAGGCGAAGAAGCTTATGGTAATCGCGTAAGGGTTAAAGTGGTAAAAAATAAAGTAGCACCACCTTTTAGACAAGCTGAGTTTGATATAATTTTTGAATCGGGAATTAACCAAATCGGATGTATCGTAGATGCAGCCTTAAACTATGAACTTATAGAAAGAGCTGGAACATGGTTCTCTTATGGTGATATTAAACTAGGTCAAGGGAAAGAAAATTGTTATACCTTTCTGCAAGAAAATCTAGAAATACGTAAAGAGATTGAGCAAAAAATTAGAGAAAAACTATCACAAGAGAATATTACGCATAGTAAAAATCTTACAACAAACCAAATGGATTCGGACGAAGAAATTGAATATAACCCAGAGACAGGAGAAATCCTCGAAGAGGAAATTAGCTAAAAATTGATTGGTCAGCCGATTTTATCTTGTATAATAGTTGTCAGCCTGACCACTTTTTTTCTTTTATCTTTTATGAAAGAAGTAGGTATAATAGGAGCAGGTGGACTTACTGGTAAAGAATTACTAAAATTATTGAATCAGCATCGTTATCTTGTACCCGTACACATTACTAGTAATCAATATGCTGGAAAAAAGGTAAAAGAAGTTTTCCCAGACTTACAATTAAATAAAATTGCAGATTTAAAATTTTCTCATCATGATGAAAGTATACCAGAAAAAATACCTTTGTTTTTAGCTATTCCCAATAAAGAATCGATGGAGTTAGTAAATCAATTTTATAAAAAAGAAAATCGCGTTGTAATAGATTTAAGTGGAAGTTATCGAATTGATAATCTTGAAATTTTTAATAAATTTTATGGTTTTGAACACAAATATCCTGAGATTTTGAGCGAAAAGGTGTATGGTTTAACAGAGGTGTATAGAGATGTTATCAGAAATTCAATGTTTGTTTCTAATCCTGGGTGTTATCCTACTTCTGTGTTAATTCCTTTGTTTTATTTTAGAGAATTTATAAAAAATGCAGAAAATATCATCGTTGATTCTAAATCTGGCGTTTCTGGTGCTGGTGGTAGGGTAGAAGATGCTGGATTTTCCTTTCAAAATGTTTACGAAAATTTTCGCGCTTATAAAATTTTAAAACATCAGCATGAACCAGAAATAGCTCAATATCTAAACGAATTTTCTGGCTTCAATGGAAATATTGTTTTTACACCGCATTTATTGCCTATTTTTCGCGGGATTCTTTCTACCATCGTGATTACGTGGAAAAAAGATTTTCAACCTAATGACGTCGAATTCTACCAAAAAATCCAAAAAGCAACCGAAAAAGAACCTTTTGTAAGATTTTACAAAAATCCAGAAGAAATAGAATTAAAAAATGTTCAGTTTACAAATTATTGTGATTTTGCTTTTCGAAGTAGAGATAATATTACGGTAATTGTTTCTGCTATTGACAATTTAGTAAAAGGGGCTGCTGGTCAAGCATTACAAAACTTGAATTTAGTTTTAGATTACGACGAAGTAGAAGGTTTAAAATGATTATTCTTGTATCGTAGAATCTATGAACCTTTTAATGTTATCTTGACGGCCAAAAATTAATAATACATCCTCGTTGGTTAATTTATATTCTGGTGTAACGTCGATTTCTTTGTCTTTTTGCTTGATCATTAATATGTTGATATTGTAAACAGAACGAATATCAATATCTTTAATAGGTTTATCTAAGTATTTTTTTGGAACTTGTACCTCTAAAATTTCGTAATTGTCAAAAATGGAATAACTTTTCCCAATAATATGATGTTTTGCTAAAAGAGACATATTTTTTGCAGCTTCTTCTTCTGGGTTAAATATCTTTTGTATATTAAACATTTTTTCCAGGATTTCCTTTTGAATTTCGTTTCTATACCTTACAATAATTCTATCTTTTGGACAATGTTTTTCTAATATTTTGGTTGTTACGATTAATGCTTCAAAATTGGCAGAAGATGTCAAATATATTAGATCCATATCGCGTATTCCTTGTGCTAACATAGATGTTTCGTCTGTGGAATCTAAACAAACGGCGTGGGTACAATAGTCTTTGATATCTTCTATTGTTTTAAGATCTCTGTCTATTGCTGTTACTTCATGTCCATCTTCATTGAGTTTTTTCACTAATGCTTTACCAAAATCTCCTAGGCCGATCACAGCAATCTTTTTGATACTTTTCATTTTTTTTCTCCTATCCTACTATTACGTATTCTTTAGGATATTCATAGCGCAGTTCTTTTGCTTTGGGAATGATTGCTAATAGCATAGATAATACACCTATTCTACCAGTAAGCATTATTAGAGAAAGAACAACCTTGGATATATTCGTTAATTCTGATGTTATTCCTAATGATAAACCCACTGTACCATAAGCAGATACCACTTCGAAACAGATTTTTAAAAAATCATGTTTTTCGAAAATTGATAATAAAAAAATTCCGACAAAAATTGTCATCAGTGATAAAAGAACATTGGAATAAGCGCGAATAATCGTTTCTTCGTCAATCCTTCGATTAAACATATTTACATTTCTATTACCCCTAAGAAGATTCATTATATGATTTAAAGCAATAGTTATTGTAGTGGTTTTTATACCACCACCAGTCGAAACAGGAGAAGCACCAATCCACATCAACAAGAATGTAAAGAAAATTAAAGGCATAGGAAACGTATTGTAATAGAGTGTATTAAATCCAGCTGTTCTTGGAGTAACTGCAAAAAATAATCCATGGAGAATTTTTTCTTCTAAATTTAATTTCATGTTATATATTTCGCTGAAGATTAAAAATACAATAAAACTCGTAGACCAGATTATAGCATTCGAGATTAAAACAATTTTCGTTGTTAATGATAGTTTATGTTTTTTATTTATAAATTTATTTAATAAATCATTGATAGTGGGAAAACCAATTCCACCAAACATAATTAATAACATGATTATATATACGCTAATTGGAGAAATCATCGACACATTGTATAAATTTTCTGTATACAGACTAAAACCAGCATTACAAAAGGCAGATATACTATGAAATATTGCATAAAACATTTTACTTTCGTTTTTTGGTATTAATTCATTAGGCAGCGTAAAATAAAGAAGGATGGAACCAATTGATTCAATAATAAAAGTAAAAAGAGCAATGTTTTTCAAGGTGTTTTTTACTTTATCAATAGAGATTTCGCTAAATAAGTCCCTCATTACGATTTGATTGGTTAAGCTTACTTGTCCAGATAAGTAATAAGAAAAAAAAGAGGTAAGAGTCATAAGACCTAATCCACCAATCTGAATTAAAACCAATAAAATGATTTGTCCAGCAAGGTTTAAATCTTTACCAATATCAATACTAGCTAACCCTGTTACACACGTTGCGCTGACTACGTTAAAAATTATATCTATAATATCGATAGGATTATTATGAGCATTGGGAGATGCTAATAGTATTACCCCCAAAGAAATAATAAAAACAAAACTCATCAAAAAAATCAACGATGGATTGATCTTTTTATATTTGATATTCGATATATTTCTACTAAAATGTAAAAAATTGTTCACTAATATTAAAATTTGCGATATCGACAAGTA
>Ga0209691_1001879_pt1 | contig 11652 bp, 9 predicted proteins | sample YNPMSBMetaG_FD_187120 | JGI IMG/M metagenome (GOLD analysis project Ga0209691, IMG submission 187120) | Anoxygenic and chlorotrophic microbial mat microbial communities from Yellowstone National Park, USA - YNP MS-B MetaG (SPAdes) (version 2) ... | reverse complement strand
CGTGTAAATGCTTGCCTATTGAGCCACCTTTCTTTGAAAGTGTCTTCAAATGTTTCAAATTGCATCTTTTTGAACTGATTTTGAATGTAGTAAGTCTATTTTTGCAAAGTTAACTCAAAAACACCTTTGGCTTCATGCGATATACCTTTCTTCTCTGCTTATGTCTTACTTCCGCTTGTTCTTTAACTGACAAAAAAATGGACTGGACACGAGGCGCAATTTTCTATCAAATCTTTCCTGAACGCTTCTACAACGGCAACCCGAACAACGACCCTTCGCCCGACAAATCCACACCAACCGCCAAAGCACACCGTTGGACAAGCAACTGGTATGCACTCTCCGATGAAGAGAAAAAACACTCGCCCGACTTCTGGCAAAACATCTACCGACGCAGATACGGCGGCGACTTGCAAGGCATCTTGGAAAAATTAGATTACCTGCACTCGCTTGGCGTTACTGCGATTTATCTCAACCCGATTTTTGAAGCCCCATCAGCACACAAATACGACGCGACCATGCTTCACCATGTTGATGTCAATTTCGGAAACGCTCCCGAAGACGATTTGAAACGGATTGCCCAAGAAGATTTCAGCAATCCTGACACTTGGAAATGGACAAACGCCGACTTGCTTTTTTTGAAACTCATCGAAGAAGCCCACAAGCGCAACATTCGCATTGTGATTGATGGCGTGTTTAATCACGTTGGCACAACTTTTCCGCCATTTCAAGATGTCGTCAAGCATCAAGAACGCTCACGCTATAAAGACTGGTTTGAGATTGTGAGTTTTGAAGATTCAACATCGGGAAAGAAGTTTGATTACAAAGGCTGGTGGGGACACAAGTCGCTTCCTGAACTCAAACGCGATTCGCTCAACGGTCTTGCCGACGCGCCCAAGCAATACATCTTTGCAATTACCAAACGATGGACAGCCCCAAACGGCGACCCTTCCAAAGGCGTTGACGGTTGGCGACTTGATGCCGCCGATGACCTCCCGCACGCTTTCTGGAAAGAATGGCGAACATTCGTGAAATCAATTAAGCCCAATAGTTTTCTTGTTGGAGAAATTTGGAAAAACGCCAAAGACTGGATGCAAGGCGATGAGTTCGATGCCGTGATGAACTATCAATTCGCTGTCTTTACGCACCAACTTTTTGTGCAAAAAGTCTTGAAGCCGTCGGAGTTCAAATTAAAAATTGAAGAACTGCTTGGCTCTTATCCTGATTCCGCAAATTACACTCTGCTCAACCTCTACGATTCGCACGACACCGAACGCTTGCCCTCGCGCATTGTCAATCCAAATCGCCATTTTGATTACTACGCAGGACTTCGCGCTAATAAGGATTACCAACTTCGCCCGCCGAATGAAGAAGAATATCGCCTTCAAAAACTTTTGATGCTCTTTCAATTCACCTACATCGGCTCACCTATGATTTACTACGGCACCGAAGCAGGAATGTGGGGCGCAGATGACCCCGACTGCCGAAAGCCAATGCTCTGGAAAGAATTTCAATACGATGATGAAAACGCCGAACTCATCACAGGAAAATCCAAGCCGTTCAAAATTGCTTTCAATGAACAAGTCTATCGCGATTACAAAACACTGATTGACTTACATCATCGGCATCGCGCTCTCAAATATGGTTCGTTCAAATTTTTGATTGCGGACGATGAAAAAACTCTTATCGCGTTTGAACGTGCCTTTGAAGGCGAAAAAATTATCACGCTCATTAACGCTTCCGATACGGCTCAAACCGTTGAACTCAAATTTTCCAACAAGTTAACTAACTTGCTTACCCAACAAACATTTGAAAGCAAAAATGGAAGAGTGATTTTGGAAGTTGCTCGCAAAAGTGGCATGATTTTGCGTTATGAATAACCTTTTCTTTCCAACATCTTTCAATGCAGTGGATTTACAATGATTTCCCACTCTCGGATTTCCGAAAAAATCTGTTGGAATAAACGGCAAGTTTCGCCCTTGATTGATTGCCGGACTGTTTTCTTGGAGTGCGAGCGATGGCAACTGCCACATTGGGTCGCCCGATAGCGATGCACTGTCGCGGGGCGCATAATTTGGAACGGCAAGTAAATCGGAGAGCGTGTTACAGAGCGTTGCATCAATTTGCGCCACGAAGCGATTGTCGCCTACAACATCGGAAAGCACCGATAAGAAGTTGTTATTGCTTACTGCAATCGACAATGCTTTCCAGCGCATTGCAAAGTGATTCGCTGTTCCGCCAGTTCTAGCGTTGACGAAAATGTTATTGACGAGCGTATCGTTGCTGAAATCCGCCGTTGTGCGAAATGCGTAACTCGAGACATTGCGCGTGCTTACGCCGCCGAGAAATACAGAGTTATGGTAAAACCGATTCCCAGCGTTGTTGCTTAAAAGCGAGTAGATGCCATATGATGTGTTCGCCGTCGGCTGTGGAATTAAGTTAATGCAGTTGTTGTAGACAAAATTGCCCAAAGACCCAGACCCCAAGAAAATTCCAAAACCCCCGCCAAGCTATCCGCTTTTAAGTCTCTGATAAAGTTGTTGGCTATCGTCGTATTGATGCATGTTGAACCCTCGACGTTGATGCCATAAACAGCACTTCTGCCACGTCGCATTTGAAAAATTTCATTTCCATCAATTACCACACCATCGACATCGGCGTTCAAAGTGATGCCGAATCGAGCGAAGTCATAAATGGTATTTCCTTTAATGATGGCATTGGTGATGATTTTTCCGGGGTCTCCGTCTAAATACACGCCGAATGTATTTCCACCAACGACCGTGCAATTCAGCAGTTGAAGTGCGTTCATTCCAGCTTCTGGCGTTGAAACTTGAAATGTTGACCAATAGACCGGCAAGGAAAATCCCGTTTGTGCTGTGTTGTTTTCATGAGTGATGATGAGATTTTTCAGCGTGCAGAAATCTGACCCGTTTGAAATGTAGGTTGTGAAAAACTGATCGCTTTCGTTGAGCCGTCGCCCGTTCAAGGTAATTCGCTTTGTTGTGTCACCGCTTCCCGAAGAGCCGTCAAAGGTGATATAGTCCGAGTTTTGAATACGTATTCCCCAAAGCAGATTGCGTATATCGAAGTTAATAGACTTACTACATTGAAAACAGTTCAAAAAAAGCAAAAGGAGAGAATGTAACCTCACCCTGTCGCTGCGCGACGTCCCTCTCCTTGCGAAAGGAGAGGGACGTTTCGGCAACGCCGAAACAGGGAGAGGTCAGGGGTAAGGCTTTGCGGTCAATGTTGCTTAAATCACGCATTTCTTGATGTAGTAAGTCTATTTGTTCTGTGTTATTTGTTCTGAATATATCCAAACGCCGTCGTCTGCGCCCACAAACACCCATTCATCATGGCAGAGTATCGGCGTTGCTGACCGAGTAAAGAACTGTTGGATAAAGTTTTTTCCGCCGTCTTTTGAGTAAAACACGCCGCTGTTGCCTGCGATGAACATATCGAAGTTTTTATTTATTGCGATTGAGCGTGCGACATCAGGCAACATGGTTATTGTTTGCCAATTTTCCCCGCGATTGGTTGATTTATCCAAGTGATACGGCTCTTGCGTAGAAAGCATATAAAGATTTCCTTGCTCGTCTTGAAAGAGTGCGTAGCCATTTTTGTTCGGGTTGAGATTTTTGCTGAACGACCGTCCGCCATCGGTAGACTTGTAGAATCCTATTCCCTTTCCCGACTTTGCGCTCACACCTGCGTAGAGATAGTTTGCGCTGTCTTTATCCGTTAGCAACGCATATACGTTCAGCCCTTGCAATCCGACCAATTCAAAGTTGGCTCCAGTGTCGGTTGAACGAAATACGCCGTCGGACGAAGAGACATAGATGTAGCCATTTTTACCGATTGCAACACCCCATGGCTTGCTTCCATTGAACGCAGATGTGTCTTTGACCTGAAATGTTTTGCCATCGTCGGTTGAAAGAATCAATCCGCCCAAGTGATTGGCGGCAACAATGAGTCCTTTGCCATCACTTGCAATAGACCAAATCGTATGTTTGCCTGCATGATAGAGCGTGTCCCAAGTCTTGCCGTTGTCGGTTGTTCGGAACACTTTTGCGTGCTGTGCTCCTTTGAAGCCGCCTGCATAAATGATACCTCGCTCATCTTTAGAAAGTGTCCAAATATGTTTGCCGTTCAAACTATGGATTCTTTCCTGTGCTGTGGCTTGAATGCACATCACCACGAGGCACAACCACAAGAGATAGTTTTTCATTGATGACCTTTCAGCGGTTATTTAACTAACAGCATTTTTCTGGTTTGCACGATATTTTCTGCTTGCAATCGGTAAAAATAAATGCCGCTCGAAAGATTTTGCGCCGTGAAGTTGACCGTGTATGCGCCTGCTTGCATTCGGCGATTGACCAGTGTCGCGACCTTTTGACCGAGAACGTTAAAGACTTCGAGTTTCACGTCGCTCGTTTTTGGGACAATGAATTGAATGGTTGTGGTCGGATTAAAGGGGTTGGGATAGTTTTGCGAGAGCATGAATCCATCAGGCTTGGACGTTGGCTCTTCTGTTGAAACCGTTCCTGATGAGGTTAGGATTGTTCCATTTGTTCCGACTACCCAGAATCGATTGTTGATTGATGCTACACCTGTGAGGATGTTTCGAGTGGGCGGAGTTTGTCTTGACCAGTTTGCGCCGCCGTCGGTGGTTAGATAAATCGCGCCTGATGATCCTACAATTATTCCATTTGTTTCAGAAGTGAATTCAAGGTCGTTAATCTGTTCGGTTGCTTGTTGCGGAGAGACTTCACTCCAACTGTTTCCTGCATCGGTTGTTTTGATAACTCGCGACGCGCCGGTTGTGCTTCCTACCGCATATCCAACTATTGAATTAACGAACTTTACTGCGTTAATGGTAAAATTTGATACAGGGTTTGGACGGCTTTCCCAAGTAGTTCCGCCGTTGGTTGAGCGCAAAATTGTCGAGTTTGCGCCGACGGCAATGATTGTATCAACGCTTATGGCATCAACTGCATTGAGCGTTGTCGTTACTCCTGTGTTTAAGACTGTCCAAGTGTTGCCGCCGTTGGTGGTTTTAATGGCATTTCCGCTTTGTCCAACGGCATAGCCGATGTTATCGTCAAGAAATGAGACACCCAAGAGTGCGGTCGTTGTAGGCGTAATGGAGACGGATTGGCTGTTCCAAGTTGCGCCACCGTCGGTGGTTCGCAATATGGTTAAGTTATCTCCGACAATTGTTGCAGTATTCAGCGAAGGGGTTGAGATGCGACGCAATGTTCGCGTGGTATTGCTGGATTGCAGTGTCCAAGTGTCGCCACTGTTCGTGGTTTTCAGTATTGTGCCTGAAAAACCGACGGCGTATCCGTTTGTGGAATTTGGAAAAGCAATGCTTCGCAGTTGTGCGTAGGTTGGTGCGGGTTGTGTCCAACTGCTTCCTGCATCGGTGGTTTTCACAAGCAATCCGCCTTGTCCAACGGCAATGCCGGTTGTTTGACTGCCTTTGGCGAAGTCGAAGCCTGCAATGACTTGTGTGGTTAGTGTTGGGGCTTGTTGTATCCAAGTTGCGCCAGCGTTTGTTGTGCGCCAAATCGTGCCGAGCCGCCCGACCGCAATTCCGAGTGAATCAGTTGTGAAGGTGATGGATTCAACGACGAAGGCAGGAGTGACGGGCGTTCCTTGCCAAGTGAGTCCTGCATCGGTGGTTTTCCAGATAGTTCCCGTTCCGCCCACGAAGCCGACGGTGTTGGAAATGAATGTTGCGCACCAAAGCGTTGTGGTTGAAAGTCTGTTTGTTAAAGTATCCCAAGTTGCGCCGCCGTTGGTGGTTCGCCAAATGCGCCCGTTATTTGCGACAGCGATTGCTGTTTGCGCATCTGCCACCGCAACATCGTAGAGCGTAATGGATTGAGGTGCTTGTAGAGTAATGATTTCCCAAGAGATGCCGCCGCTTGTTGTCTTTAAGATGTTTGCTCCGCCAGCAACATAGCCTGTATCAGCGTTCAAAAATGCAACGCCTCGAAGAATCGTTGTGCTTTGTGAGACAGGCGAAACTATCGTGTCCCATTGTAGCCCACCGTTGATTGTTTTCAGAATCCTGCCTCCTGTGCCGACTGCGAATCCAATCGTGCTTGTTGGAAAATCAACTGCTTCCAAATCTTGCACTCCGCCCGTCTCGATTCTTGTCCAACTAGTACCGCCATCGGTTGTCCGAATTATTGTTCCCCCGTCTCCGACGGCAACTGCGGTGTTTATGTTGATGAACTCAATGTCGCTGAGCGAGTTTCCTTGTGGCAATGGATTTTGCCAAGTCCATGTTGTTTGTGCCGTTGCTGATTTCAAGGCGAAAAGGAGCAGAAGTGCGAAGATTATCTTTTTCATTGTTCTGACGGTTTAGTGTTATTAAATGAGTTGAGAGTCAGTAGAATGTAACTTGTAGCGTTGCCATTAAGCCGTTGCGTTTGAGTTGAGCCGTGCGACGAACGTGATTGGAAACTGCGACTTCAATCAGCGTTTTTTTGAACAGAAGCCCGAATCCGCCTGTAAATTCAAGTTGTTCCACATTGTCGACACCGGTTACTACATCAATGCCGTTTTTTGAAAAGCCGATACCGAGCCGCAGTAGCAGTGTTTGAAATGTTTTTTGCTCAATTCCCGCGCTTACTCTTGTCCAAAGTGCCTGTCGTTGGGTGAATTGATTATCGATGTAGAGCGAACTATCCATTGACCTTGTGCCAACAATCAGTTCGATGCCGAAAAGGGTATTTGTCGCAGTTATGGCTTGCGCGCCCGAAATTGTCGCATAAACTTCGTTTAGCGTCCACTCTGCCAAAAGCAAGTTTCTTCTTGAGAGCGACCCCCAAGTATTTGCTCGTTCAAATGACACCATTGCGGTAAGGTTGTTTGTGGGGGTCTGTCGCCGCACGATGCCCGACGCGCTTAATTGTTCTTGGTTCGTGAACGTGTCCTCGATATCAACTAAGCCGCTACTTGGAACGCCAATCGAGAAGTTTCGGCGACGCAGGTTAGCGACAATTCCACCTTCAATCATGCTATTCTCGGATTTGTAAATGGCTTCCGCGCCCCATCGATAAGCACGCCGCTTGGTGAGCGAATTGAGCGTTGAACCGATAGCCACAGTAGAAAACCGGTTGCCTCGAAATTTTCGGAGCGAGATATTGAACACATCAACACCGCGTGCATCGATTTTCTCTTGACCGTCTTCTATTTCAAACAATGTTCCGATATAAACTGTGTTCATTTGATACATCACGCCAGCGCACACATTCAGATGACGGTCAATCGTTCTTGCGCTCGAGCCGATAAAGCGCAGTGCATCTATCAACCGATAGCCTCCTTCAATGCCAAACGAAATCTGTTCGGAAAGCGAGAAACTGTAAATCGCATAGATTTCAGGTTGTTGAAGCTTTGCACCAGAGACTGTATCGTCAGTGATGTAGAAGGGTCCTGCGTGATATGGGAAAAGTTGAACGGCGTTTGCCACACGCGCTCGTTTTTCATAGTTGAAGTTTGCACTGCCGAAGAAAACTTTGTCGCTCCCAAGTGCTATCAGTTGTTCGACATTATTTTCGGAAGTCCATTGTGCTTCGGCATCAAGTCTTCGCCGCAAGTCTCCATTTTCCGAATAGAACTGTGGGACAAAGCGCAACATGTTGCTAAGTGTCTTTGTATCTGCAATAAATCCGGCGGGGTTTTGATTCAAGCGAAACGCACCGAGTTGAACGAGTGAATCGACAAACGCCCATTTTGTTCTGCCTAAGGCGTTGAACCTTGCCGTTGGATACAATCGGTCTTGTGCGTTGGTCAATCCTGCAAAAAGCACGGTCACTCCAATCGTGAAGAGTATTGAGCGATGATTTTTTATCACTGTCTTTTAGGCGTTGGACGGTCAAGCATTCGAAAATCCAATGTGCTGTTGTTGGTGTCGTAGCCCGGCTCTCGGCGTTGCATGGATTTGCCTTCATATTGAGACGGACCGAGTGCGAAGCCTCTATCGACGCGCGAATCCAAAGTTTTGGGTGCGGTTGTTGTTGGTTGATACTCCACCCCGTCAAGAATCGTTGAAATATCAATTCCATCTGCCCAAACCGAATCGCGCCCATCGGAGAGAATGACCACGTCGCTGACAAGATTGAGAATAAAGTCTTGGGGTCTGTCGGGGCGCATATTCAAGATGTTCGGCACATTTGGATTATCGACATCATTCGGCGAGAACTGATTGAAAAATTCCCAATCGGCGTTCTCGAGGTTGATTGCCGATGAAATCACTTGGCTGTGGTTGATGGCATCTTGTGCTAACACGAGAAACTCGCCGGGCTGAATTGGGTATTGATTTCCGCCCGGTGTTCCCGGAAATCGGAACACATATGTTGCGCCGTCAATATCGCCATCGTCGCCTTCATCTGCCCCTGGTCCTCTTCCATCTCGATTGCCTGAAAATCGCATGACCATCACGCCATCTAAGTATCGTACACTGTCGGAAGCGTTGTAGAGTTCGAGATATTGGTCGTAAAAAAAGAAGGCGTTGTTGATAGGTCCGCACACATAAATTTCATTGATGACAATTCCAGAGCGCGGCACAGGGCTGACATAAATCGTGTCTTCTCTCCGTTGATTCGCCGCTACGGAAAGCCTTTCCAAACTTCCGAGCAGCGCGATTTGCGGGTCAATCGGATGTCGCCCTTGAACACCCACATCGTAAGACGACACAGGCAAATTTGCCATCACTGCTCTGCCGAAGTCATCGGTTCTAAACAGCATGATGCCGTATTCCGACGACAAGTAGACTTGGGCATTTCTGACAGGCATGAGATGATTTTGGCCTGTGCTATCCCATACTGCGACAATGTTCAGTTGTGCTGTTCCGTCTTTTAGGTCGGGCTTTGTTCCAAGTTCGCACGCCGATATTGAGAGAACTGCAAGAAAAAATGCGACAGGGCTTATGTGTTCTGCGGCTTGTCTCATTGCCAGATAGAGTCAAAATTGAAACTTAATTGCATACCGTAGAAAAGCGGGGGATTTCGAGGCTGTTGAACGCGGTCACCGTTGATGTTGATGACTTGCTCGAAAATTGCGGGGTCGTCTAAGAGATTATTGATGTAAAACGACACTTCGCCTCCCTTCCAAAGAGCTTTGCTCACATTCAAACTCCACAGAAATTTTTGCGGCTTTCGAACCACTCTTGCGTTGAAGGCTCGCTGTGCTTTCTGTGATTCGTTCAAGCGTGCTTCATCAACAGGCTCGGTAACCGTTGTCTGTGCTTGGTCGAGCGCGAGATGCTCGAGGCGAAGTGTAATCCAAAGCCCCAGTTGAGGCGCAAGGTAGCGCGCAGAGTAACTTAACAATGCCCGCTGCACTCGCCGTTCACTTGGCGGATACGCAAGACCAATGAGCGTATCAATCAGCTCGCCTCTTACTTGATAATTCGCGCTTTGTCCAATGCTTGCATCTGGATTTGCTTTGTAGACAAAGCCTCCTCTCGAACTATTGATGCTCGTATAGCCGCCTGAAATCCGTAAGTCCAAATTCAGTGATGCGATTGTGAGAAGTGAAAGTTCTATGCCGCGCGTTATGGTTCTTCCTAAATTTTCTGCTCTTGTAAATGTGCCGATGTTGTAGAGCGTTATCGCGCCGTTGTTATTCACAGACGAAAACACGGGAAAGACTTGCGATTCAGGCTCATTAAATCTCTCACGGTAAAAACATGAAATGCTCATGGTTGCAATTCGGGGAAAAGACTGGTCAAGAGAAATTTCGGCTTGCTTCTCGAAGTAGCCTTGCAAGTTTTCTGCACGTCGTGGCAAATTGAAAAACTCCGTATTGCCTGTTACTGGATTGCGCCAACGCAAAACCTCTGGGGGCGGAAAGATGTTGCTCATAGCAGGGGATTTAGATGCCGTGCCTGCGCCGAACCTTATCTGCGTTTTGCTCATCACTGCTGCCGACACATTGAGGCGTGGGTGAAAAAACGCACCGTTCTTTGCCGCAAAGAGTCCGATTGGATTGTATAACTCGTATCGTAACCCGGCTACTATGGTCAGCGGAACGATGAACTTTCCGATGATGCGGTCCTCGGCATACAGGCTCAACAGTGTTTGCGACGGAATATCATCGAAAGGATATGAGACTCTTCCCGATTCTGCGCCATAATAACTGAACAGCGAATCAATTTTGACCCCTTCACCCCGATTGGCATTAAGTTGCACATCTATTCCGATCAGCGGCTGATGAATCCATTGATTAAACAACCAGCGCGTCTGCATTTCGAGCCGTCCGCCAACCGTCCATTCTGCGCCAAAATTTTCCACTCGTCCAATGTAGCTGGCAACGGTATCTCCATTTGGTAAAATCCTCACATCGCCTGAAATCAGGCGCGAGCGCATACTGTTTTCACGACGGAAATTCACGAAGGCATTGTAGTTGATAACGGTTGCATCGCTTGTATTCCACTTTCCCCAAGAGGTGCCGTTGAGCGTGTAGCCGCGATTGTAGTTTTCAGTTTTGAACACGTCGCCCTGCGGACGTTCTTCATCGCGTATGCCTTGCGCCAAAAACTTGTGATTAAGACGGATAGTGGAATCAAGAAGTGTGTGAGAAAGGGTAACTTGACCGGTGTAGCGTGTGAACTCATCGCCGCTGAAACGCACTTCACGCTCCGATTGCGCAATGTTGAAATTGTAGGATAGAACGGCTCGGTTCAGTAATTCTAATGCGCCGCCGCTATTGGCTTCGCGGGTGTCAGGGTTGTTGCGCACAATCACACGATGCGGTTGTTTTCCAACTTTTGTTTTTACGTTGATGATTCCCGAAGTCATATCACCGTATCGTGATGACGGAATTCCTCTTATCACTTCGATTTCTTCGACATTTGCGGCGGGGATTTGGCGCAAGTCAGAGCCCCTTCCAACGGTTGAAATTCCAGTTGTTGCATTGCTCAATCGTTCGAATTGTAAGTTTGCATTGTTAGAGACGGGCGCACCGTCCAAAATGACTTGCGTGCCAAAGGCTGAAAGCGGGTCTGCTATGTCGCCACGAACTGCCGCTTGCGCTGCTCGTCCTAAACTTGGGTTTTCCGTTCGTTGAACGCCCGGCACTAAAAACAATGCCTCGCCAATGCTCGATGCCTGCAAGTGGTCTAAATCGCCTGAAGTAATGCGCGTTTTCGTTTCAGGCGATAGCGGCAATCCTTCCGTTTCTGCAATCACTTCAATCCCGCCAATTGAAACCGCTTGCTTTTTCAAAACGAAATTGACCTTAAGGTCTTTGGGCTCATCTCCCACCCTTACACTTTCTTCTTTCGCTTCATATCCGACAAAACTCACGCGCAACGTCCATTGTCCTTTTGGCAGTTTCATAATAAAGCGTCCCAAATGGTTCGTTGTTGTTCCAAGCCCAAGTTCTTTGACGATGACGGTTGCGTCTTCTAAGTAATTTCCAGCGTCTTCTTTGACCAATCCTACAACGCTTGTCTGCGCAGCTGCTGACCGTGAAGCCATGCACAGAACAACCACGCTAATGAACTTCATCGCCGTCAAAGTCTTTCGCATTACTTCCAAGTTCAAAGCGATTTTTCAATTTGATTTATTTGCTCGCATTACAACGACTTTCGGCAAGGGCATCGCAACAGGGCGATTTATTTTATGCACCACTTGCTTC
>Ga0209691_1001878_pt1 | contig 11657 bp, 16 predicted proteins | sample YNPMSBMetaG_FD_187120 | JGI IMG/M metagenome (GOLD analysis project Ga0209691, IMG submission 187120) | Anoxygenic and chlorotrophic microbial mat microbial communities from Yellowstone National Park, USA - YNP MS-B MetaG (SPAdes) (version 2) ... | reverse complement strand
AGTCGCTGTCGGCCGTGGCCAAGGCGATCACCGGGTCGCACTGCAACGGGTATCTCTTCTTCCGACTAGGCGGAAACGGAGGTGCCGAATGAAAAGGCATCCGAAGAAGGAAGCGTCGGTCCTTACGCTGATCCGCTGCGCGATCTATACTCGCAAGTCTACCGAGGAAGGCCTGGAGCAAGAGTTCAACTCGCTCGACGCCCAGCGCGAGGCGGGCGAGGCGTTCATCAAGAGCCAGGCCAGCGAGGGCTGGACGTGCCTGCCGGATCGCTACGACGACGGCGGCTTTACCGGCGGCAACATGGAGCGGCCGGCGCTGAAGCGGCTCATAGCCGACATCGAGGCGGGCAAGATCGACTGCGTGGTGGTCTATAAGGTGGACCGCCTGAGCCGCAGCCTGCTCGACTTCGCCCAGATGATGCAGACCTTTGACAAGCACCGCGTCTCCTTCGTGTCCGTCACCCAACAGTTCAACACCGCCACGTCGATGGGCCGCCTGGTGCTGAACGTGCTCCTGTCGTTCGCGCAGTTCGAGCGCGAGATCATCAGCGAACGGACGCGGGACAAGATCGCCGCCACGCGCCGCAAGGGGAAGTGGGCCGGCGGCCATCCCAGCCTGGGCTACGACGTGGACCCCCGCGGCTTCCGGCTGGTCGTCAACGAGGCCGAGGCCGAGCGCGTGCGGGCCATCTTCGAGCTGTACCTCGAACACGAATGCTTGCTGCCCGTCGTGCAGGAACCGGAGCGGCGCGGCTGGGTCAACAAGCGCTGGACCACTCCCAAGGGCCGCGAGCGCGGCGGCCAGCCGTTCGAGCGGACCAGCCTGTACCGCCTGCTGACCAACGTCGCCTACATCGGCAAGGTCCGCTACAAGGACGAGGTCCACGACGGCGGACTGATGTTTGCGTTGAATTGCTGCGCTTGTGTAATAGTTAATATTTATGGACATAAGCTGCCGGCGTAAGGAGCACTTGCTATGGCTAAACTGAGTGTCCAGCAGATTCAGGAGCGGGCCAAGCAAATCGTTCAAGAGTCAGCGACCGGAATCCGCTACAGCGACTTGGTGCGACGTCTCTGCGAAGAACATCCTGAAACTCCCAAGAATACCATTCAAGGATCTGTCTGGGATCTCGACACACGGTTCCCAGATTTGATTCACAAACCAAGCAGGGGACTTTTCGTACCACTACAAAAAAGTGACGTTTCGTCGGTCCCAGTGACGGAGCCAATCAAACTCCCCAAAGAGGAGGAGTTCTATGCCCCCTTCGCTGATTGGCTCAAAAATGAATTGGATGAGGTGACAGTGGCGGAACCGATCGGAGGCGCCGGCTTTCAAAAGAAGTGGGGAACGCCTGATGTCGTAGGGGTGGACAAACCGCTGGCCTCGCATCGGATCAAGTTCGATCTGGAAATCGTCTCAGCGGAAATCAAGGTCAATCCGGATCAGCCCGTTGTTGCCTTCGGCCAGGCAGTGGCATACCGGTTGTTCTCGTCTAAATCATACGTCGTGATGCCGAACAGCATTTCCCCTGAGGATTATGGGCGACTGGAAGCCTTGTGCATGTTGTTTGGCATCGGGCTGGTAGTTTTCAATCCGAACGACGTGAAAGAGCCAGATTTCTCGATTCGCGTTCGGGCTCAACGGTTTTCGCCGGACATGTTTTACGTAAACGAGTTCGCCGATCGACTGTATCAACTCGATCCAAAACTCTTCAATCGCCTCTTCGGATGAGTTGTGCGTTCGGCCCCCACTGAGCACATCTTCCCCGGCGACAGCAAGTACACGCTGGAGCCGCTGCTGACCCGCGGCGAGGGAGTGCTGGCATGCGTGGACGTGCCCGTTATGGAATGGATCCGCCTCCGAGAGGTTCACTTCTTTCTGGGCGGCCCGTCCAACGAGGTCCAGTCCCATCGGGCCGACGACGTCTTCGCGGCGTTCCGGTCGCGGGACGGCAAACCGCCTGCGGGGCGGATCATCCGCGCCGTGTTCCAGGTGAAGTTCACCGACTCAAAGCGGCCGCGCTCGGTGACGATCCGCCTGTCGAACATCGCGCAGTACACCCGCGACGATGATGCGGAGCTGGTCGAGCAGTGGCTTGGGCGGCGTGGGTTCATCCTCGCGGGTGCGAATTCGGGAAAGGGGGCGAGCTATGCGACTCTGGCCAGCGCTTGAGGCAATGCCTGGCCCGGCGGCGGTGCTGGCCGAGTAGCGCCGGCTCGCGGGTGCCGAGCTGGACCTCCTCACGCCCTACCTCCAGCCGCGGCAGCGGCTTGGGGCCTCATATCCACAGATTGTCGGCGGTGAGCCAACGTATCCGTATGAGGTCGTCGAGCACGGGCCGAACGATTTCGTTGGCATCTGCCCCGAGACGGAAGACCGGATCGTGCTCACCCGCGACGACCTGATTGTCTACGAGCTGGACTGGTCTCTGTTCCTGTCCGACATCGCGGCCGCATTGGGCTTCGAGCGCCGGGCGACCGACCCGGACGAGCTGCCGCCGCTGACACGCCTGGTCGGCGACTACCGGCCGACGGCGGCCTACTCGTTCCCGGCCTACCTGACCGTCCCGCTGGAGTCCCGCGGCCTGACGAGCGTGGTCTGCATGCTCGTCTCAACGAGCGATGACGCGTTCATCCTCCTGACGCCGACCCGGCACCGGTTGCGGCCGGACGCGCAGGCACATCCTGGAGCGAAAGAGGTGCTGTTTCCTCTCACTGGAGGAAGCCCGGGCGTCTACGGGGCCGAGGCAATGGCAGGCCACGGACGCGGCCGTTCAAGCGCTGCGTGACTTCACCGGTCTGCACGTTCCATCGACCGACGCCGACAACGGGATGGTGTTCTTCCCCACGCCGGCTGGCCTCAGCTGGGGCGACGTCGTCATTCGCTTCGTAGACAGGCACTCGGTATCGGTCGCTGCGGGCGAGGTCACGCGCACCCTCCACTATGCCCAGATGGGTATGGCCGATGGCCGCAACGCCAGGCCGACCAAGCAGTGGGAGCTGCTCCAGGTTCTGGCCCGAAACCGTGGCGTGCTGACCTGGAAAAGCCCAGACGCCGGCCGCAAGAACAAGAAGCGGCGGGAACTGCTGGCCAGGCATTTGAAGGCGTTCTTCCGCATCGACGGCGAGCCGATCGTGGCGACCGACGACGGCAAGGGCTGGCAGACCATCTTCCGCATCGAGGCGGACGGCTGACGCGGACCGGCCCAGCGATTTTTCGCTGGGCTTTTTTGTTGGCCCACCAAGTTTTTTCAGCCACTTTCCCGCGTCGCATCTCCTTGTTCACCTTTCAATTGCGCTAACGCTGCTCGTGAGGCTGGTGCGCGTTCCCTCGTTTGCCAGCGATTTCTCGACAGTCGGGGGCGACGGGTCTGGCGACCACGACAAGGTTTCTTCTTCCCGCAACGGCGAGCCAAGAGCCACGGGCAGTATTCACGCCGGACCTGTCGCCCGTGGGCTTCCTTCGGCCCCGATCCTTGGAGGTCCGGCATGCCATTCCCCATGTCCAAGGCAGTTCTGTCTCCAGCCCGGCGCCGGCTGGTCGAGCTGCTCCAGCAACTCAACTTCGGCCGCGTGGAGGGCCTGAGCTTCCTCGACGGCGACCCAATCTTCGACCCGCTGCCCCGCATCGTTCGCGAGATCAAGTTCGGCGCGCACAACGGGCCGCGGCCCGAGGCCGCCCTCCGCGACTTCGTGCTCAAGGCCCAGCTCGTGGAGTTCTTCGCCTGGCTCGACACGCTCGGCGACGGCGTCATCGAACGCCTGGAGGTGCAGCACGGGCTGCCCTTCCGCATCGTCGTCGAGGAGGCCGCGGCCTGACCGCGACTCCGCCATCCGTCGTTTCGTTTCTGGTTTCTGATTTCACCACCTGACAGCAGACCGGCCACGCCGTGGAGGTCGTTGTGGGTGACGCCGTTTCGGCATCACACACGACAGCCTTCCCGGACAGGGCTCTGTCTGCGCCGACGATGGCTCACCCACGCGACCTCCTCCGCGGCCGGCGGAGGAGATTCTCATGCAAGAACTGTTCGATGACCGCACCTTGAAACTCATCCGCGAGCGGGTCAAGCGCCTGATCGGCCGGCACGGCTTCACCGCCTCGGATCGGGACGACCTGGAGCAGGACATGACCCTGCACCTCCTGGAATGTCTCCGTCGGCAACAGCAACTCATCGACGCCCCGGAGGGCTTTTTCCGCAAAGTCGTCGCCCGTCATGCCGTGACGCTTATCCGTCGCCGCAAGGCGGAAAAGCGGGATCATCGCCGCCTCAACTCGCTTCACGAGAAGGTCCTCGATGAAGACGGTGAATACGTGGAGCGGGCCCGAACCATCCCGGAGAACCAAACGCAGAGCCGTCTGCAGACCGCCCCCGCAGTCGCCTGGATGAGGTGGAACTGGTCCATGACGTGGCCGCCGTCCTGGCCAAGCTGCCGCCAGAGTTGCGTGACCTGTGCGAGCGGCTGAAGCACCACTCCATCACCGAGGTGGCCCAGCAACTCGGCATTCCCCGCACCACTCTGCATGACGCCATTGGCCGGCTGCGGCAGCACTTCGAGGACGCAGGGTTGCCGGACTATTTGGGCGGCTGATCCGTCAAGTCGCCGCGCCAGCGCGTCTTTTAGGAAATAGAGGGGCCATTTCCTACGCCGAGGGACGCCATGATGCTTGCATCTCCCTGGGCGCGTCGGAACGGCAGTTCCGGCGCGCCCGCCCTCGGCCGTCTCGACTTTCTGCTACGCGAGCCGGCCGAAGTGTACCACGCGAAATCCAAGGAGCACCTGACCAGCCACGCCCTGGCCGACTTCCGTGAGGACCCGCTCTTGTATCGCAAGCGGCAGCTCGGCCTCGTCGTCGAGGAAGACCGGCCCGCCTTCCAGGTCGGCCGGGCCGCGCACACGCTGATCCTCGCAGGGCGTGACGCCTACCGGCGGCAGTACGCCTTCGGCGGTCCAACCAACCCGGCAACCGGCAAGCTCATCGACGGCCGCAGCAAGGCCTACCAGGAGTGGGCCGAGCGCCAGGCCAAGCCGGTGCTGACCGACCGCCAGGCCGCCCTGATCGAAGAACTGGCCGCCGCCGTCCAGCGCCATCCTGTCGCCAGCGAACTGCTCGCCGGGGGCGTGCCGGAGGGCGTCGTCCGCCGCGACTACCGCGGCGTTCCCTGCCAGGCCAGGTTCGACTGGCTCAATCCCGCCAAGGGCCTCGTCGATCTCAAGACCTGCGACCACCTCAAGTATCTCGAAGCCGACGCTCGCTCGTTCGGCTACCTGCACCAGCTCGCCTTCTACCGCGCCCTCCTGGCGCTCCAGACCGGCAGGTTTCGCTTCCCGTGCCTGTAGCGCGATTATCTGGTCTCCCTTGCGTAGTATGTCACAGGCCAAAATGGAGAGGGACGTGAATGTCGGGAGTCGGTTCCTCGCCTCGGCGACGACGTTGCCACCACACCCTCAATGTCACGAGCAGCAACGGGATACCGAATCCGAGCAAGATCCACGGACCGCAGCTGCGCTCCGCGAATAGAGTTGCCTGCGATGGATCATACGGAGCATACAGGACCACGACAGGCCCTCCAGGAGGAAACTGCTTGCGGAAAGCAGCAGCTTCCTCAACCCAGTAGAACGATTTGGGTTCACCAGTCGTGACTCGCGTAGACTCATAGGCTTGACCATCAACCCAATAGCGGTAGCGGACCTGCACTGTCATGGGAGCACCGGGGATTCCGCCTTTGCGCTCGATCCATTTCGTTTGAGCTTCAATAACAATACCCTGGGTCTTCTTCCAGCACAGAAGGCTAAGCTCTTGTTTGGCCAATTCGCACAGACCAAAGCCGATCAGGAACAGTGAGAGCAGCCAGCCCTTGAACTCCCCACTTATGATCCAGAGAAAGAGTCGAAATATCATTGTGAGCCAGGTTCCCCGGGAAACTGGAGCCGCACAAACGTTCCCCTCGTGCAGATCGTGTGACACCAGTGGATCTCCCATGGTCTGTCGGCCGGATGCGATGCACCCTCAGGGGGGCGGCTTCCTGACTATCTTTCCAGTGACTTCGGTTAGGCCATAGTCGAGGCCTGTACCAATCACCAACCTACCCAAGAAGCTGCACGGCTTCAACGCGAACGAAGTCGATCCGACGACCGACCTGGAGCCGATCCCCGCCGGCAAGTACCTGGCGATGATCACCGATTCGGAGATGAAGCCGACCAGGAACGGCGATGGCCGCTACCTGCAGCTCACCTTCCAGATCCTGGAGAGGCCGTACAAGAACCGCTTCGTCTGGGCGCGGCTCAACCTGCACAACGCCAACGAGACGGCGGTGAAAATCGCCCGTGCCGAGCAGTCGGCGATCTGCCGGGCGGTCGGCGTGATGACGCCCAAGGACAGCTGCGAGCTGCACAATCTGCCGCTGGTGATCACGGTCAAGTGCAAGAAACGTCCCGACACGGGCGAGATCACCAACGAGATCAAGGGCTACTCGCCCAAGACCGCCCTGGAGACGTCCGCCAAGCCGGCAACCGGCAAGCCCACCCCGCCGTGGAAGCGCTAACACGTCTTGTTTCTAACGCCTTTCGGACGAGCCACAGAGGAGGCGGTATGGACCTCGAACTCCCCTTCCCACCGAGTGCTAACCACTATTACCGGCGCCTCGGCCATGTGACGCTTATCAGCCGCCGGGGGCGGGCCTACCGCGAGATGGTCATGGCACTCCTGGCAGCGAAGAAGATCAAGACATTGAACGGGCCAATCGCCCTGATCGTGGAGCTGTTCCCGCCGGATCACCGGCGACGAGACCTTGATAATACCCTCAAGGCCCTGCTGGACGCGCTGCAGCACGCGGGCGCGTTCCACGACGACAGCCAGGTTGTCCGCCTCGAAGCGACCAAGCGAGAGCCCGTCGCGGGCGGCATCGAACGCTTCGCGATACAGCTTCGCAGCGGCAGCGGGATCGGCCTTTTCGACCGCAGCCGCCTTGTCCATTCGCGCGGCCACGGCGTCCGCCCCGAACTCGGGGTCGTCCAACCCAGCGTCGATCACCTTCGCGGTGGTGCCGGGAGCCACTTTCTCGACCGCCTCCAGGGCAAGGCGGCGGGACCGGCCCGGCTTCGTCTTGTCGTTGACGAACGAGAGAAGTTCGTCAGCAGGGATCGGCTTCTTCTCCCGGATCGCTTCGTACACGATGCGGATGAACGCGACCCGCAGCCAGTTGGCCTTCACCACGTCATCGGGAACCGCGGCCAGGATCGCGGGCAACACCTTCGGCCCGGCGGCGACGAGGGCGTCCACCGCCTTCTGAGCCTTGTCGGCCCCCGCGGCGTCCGGCCCGACCGCGAGCAGGTGCTGGATCGCGTCCTCTTGTGGGTCGCCGGCTCGTGTCGTCTGACCGATAAGCACTACAGTGCCGTGAAGTATGAGGACGAAAACCGTCCATTTGAATTTCATCGGCTTGTCTCCAAAGAAAGTGGGCGTCCTTGCCCTGGGAATGAATAGGGGTTAGTAGTCGCCGACGATTTCGCCGCCTGCCCGGGTGCCTAAAGCTCGCCAGGTCGCGGGCGCGATTGAATCCCGCACGAAGCGCACACTACCGTCGCACAGAGCGATGTTGACCCCGCCCGAGTGCCGGCTGCGAGTCGTCTTCCAGAATCCTGCGCGGGAAGCGCAGTCCGGGGTCTGGTCGTTCGGCATGTAGTAGTGGTTGTACTGGTGCGTCGTCCCGGCCCCGTCGGCCCACCGGGCCTGCCGCAGGGTGTCGATCACGGGGGCGGATGCACAGGCGGCGTCAGTCAGGGGGGAAGTCGCGGGAATGAACCGGAACAGTTCCTCGACGTCTTGCCGGGTGGTGATGGCCGTCGCGGTGCCACCCCGTCCGATGAGGCTCTCCGCGATCATCGCTGTATTGCTCGTTCCATCGGTGATGGCTAAGAGATTGATCCGAGCGTTCTGGAAAATCGGGCCGGTTCCCGGGGCCGTTCCGCCGTTCGCTCCGTCCCCGGCATTGACCATGTAGTTGGCGGCTCCCCACCCGGGCTGGACCTCCGTCCGCACGTCGCTGGGGCAGAGGAAGATCGGAATCTTCAATGCCACCCACGGGGCATGGATTGGACGGAGCAGAACACCCGGCGTCTCGGGGGGAGCGGAATAGAGGCTCTGGTTGAGATCCAGCTTGTTGTAGATCGCCGTCTGTTCGAGGTACGGTGAAACCAGTGCGAACGACGACCAGCGGTAGAAGTTGCCGCTGGGGATGTCTGTTCGGCTGATGTAGGCGGGGGGCAGAATCATATTCGCGTCGTGGTAGTTGTGGAACGCGAGGGCAATCTGTTTGAGGTTGTTCTGGCACTTCAGGCGGGCCGCGGCTTCCCGCACCTTCTGGACGGCGGGGAGCAGCAGCCCGATGAGGATGGCGATGATGGCGATCACCACCAGCAGTTCGATGAGGGTAAAACCTTTGCGGTTGGGCTTCTTCATGGTTGAGATTCCTATTCCTTCATGTTGGTGTTTAAGTGGTTCAAGCCGAAAGTACGCTGTACATGCCGACTCCGAGGGCAGTCGCCGCGACGGCACTGAGGGCGAGAACGACGAGTCCCGCCCTGCGGGTAGCCTTGATCTGCCACCACATGAAGAGGCCGGACACGCCCCAAAAGCAGAGGATCAGAGCCATCGCGTCCACGCCGACCGCCCACAGCCATTTGGTCGTCACTTCGCCGGGATAGCCTCGACTCAGGTGCAATCGCAGCAGAAACGTCCGCCAGGTTAACTCACTTTGTTCCGGCCCTGCGGTTCCGCTGACGGTTGTGGTGATCGGGTTGTAAATTGCCGTCCAAAGTTTCCCCTCTGCCTCGACCGGAAACTTGATATCCGGAGATGTAGTCACGGTAACTTCGCCTTTCGGGAAGCCTTTGCGTTCCATGATTGCCGGCACAGCAGCCTTGATCCGGTCGATGATCGAGTCTTCGATTTTGATGCCGTTGTGATTATGCTTCATCGGACCCATCATCCCCATGCCACGTTGCCGGGGGGCCTCGCCGGTCGCGGTTGCGAACGGAGCTTTCTCGGCGACAGAACGTGTAGTCGTCTCGCGGATGACGCCGCTCGCGGTCTTCGGGTCGTAGACGACGAAGAAGGTGCGGGCGTCGGACTTGACGGTCGCCACGAACGACTCGCGGGTGCCATAGTGGGCTTCGCCGCTTCCCATTCGATACGGAGTGGCAGGCTTCTGTTGATCGTTCAGCGCAGCCAAAACGGCTGTTGCCTGATCCTGAGGCGTGGGGGCGGACTCCAACGGAGTCCCGGCCACATCGGCCCGGCTGAAGTGTGTGGTCGGGGCGTCCGCGAACAGCGTCGGATGGTTGAACAGGAACCCGGTGACGCCGTACAGGATGGCCCACGGGAACAAGAACAAGCCCAGGTACAGGTGCGTGCGGCGGACGAGGTGCATGATCCGCCGGGAAAGTGGTCGCCCCTTCGGAACGGGCTTCGGGCTTACGCTCGCCGACTCGGCAGGCGATTCTAACGTCTCAGTGTGGTCCATCTGAAATCTCCTTGAATAGCGAGGTTGTCGATCAAGTGCGGAAGTGGTCGGCGGGAACTTCCCGTCGTCCTGGATGTTGAGGGTTAGTTGTCGTTGATGACTTCGCCGCCAGCGCGGGTAAAGTAAGCGCGCCAGGTGACCAAGTTGACCGAGTCGCGCATGAACCGCACGCTGCCATCGCAGAACAGGCTGTTTACCCCACCTGGATGGTTGCTGCTGGCGGACATCCAGCCGAAGCCACAACTGAACCAGTCGGGTAACTTACTGTTCGGGGTTTGCCATCCCGTGATGCCGGTGTCGAACTCGCGGCCGTTAATCCAGCGCAAGCCGCGATTGCCCACAAATCGCCCACGGAAGCCACCGCGAGCTTGTAGCTCGGTTAGGAACGTGGCCGGGTTCGGATCGCTAATAATCGGTCCACCGGGACCGTAACGAATTCCGGGCGGATTAGGTGGAAAGGCTTGGTGGGCGAAAAAGCAGATGCAATCGCCCAACTGCCGACGCGGGTCTTGCGGCACCGTCCCCGGCGTCGTTTGATTATTCCCGCGTAGCCACTCCGAGACGAGTATCGTGTTGCTGGTTCCATCGGTAACACTCCCCCAAGTAACACGAGAGTTGATCCAGAACAGACCATCGGTCGGCACCCGAGTGTCATACGTCACGCCGGCCCCTGACCCGAGGTTGAATCCGTAGTTGGTCCCGGCATACTCAGTCGTCGTGTTCCCTTCTGGTACCAGAACAAGCGGCTGCTGGCTGTCGCTAGGGCATAGGTAAGTCTTCACAACGGTGCGTGCCGCCGGGGCTAGTATTGGGTTGAGGGTTGATCCACCCCCTGAACCAACCCGGATGGGAATAGTGAAGTCAATCAAGCGTTGCAAGTTCTCCTGCTCTAGGTAAGGAAGCAACTTGGCGTGAACCGAGTAGTTGCCAGCAATCTGGTTCATACCTGGTGTCAGCTCGACGTTCGGCAGCACCCCCTGGGCCGATTCATAATTGTGGACCGCCAGCCCAATTTGCTTGAGGTTGTTTTGGCAGCTCATGCGGGCCGCCGCTTCCCGCACCTTCTGAATGGCAGGGAGGAGCAGGCCGATCAAGATGGCGATGATCGCAATCACCACCAGCAGTTCGATGAGGGTAAAACCTTTGCGTTTCGTATTGTTCATGGTTGAGATTCCTTGTGGTTGTGTGGTCACTTGGCGAGCCGCTTGATGGCGGCGTCGAGTTTGGTGTTGAACGGGGCGGTCATCGCGCGGAGCATCTTGGCGTTGTCCGCGTCGGCGGTCTTCGGGGTGCCGTCTTTCGGGAACGGCGGCTGCGGGTCGTATTCCATCATCAGTTGCACGGTCTTCGCGTACTTCTCGTCCTTGAGCTTCGCCGCCAGCGTCAGGCCAAAGTCAATCCCCGCCGTCACGCCGGCCCCCGTGACACGGTTGCGGTCCACGACGACCCACTCGGCCACCGGCTCGGCCCCAAGTCCGCTGAGGGTGTCGAGCGTCAGCCAGTGCGAGGTGGCCTTGTAGCCCTTGAGCAGGCCCGCAGCGCCCAGCACCAGCGACCCGGTACAAACGCTGGTGACGTACTTGGCCTTCGCCCCGCGACCGGTCAGGAACGCCCGCACGTCCTTGTCTTCCATCGCGGCCAACGTTCCTTCGGTGCCTCCCGGCACGAAGATCACGGCGGGGTCTTCGGGGCAGTCATCGAACGCGGCTGTCGGTCGGATCGGGATGCCGGTGTCGGACACGACCTCCTTCGTGTCCTTCCACACCAGCCGCACTTTGTACCCCTCAAGCAGCGAGAAGACGTGGTGCGGACCGACCAGATCGAGGGCGGTGAACTTCGGGTAAACGAGCATCAGCACGTCCTTCGACTCGGACTTTTTCTCATCGGCGGTGGCCGAGGTGCCGGCCACAGCGGTCGCGGCGACCCCGATGCCGAGCAGCTTCATTGCTTCGCGTCTGACCATGTGTCTCCCTTCGCACGCCGAACAGGCGTGCGGTGGCGGTGTGAGGCCGCGCGCGGTCTGAACCGACGTAAGCACACCCGGCCCGGAGGAGCCGCGAAGTGCGTCGGTTGACCCGGCGAGAACAGACTCGCCGTTGGCACGGAATCAGGAAAGTTGCCCGTGGAGCAGAC
>Ga0209691_1001877_pt1 | contig 11662 bp, 13 predicted proteins | sample YNPMSBMetaG_FD_187120 | JGI IMG/M metagenome (GOLD analysis project Ga0209691, IMG submission 187120) | Anoxygenic and chlorotrophic microbial mat microbial communities from Yellowstone National Park, USA - YNP MS-B MetaG (SPAdes) (version 2) ... | reverse complement strand
CGGCGCAAAAGTGCCCATACCAACATAGAGATTAACAAAATATCTTATTATCCCTTTTTGTTCTAGTTTTTTAAACACACGCTTGGTAAAATGAAGTGAGGCCGTTGGAGCGGCAACCGAGGCTAAATTTTGCTTTTCTTTTTTAAAAAAGACAGTTTGATATTTTTCTTTTAACTTCTCATTAGAAAGTGATGTATTTTTAAGATAAAGAGGAATAGGCATTGCCCCCTCATTTTCTAAAAGCAAAAAAAGTTTTTCTTTGGAAAAATCAAACTTGACTAAAAAAATATTTTTTTCTTGGGAGATAACCTCAACAAAATCTTTTGTTTTAAAAAAAAGCTTATCACCAAGATTAACTTTTCTATCAACAATAATTTTTACTTTATCTTCTTCCTCCATCTCATTGACTAAAAACAAACAAACCACTTTTCCCCCATTTTCTTTTTTCAAAACCACTCTTGCTGGGACTACTTTTGTCTCATTTAAAACCAAAAAAGAATTTTTCGGCAAGCACTTATCTAAATGATAAAATCGGTCAAAAAAAATTTCATTATTCTTGGTATCGTAAACAAAAAGCTTGGAAAAATCACGAGGTATGACTGGAGTTTTGGCTAAATTTTTTTCTGGAAGAAAATAGTCGTATAAAAAATCACTCATTTTAAAGATTTTAAACTAAATCGGCCACTATCGTCAAAGATGACCTCAAATAAAGGTAAATCAGAAGCTAAACGATTGACTGTTTCCAAAAGATGAATCTCCCCTTCTTCTGATAAAACCTCATATAAATACTCTTCATCCAAATTATAAAAAAGTTTAACCGCCTTGTCTTCTATTAATTTTTTCACTAAAACTCGATGCCTCTTGTCAACTAAGGTTTGCTGATAAACAAAAGTAGAAACTTCTTTTTTTCCTTCATCGGTTTCAATGATAAATCGAGGCAATATACCAAAATTACCTTTTACTATTAAAATCGCTCCTTCGTCGTGAGTGCCTTCCAAAACCGTTGGTAAAACCCCTTCTTTTTTTAAAAATTTTAACTTTTCTTCCAAAAACTGAATATCTTTTTTTTGTAGATTATACGCTACAAAATCTTTAAGCATTTGAGCAAAATAACCACATCCCAAAGCCAAACCAGCATGATGGGAGTCGGTATGATAAGAAAAGTTTTTTAATCCCCCAATCACTTTTATCAAACTTTGAAACACTTTTTCATAATCAATCTCCAAACCAAAGTCATTGGCACAGGCAATTATTAAAGCCAACTGCCCCAAATCCCCTCCCGGCAAAGCCAATGCTGGTAATTTTGAATTATTTTTGTAACGACCATCAATGCAACGGCTCAAAAATTTATTTTTCTCATCTACCTGATAACGATTTTCTTTTACAAGCAGTTGAATCTGGGAAGAGTTAAGTTTAATTTTTGTCATAAAAATTAGTCAGAAAAAACATTAACCTTTAATTTTTGGGCTTTTTGCACCAGTTTTTTAAATGAAGAAAGACGCTCTAAATTATAGTCGTTATAATCAACAAAAGGTAAAGCCGGTTTAAAAATTGGGTATTTTTTTACCACGGCTTTGGCCATTTCTTGAGCAATCTTTCGATAAGATGGATGACCTTGAGGAGAGGATCTTAGCTCACAAAGATGAACCACCTCTCGCAAATTCATCTTCATATAAAACCGATTATAAGCACCGTGTAAAACCAAGTATTGGGCCTCAAAAGGGTATTTTTCTTTAATCTTCAAATATGCCTCCACGGCAAAATCGGCCGCCTGTCGATAAATTTTGCCAAAACCCAATAAATCAATCTCTTTGGGGACCGCATAGGAAAACTCATTGGTAAAAAGTTGACGATGTCTTGTTAAAATCCGATGGCGCATTAGATCTTTATAAACCCCAAAATCAGCCATCACCTCAAAAGTAAAATAAACATTCTCTAGCGCCCGGCCTACCTTATGATGACGACTTTCTCGCCCAAAAACATAAGCTTTAAAAATCTCTTCTTTTTTCTTAAGACTCATCTTTTTGACCTTTTCATAAATTGTTTGATAATCTAAATTACTCTTCTCAAAAATAATTGCCGAAAGAACTTCTTCCAACCCATTTTTTTCGTAATCAACAATTTTTACGCTCTCTTTTTTTGTAAAAGACGATTTTGTTTTGCAGTAAATAATTTTTTCCAATAATTTTTTTACCTTTTCTTCTCTCTTTCTAAGATAATTTTGGTATTTTATTCCTCTTTCATTTGAAGCCCGTTTGATAAAAGCCGGAATTACCTTTCTCAGTTCCTCATTAATTTTCTTGGCTAAATCAACAACTTCTTCCAAAGGATCAACATAAAGATTAATTAGAAGATACTCGAAGGCTCGCCCGTTGCCAAAAATTCCAAGATTAGTTTTTGCCGATAAAGGAAGAAGATAGCGGGCTAAATCACAAGCTTTGGCCCGGATTGAAAATTTATAAGCAATATCATTTTTATCACCTGGATAAATCTCCATTAAAAGCGGTTGAATCTCATGAACAATTTTTGAGTAGGTGTCAAAAAGTAAATTATTAACTTTTTCATACAAAGTAGCATATTTTGAGGAGGAAATTTTTTTGGGTGTATGAAATTGATAACGACCATTAACTTTTTTATCAAAATAAACATAGCGGGAAGATTTTTCCAAAGGTGAAAGGCCAATCCGATGCTCCTCAATACTTTTTGTGGCCAAAACCGAAATATTTTCCAACCCCAAATGGGCTCCGCCAAGTTCGGCCACCGAATCATCGCCATACCCCACCAAAATTCGCTCGTAAAAATCTTCGGCTTTTTCGGTTCTTAGAAGACTGTCTTTTTCTTCTTTAGTTTTTTGAAAGTAATTTTTAAGCTCATCGGAATTTAAAAACTCATCTAAAAACAAGCGACGAAGGTCCTTGGCCGAGCGACTATAACGAGAAAAAAGGGTCCCCTTAACCACCTCAGGAAGATTAATCAAGCAAAAAACATCATCGTCAACGTTAGTAAAATAATTTTTTAAAACCTTTTTTTCTTCTTCAGAATAGTTCATAAAATTATCGTTTATTATATAAATTATTTTTTTACTTTCGCAAATGATTTGTGGATAAAAACTTTATTTAACAACCTTTACCCAATGTTTACACCGCGTCTGAAGCGGTTTACACTAATTTCAATCTCCCAATCTCTATTAATCTCTACTTATCTCTATTTATCTCCATAAATCTCAATTTATTTCTGTCTCTGTCTAAACATTCGTGCTCCCAAATCCTCCTCTTGATTTTTTCCCCATTTTTTTAACTACCATAAATTTATCGGCTTTGACAATCTTTACTAAAATCGCTTGGGCGATTCTTTCGCCTTTTTCAACCACAACATCACTCTTTGAAAAATTAATCACCGATAATTTTATCTCATCCTTTTCTCCACAATAATCTTGATCAATAACCCCAACACCATTAGCAACAATTAGATTTTTTTTAAGAGCCAAGGAACTTCGGGCACAAAGCATAAGAAAATAGCCTTTGGGAATTTTAACAATTAAATTTAAAGGGATTAACGTTGGCTGCCAAGGAGGAACAACCACTTTTTCCCGACTATACAAATCAAAAGCCACTGCTCCTTTTGTTTGATAGGCAGGTAAGGGTAGGGTTTTATCAATCAGTTTTATTTTTAAATTCATAAAAAATATGATATCACACTTAAACTCTTCAAACAATACACCTTCAATCCATACCACTTCATCTCAAGCAACATTTAAACAACGTTTACACAAATTTTACACTACTTTTTACACAATGTTTACACTTGTAAAATTTTTAGTATAATTATCTTTAATTTCATTAGCAATTTTAAAATTTAAAAATATGGAACAAACCCTTGTTGTTTTAAAACCCGATGCCGTTGCCCGCGGTATTTGTGGTGAGATTATCTCTCGTTTTGAAAAAGTTGGCCTTAAGATGGTTGGCTGCAAATTAATAAAAGTCTCAAAAGAACTAGCAGAAAAACACTATCCAAAAGAAAGAGAAGAATTCATTCGTGGCATGGGACAAAAAACTTTGGACAACTACAAAGCTTTAGGCGTTGATGTAAAAAAAGAACTTGGCACCGATGACAGCTACCAAATTGGTTTGATGATTCGTCAGTGGCTGATTGAGATGATTACCTTAGGGCCAGTTTTGGCAATGATCTTTGAGGGGCCACATGCCGTGGGATTGGTTAGAAAAATCGCTGGTCACACCCTTCCCCTTCAGGCAGCCCCAGGCACCATCCGCGGCGACTACTCTTTTGACTCCTCATATTTGGCCAATACCGCAAAACGTGCAATTAAAAATCTTCTTCATGCCTCAGGCAATCAAGATGAAGCAAAATACGAAGTTTCTTTGTGGTTTTCTAAAGATGAAATTTGCCAGTATGAAAGAGTGGAAGAAAAAGTGATGCGATAAATTATTAAAGATCAAAAAGCCATATAAAAAAATATTTTTAGGGATTAAGTTTTTTGACATCAACATCCCAAAAAAAACGATGCAAATATTTAGGAATCCTTTTGGGAAGAGTTTTTTTCATAAAAAAATTATAATATATTTTTTATCAAAAAAACCTCCCAAAATTAACACCATTTTATTAGACTTAATAATTTAAACTTGCATTATCAACCAAGGACCGTCTTATTATAAAGCAAGTTTTAAGTAAATAATAAATTTAATCGTACCCATTCACTTTATAATTTTTATACTATTTTTATACAACTTTTTACCCAATGTTTACACCGCGTCAGACGCGGTCTACCAAGTCAGATTTGGTTTACACAATTTTTACACTATATTTACACTAATTTTTAATCTCCATTTATCTCTAATAATCTCAATTTATCTCTAATTTCATATTTGCATAATTCGCGTCATTCGTATCTTTTTTTATTCGCATCAAATACCCCTTGACAAGAAGAAGCTGATTTTTTAGCTTTTCTTTCTCCTCCACCAACATCCTCTTCTGAAGAAAAATAATCTAACTTTTACCTTTTCACTTCCTCTTTTAAAAACATCAAAACCTCTTGTTTTAAAATCTTTCTTATTTTGACAAATCTTTCATAGGGCAGTAAAAAACTTAGATCTTGAGAGATAATTTTGTCGTTGACTTTTTTTTCAATAAAATCAATTAACTGCTGCAAATATTCTTTTGGTTTTTTACCGGTTCTTTCAATAATTATTTTGTCTAAATAATCATAACCAGAAATAAAAAAATGATGGATATCATAAAGATCACGTCCGGCAATGGTTTTGTATTTTTGATAACGATCGATAATAGCTACTAGTTTATTGGCAAACATTGTCTCTTTTGTTTGGCAAATGGCAAAGCGATCAATTTCTTTTAAATAAAAAGTCTCATATTGATTCGATTTTAAAGCCAAGTCTATTAGACTAAGTTTAATCTTATTTCTCTGACCAGGTTTTGAGGGATATTTTAAAACATGAAATAACGACCGCGAGCTTTTTTTCTCTAACTTTAAATCCAAAAAATTAAAGATTTTTTTTAACTTTCTATCAATCATTTCAACATCGCTTTTTGGCTTTAAATCAAAGTCCAAATCCAAAGAAAACCGATCTAAAAATCCAAGAAGAGTGGCAGCGGTTCCGCCTTTAAAATAAACATTTTGGGCAATTTTACTATCCAAAATCTCAGTCAAAAGCCGCAATAACCAAGCTTTGTGTAAAGCATCCTCTTTTTTTGGTAAAATCATATTTTTATTGGGTAACCAATAACTTTTTTTATTTCTTTTACCTTTTTCCAATTTATTTTTTTTGGATTATCAAAATAAAAGTTTGGGTTAAAATAAAGGATGTCTGCCACTGCTCGCTCAAGACTAGCTTTTTTTATCCCCTCTTTTTCAAAAATCTCAAAATCATTGTATAAAAACTCATCTTTTAGTTTTCTTACTAAAAATGAATAAGAAGCCAGAAAAAACTTTTTTGAGATATTGGAAACCAAGGTCAAATAATGACTTTTTTGAAAAATCACTCCTTCCTCAATCAAAACTGTCTCACAACTAACATAGGCAAAACGGTGAATAAAGCCTAAAGCCAGTCGAAAAGGATTAATTTTTTCCAAAGGTAAAGTGGAGTAAAAACCTTTATGAATGGGAATTAAGATCCCTTTTTTGACATATCTTCTAATGGTTGTGTAAAGGGTATTGTCATTTTTTATACCCCAAAGTAAAGCTAAATCTTTGGTATGAAAAAGCTTCTCTTCCTGCTTTAATAATTTATCTATTTTATACATATATGTACAGGATAATAAAACGTTTTTTATTTGTCAAGTGAATTTTTTTCCTCTTGACAAGAAGAAGAAGAAGAAGTATTTTTATAATTATGACCGAAAATGAAATTCAACCAGAAAAATTGCCTAGCCAACCTCCTAAAATTTATACACAGTTAAGAGATTTAGGCATTGGAAGACTATATATTATTACAGCAGCTATAACAGAAGCAAGAGCGCCTTATGGAGATATTTTAGGACGGTTAGAACAACTTAAAAAACCACCTGAAAAAATAATGAATATTTCGATGGTGGCCGAAGAAACTCCTATTATCTTACCAGTTACTGACGAAAATGACCCTAATCCTCAACATATCATGCTTTTTCCTAATGGTTATGTTCTTTTATTTCAACCAAAAGATCCAGATAACAAAGCACAATATTTGAGATATTTTTCTATAAATAGTCCAGATGATCTTTTATTCGAAAAAGTTATTGACCGAAAGACAGGAAAATTAGTGCCTGGATATTTAAATATTTTAAAAGAATTTGTAGTACATGCCGATGTTACTTATTTTGATCCAAAAGAAAGTGATAAAAATAAAAAAATCGTTCTAGAAGCTTTCGATAAAGCTATAGAAAATGCGAAAAAAATTGTAGAAGAGCAAAGAAAAAGAGAAAAAGAAGTTTTAGAGGCAGTAAGAAATAAAAGCTTAGAGATTTAAAGTCTTATTCACCTATAAATCTCCCTCCTATGGCCTAAAGTAAGAATAATAATTTTTTCATCCACCACATCAAAAATCACCCGATAATCACCGATAAAAAAACGGTAGGAGCCGATTTCGAAGTTGACAAGATGATCGGCAAAAACTAAAGGATTGTCAAAAGAGACAAAATAATCAAGTTTTTTAATAATTCTTTTTTGGACATTTTTTGGCAGTTTTTTTAAATCGCGAACTGCCTGGGGTTCAAATTCGTAAGAATACATTTTTATAAACCTAATTGCTTTTTAACTTCACTGGCCTTAATTGTCTTCTTCTCTTTTCTTGCTTTAGCAATTTTTTTTCTAAAATTTGGGGAAGACAAAGCTTCTAAATCCTCAATTAAACTCTGCCAAAAACGATTAGGAATAAGCACTCCCAAAGGCTGATCATTTTTTAAAACCCGATAAAAACTACCTGTTTTTTCTGCCTCCAAAAAAAGTCTAGTTAAACCGGCTTGAGCTTTTTGAATATTGGTAAATTTTTCATCATTTATCAGTTGTTTTATCATATTAAAGAATTATATAATGATTCTGTAATGATTGTCAAGTCGAAGTAAGTTTTATAAAATTCTTTTATGACTCAAGTTTTATGTTTTGATCCAACTTCGTCAGATACTCAATCAAAGGTACGTGGAGTTGGCAGATATTTGCAGATTTTAAAAGAAAACTTTCCTGATTGGACTTTCTCCAACGAGTTACAGGTTACAGGTTACAAGTTACAAGTTTTTATCAATCCTTTTTTTAATTTCTTACAAAAACCGACAACTTTAAAAAGAATTGCCAAAAAACAGATTGCTGTTATTCACGATCTTATCCCTTTAAAATATCCTTCAAAATTTCCCGCAGGACTACGCGGTAATTTTAACATCTTTTTAAATAAAATAACGCTAAAAAAATATGATTTAATTGTGACAGACTCCCTTGCATCAAAAAAAGATATTATCCAAATCTTAAAAATACCGGAGGAAAAAATAAAAGTAATTTATCCATGCTTGCCAAAAATTTTTCAAATAAATTCACTCTCCGAATCGGAGGATTCGCCAACATCGGATAAATCGGAAAAATCAGAAAAATTAAAAATTTCTGATGAAAAGCGAATTCTTCTGAATTCTTCTGGTTTCTGTCTCTACGTTGGTGATGCGACTTGGAATAAAAATTTAGTCAATTTAGCCCGCGCTGTAAAAATAACCAATGTGACTTGTGTTTTTGTTGGGAAAGTGTTTCAGATAAATCGACTAACATCGTATAAATCGGAAAAATCAGAGAAATTAAAATTTTCTGATGAAAGCCGAATTTTTCTGAATTCTTCTGGTTTATCTGATTTCAATAATCCTTGGCAAAAAGAATTAAAAGAATTTTTTCAATTAATAAAAGACGATAAACGATTTATTTTTTTAGGCTATGTTGCTGATGAAGACTTAATCAAACTTTACCAACAAGCTAGTTTAAATATTTTACCTTCTCGCGATGAGGGTTTTGGCTTTTCTTATCTTGAAGCCTCATCGCAAGGGTGTCCTTCAGTTTTAAGTGATATCCCGGTTTTCAAAGAAATTGCTAAAGATAGCTCTCTTTTTGCCAACCCAGAAAATCCCAATGACCTTGCTGATAAAATCATCGAGCTTTACCTTGACAAAAACCGCCAAAAAATTTTGGGGGATGCGGCCAAAAAAAGAAGTCAGTTTTTCTCTTGTGAAAAATTTAAAAAAAATTTTTTAGAAATTATTGATTAAAAAATGAACTTTTTTGTCTTTACCCAAACAATTTTGGTTGCCACCCCTTCGGCAAAAGCAACCGCCGACTCTTTTTCTTTTTTCACTTATGTGATTATTTCTTTTATTTATATTATGATTATGCACTTTGCGGTTAATATGGGCAGTGAATTTAACCTAATGCAGATGGTCTTCTTTTTTGTTTTTAGTGGCGTTTTGGGATATCTCTTTTTAGGCTATGAAACGGCTTTTGTTGTTGGTGTGGTTTTGTCTTTAATTTTTATCAGCGGGCCAAGAAAAGATTTGTAAAACTTAATACTTGCTCCTTACTAATTAATACTTTATACTATTTTTATGACTATCTTTATCGCCGCCGACCATCGGGGTTTTGAGCTAAAAAACAAACTGATTGAGTATCTTCAAGAAAAAAATATCCGGGTTGAAGATATGGGCAATTACCAATATGATCCTTTGGATGACTATCCTGATTTTGCCAAAAAAGTGGCGCAAGCGGTTTTGCAAAATCCCAAAGATTTTTTAGGAATTGTTATTTGCGGCTCTGGAGTTGGCGTCTCAATCACCGTCAACCGCTCCAAAGGCATCCGTTGTGCTTTGGGGTTTTCTTGCGATCAAGTAAAACATGCCAAAGAAAATGATCACATCAATGTTTTAGCTTTGGCTTCGGATTATTTAAAAAATGGCAACGACGAAAATGGAAAAGGTTTAGAATTAGCAAAAAAACTGGTTGATACCTTCATTGAAACGAAACCAAAAATGGAAGAAAAGTATTTAAGAAGGATTAAAAAAATTGATGAAGAAGAGTAAATTCTTTTATTTAACACTTGCCCTAAACTCCAAAACATCACCATCTTTTACTTGATAATCTCGGCCTTCAAGAATAATTTTGCCTTTTTCTTTTGCTTTTTGCCAACCTCCAATTTCAATCAACTCTTTAGCAGAAATCACCTCCACCTTAACAAAGTTTTTGGCAAAATCAGTATGGACTTTGGCGGCTGCCTCCAAAGCGGTTTTTCCTTTTTTTAAAGTCCAAGCTTTGGCTTCAGTTCTTTTGGCAATGGTGTAAAAAGTAATTACCTCCAAAGCTCGATAACTTTCGATGATAATTTTTTCTTTGGCACTTTTTGAAAGCCCATAAGCTTTTAAAAATCTTTGCTGCTCAACCCATGGTAGAGCGTTTAACTCGGCCTCAAGCTTAGCACATATGGGGATAACCTGTACACCGTAAACAGTTTTTGGTGGATTTTGAATATCTTTTTCATCGATGTTGGCAACTACTAATTGCTTTTTTTGGGTTAAAAGATTTAAGGGGCAAAGAAACTTTTTTTCTTCTTCTTTTAATAAAAGATCTTTAGCCATCTTTCCTTGATTCATTTCTCTCATTACTTTTTCTAGAAATTGCTTTTCTTCGTTACTAATTTTTTCCTTCTTTAATCGTTTTTCTAATGTTTGAAGATCAGCTAAAATAAGTTCTTCATTGACAATAAAAAAATCCTCTTCTGGATCGATTTTTGGATGAACATGAGAAATATCTTTGTCTTTAAAATACCGCAAAACATGAAGAATAAGATCGACTTCTCTTATATGATGTAAAAACTGATTCCCCAACCCCTCACCTAAACTCGCTCCCTTGATCAAACCGGCAATATCAACAAACTCAATTGTTGTTTGCGTCACTTTACCAATATTTTCTAAGGAAGCCAGTTTAAAAAGAATATCATCGGGAACGGCGACAGTGCCAAAATTTTTATCAATAGTCGTAAAAGGATAAGCACCCACATGCGCTTTTGGTTTTTCTACCAAAGCATTAAAAAGGGTTGATTTCCCAGCGTTTGGAAGACCAACAATACCAACTTTTAGCATAATTAAGATTATTTTAACCCATAAAAACAAATTAAGCAACAAAAAAGATTCTTAACCAAAAATTCTATCTTTTCTCAATCGGTGCTAAGATAGAATTTAATTTTTATAACAATCTAATACATAACAATTTTAAATACTAAACTTAAAATTCTATCTTAAAAACGGCCGCATCCAAGAGAGAATAAAATAAAGAGATTAAATAAAATAAATAAAAAAGTTGACAAAATTAATAAACGATCGCATAATTAATTTGTCTACTAATAAATTAATCTTTTTCTTAATTTCCTAATTTCTTAATCTCCCAATCTCTACTTATCTCCATTAATCTCCATTAATCTCTATTAATCTCAATAAATCTCTATTTATCTTTTTTTATAAACATTTAATGTTTCTCGTTATCCGTTACTCGTTATTTGATACTTCCCCTCTTTATTTTTTTCAACCACCCCTTTTATCTCCAAAATCGACAAAAAGTTTAAAATTTTATCAACGGGAATTTTGGTTTCTAAAATCAAATCATCAATTGTTTTTGGCAAAGCACTTAAACTTTCAAAAATTAAGCGTTCTTCAGTACTTAAATCCTTTGTTAAATCTTTTTTCTTTTTTGGTGAAATATTTAGATTAAATTCGTCTAAAATATCAGAAACATCAGTCACCAACTTGGCTCCTTGTTTTAACAAAAAATTAGGCGCTTCAGACATCGGTGAAGTTAAAGGAGAAGGTGGGGCAAAAACTTCTTTCCCTTGTTCAGCCGCATATCTTGCCGTAATTAAAGCCCCAGAGTCTTTGGCTCCCTCAATCACTAAAACACCCAAAGACAATCCAGAAATAATCCGATTTCTTGCCACAAAAAGACCCTTTAAAACGGTTCTTCCGGGAGGAAATTCGGAGATGATAAGACCACCTTTTTTTAAAATTTCTTGATAAAGCCCCCTGTTACTTGGTGGATAAACAACATCCACACCACACCCCAAAACAGCAATTGTTTTTCCTAAAGAATTTAAAGCCGCCCAATGAGCTAAAGAATCAATCCCCAACGCCATCCCAGAAACAACAA
>Ga0209691_1001876_pt1 | contig 11662 bp, 12 predicted proteins | sample YNPMSBMetaG_FD_187120 | JGI IMG/M metagenome (GOLD analysis project Ga0209691, IMG submission 187120) | Anoxygenic and chlorotrophic microbial mat microbial communities from Yellowstone National Park, USA - YNP MS-B MetaG (SPAdes) (version 2) ... | reverse complement strand
ATAAATTCCTCTTTCTTTTGCGTTAATGTGTTAAATACCTTCATCAATTTAAAAAAAATCCTGTTTCTGTAAGAGTCAATATTATTTTATATCGAATGTAGATAATAATTTTATTTTATAAATTATATATAAATTTTAACAATATTGTGGTTTAATTCAAAAAATTTTATAATAAAATTCTAGGTAATCGGCAATAATGATAATAATTCAAAAGAGTTTTTATTTAAGAGAAATTTTTATTAGAAAAATGATATCACTTTTTGCCAAGAATAAAGAAGATATGGATCAATCAAACCAAGTGATACAAAAAATCAATCACAAAAATTGTTGATATAAAAAACTTAAAATACAATTTTTTATTTGACAAAAAATTGGATGTAAATTAATTTAATATCAAATTAATTCATCCTGAATAAGGAGGTGTTCATGCGTACAAAGAAAATAGCTTTGATATTCCTTATGTTAATGGGAATATCATTTAGCACATATCCACAAAACTTAACAGAAATGTTTCGAAAACTAGGTACGCGATAAACGATTGACCCACTGCTTTTTACACAAAACTTAACAGAAATGTTTCGAAAACCTGGCGTTATGGGGGATTCACTTTCTCAGGGATTCTACGGAGTAATTGTAGAAAAGAAAACCCAAGATTGGGCATATCCTGTTTTAGTAGTTAAGCAAGCAAATTCTAGTGTTATCTACAACGAGCTTAAAGGTCCATATGTAAACCTAGAAGACGTACTAAAAGGAAATTGTGGGGTTTTTTGCATTGCTTCTTCTATTATAGGGGGAAACCAAAAAACTTATGATGTTCCTACCCATGCTGGTATTACAGGAGCAAATTTTACTTCGGCTTTAAAAACCAGTGGAGAATGCGAAGATATTACAGCAACCAAATGGGTAAAAGAATGGTATTGGAAAAATTGGTATACTTATACCTATCGTTGGGTACAAGTTCCGGATTGCCAAAAACCAGATAAGTTTCATCAATTGGGATTAAGAAAAGCAGGAACACAAATGCAAATTATGGAAAAGATAAAACCCAGCTTTGTATTTGCTGCATTAGGACAAAACCATGTTTTATGTACAGCACTCCATACTAGCCTCGATTGTTTAGACGAACCACGTTTTAGAAGAGATTTTAACGAAGTGATGCTACGTCTTTCTCGAATCGACACTCTAAAAGGTGGGATTATTTTTACAGTACCAAACGTAACAGCAATAGCTTACCTAGAACCCTATCGTGATCCCCAAGGAAGAGCAAACTATTCTGGACTTAAGCCTTTTTATCGAACATCTGTATCGAATCCTAATCAAGTTCTAGATGCAAACGAAGTCCAACAAATCAAACAATTCTTAACAATGGTAAATAATGAAATACGAAATAAAGCAGCAGCCTATAACTTTGCGTTAGCTGATGCAGAATTAATCTTTGACGACATTAGAGAAAATGGACGTCCTATAAGAGCTCCTAATGGTTGGTCTCCAGGAAATGCTGGTGCAAATTGGCCATTACTCAATAAACCTGGTCTATTTAGCTTAGATGGTGTTCATCCTAATAGATATGGACATGCAGTTCTTGCAAACGAATTGATAAAAGCGATTAACCAAAAATATCGATTCAACATACCTCTAATTGATGAATATGCAGCATGGTATTACGATTCTTTAAACAGAAATCCCGTTGACTTAAAACGATTCTTAACAGAAAACATTATTGGACAAGCGATTTCTTGGTTAATCAATGTATTTACATAAAAAATTGCCCTTTATGGGCATTTTTTTATTCTATTAAAGGATCCGCCTATGAACAACAAAAAAACGATGATTTTGGTTTCCCTATTTATCATCATTGCTATCAGTTTTATTTTATATCTTTTGCTTAAACCAGAAAAAAAAGAAATTGCTCAAAACGAACAAGAAACTCCTTACAAACAAGAAAAACAAGAATTATACTTAGATGCACCAAAGCCTAATTTAGATCCCGAAGAGGTTTTTAAACTTTGGCCTGATCTACAAAATCCTCAAAAAGTCAACAAAGAAGAAATCGAAAAACAATGGATAGAATTCGCGCGAAAATATCCTAATAATTTCTACATACCTACAAAATATTTAAACTTAACAGAAGAACAACTCCAACAAAGACAAAAAGAATTAGAAACATTTACCTACCTTGAATCCAAGTATGCTTCTATAAAATCCAAATTAAACAAAGAAGCCCAACCGGGAGTTAATGGTCCAGAAGCAATCAAAGAAATCAACCCAGAACCAGAAGAACAACGAACCTACTTCCAGTACAAGGTTAAAGAACTACAATCTCGTATTGAATTAATCGAATATTGGTTAGAAAACGAAGGAGCTAATTTAAATAGTCAACAAAAAGAATTAGCAGAACAAGATCTACAACAATGGAAAAAAGAATTAAACGAATACAATAAATTATTAAAAGAAATACCTTTAAATAAAAAATGAAAAAGATTCTCCCCCTGATTTTTTTTCTTTTTTGTTTTTGTGGTCCACCCAAACCAGATAAAATGCCCGAACCTAATCCCATCTATCAAGAATACACAAAAGAAGAAATTCAGTCTATGTTGGAATCCAACAATTGGCAGGTGCGTTCTAGCGCTGTTTTATACATTCAACAAAAAAAATGGTACGAATTTAGTCCCAAAGTTCTAGAATTACTAAAAAAGGATCCTTCTGCCCCTGTAAGACAAATTGCAGCATTAACGTTATCAGAATTTCAGTATAAACAAGCATTGCCCATCATTGTATCCATTTTAAAAAATCCACAGCTGAACTCGAAAGAAGTTGTAGATATTTCTTTTTTAGTAGATGCTATATCCAACTACTGCGATTTTAATGCACTAAAAGAAACGATTCCCTTACTTGCAAAAGATGAACTCACATTACGATTACATGTTGTAAAAGCAATAGAAAAGTGTAGTGATTCGTTAAACCATTTCCAAAAAAACGAAATGGGTAAAATCATTCTAAGTGATGCATTAAACAACCGTGATTCCGATAAACATAGAACTTATGCGATGGCATTGGGTAGAATTCGTTATAAAGAAGCAGAGTCTTATTTTTTAAAACTATTAGAATCGAATGAGCCATCGAACACAAAAGCAGCAGCAATTCTCGCGTTAGGAAAAATCAAAAGCATTAGAGCAATTCCTTATCTTGCTAATTTTTTAAAAACTTACCCAGATAAACTAGGCGAAAATGCATACATTGCACTAAAAGAGATCCAAGATAAAGCAATTACGAAGGCGATTTTTCCTTTTTTTGAATCAGAAGCCAAAGATATCCAGTTGTTGGTTGTCGATATATTAGTAGAAACAAACGATCCTTCTTTACCGATAACTGCTTACAACAAATTTAAAGAAAAAAATCCCAAAAATATTGCGGCTCTATCTCTACTATTAGGAAAACTAAAATATGAACCTGCAATCAAAGATATAGAAGAAATATTGTTAAATTCCCAAATGCCCGATAGAGAAATCATTGCTCAATCTTTGGGATGGATGCAAAACAAATCTGTAATTCCCACTCTAATCCAAGTTTTACAAGAAAAAGAGGGAGAAGGTCGTTATGGTGCAGCTTGGTCCTTAGGTGTACTAGAAGCAAAAGAAGCATTACCCTATCTTCTAAAAACTGCCCAAAGCAAGGACAGGAAATTAGCTATATTATCCATCGAAGCGTTAGGACATATAAAATCCTCCGAAGCATTGCCAGTACTCGAAAAATTAGCACAAAGTCCCACCACACAAATTTATGCACTAAATACAATTGGCGAGATTTCTGATCCCAAAGCAATCGAAATCCTAAAAAAATATGCAAAACAAAAAGGAGAAATATCTCATATTGCAATAGAAGTGCTTTCTAAAAGACCAGAACCAGTCGTAATCGATATTCTTATAGAAATATTAAAAGAAACCGACACAGAAGACATAAAGGCAAAAATTCTATACGGTGCTTTACAGAGAAAAACCAAAAAAGATTATATTTCCAAAAATCAATGGCTACAATGGTACGATATTAAATATCAAAAAAAATAGTTGAATCCATCCACTAAATATTAATTTTTACCATTATTATATAAATTTTATGTACGAAATAGAAAAACGTTCTCCCCTTAATGTTATTTTATTAACGATCATTACCTGTGGATTTTATTTAATATATTGGTATTATAAAATTTATCAAGAATTGAAGTTGTATACAGGAAAAACACCCACCAATAATCCTTTTTGGTTAGATTTTTTGATCAATCTAATCACGTGTGGACTTTGGGGAATCTATGTGGATTATAAAATTTCTAAACAATTACACGAAATTCGCCTACAAAACAACCTTAAAGGAGAAGATAGTTCATTGATTGTGCTTATCTTAGATTCTTTTTCTATATTTACTCTACATCTACTATGGATTTTAACCAGTGCAATTCAACAGGATGAATGGAATCAAATCTTAGAAAATGTTGCAATTCCTATTCAACAAAATACCGATTCGAATACAAAAAGAGAAGATTCTTTTCCTAATCCTTATGAATAATTCATTGCAAAGATAGATTTTTTTTTAAACTTGACGCTCAATGAATCTTCGAATAGGGAATGGAATTGACTTCCATAAAATAGAAAAGTTAGATGAAGAAGGTTTGATGGTATTAGGGGGAACAACCATCAGGTCTTATTACAAAATTATTGCACATTCTGATGGAGATATTGTATTACATGCATTATCGGATGCTATATTAGGTGCTTGTGGCGAAGCAGATATTGGCTACTTTTTTCCCGACACAGACTCAAAAAACAAAAACCTCGATTCCAAAGTCATATTAAACAAAGCCTTAGAAATTATGAAAAGCAAAAATTATTATATTTTAAACATTGATATTACTCTTGTAGCAGAAGTTCCCAAAATCAACCCTTATCGTGATCAGATTAAGGAATCCTTAGCACAACTATGTAAAATTTCCAAAGATCAAGTTTCTGTTAAAGCAACTACAACAGAAAAAATGGGATTTATAGGGCAAAAAGAAGGAATTGCATGTTTTGCAAGTGTTTTATTAGGAAAGAATTAGGAGAATATTATGATAAAAAAATTATTTATTTTTATATATTTTCTTATAAATTTTTCTTTATTTTCTTATCCCATAGATTTAACTACTCTTCCCGTATACGTAAAAAAAGGATTTGTTATCGATGAATGTAACCTTCCCGAAGAATTAACCAAAGAAAGAGGTTATTATAAAGTCGATGGACATCAAAGCGAAAGAAGAGTTCAAATACAAGAGTTGCCATTAGAAATTCCCAAAAGAAGATTCTTAGAGTGGAATCAAGAAATTCAACAAGATTTTACTTTTTTGATTTATTTAAACATAGCGCAAGAAGACTTAGAGAAAATCATCTCTCCAGGATTCTATTTTGCAGAAATAGGAGAAACGTGGGCAATTTACATAAATAGCTACCTGATAGATAACAAAATTAAAGAAAAAAGTGTCATCAACCAAAAAGATGCTGTTGTACCAGTTCCAAGAGATTTATTAAAGATAGGTATAAACATTTTATGTATTCATATTAAAGGAGATCCCTTATCGAAAGAAACAGGTTTTTACTATGGAAGCCCTTATTATTTCGATGAATTAACAAAAATATTAGACGCAAAAAAAAATTATCTTTTGGTTTTTTTAATAACAATTTATACTTCTATAGGAATCTTAAATTTATTATTTTTTATAAAAAAAACTAATGATAAATATTATTTATATTTTAGTTTATTTTCTTTAGCAATTTCTTTTTATATTTTTATACGTTCTTCTCTAGTTTTTGAACTTTTTAGAATTGATAATTATTATATATTGTTTAAATTAGAGTTAATTAGTTTATTTTTGATCATTCCTTTTTTTAACTTATTTCTTGATTCAATTTTTACAACAAAAAATAAATGGAATAAATTCTTGATTCGATTTTGTGTTTATCATGGTATTGTATTAACGTTACCAGTAATTTTATTGCCCTATAATGCTCTTTATGATGTTTTATTAATCTGGCAATTGAGCGCTCCTTTGCTATTAATATTAATTTTGATTATCATCACCTTTAATTTTTTAGAAATCTTAAAAGAATATAAAAAACGATTTTCTTTTATTAAAGGTTTATTTTTAACTTTTGTTAATACAATACCAGGAAATCTTCTAATTGGTGTTTTTTTTATTGTTTTATTAGCATTGATTGATATTTATTTAAACATTAAAAAGATTAAAAGTCCAGGATTAAGCAACTATGGTATGCTATTATTCCTTAGTGGTGCTTCTTTACGCGTTGTTTATAATCTCATTAGCCTGTTAAACCAAGTAGAATCTCTGAACAAACGTTTAAAAAGTAATATAGATCAAATTAAAAAAGCTTATCAACAAATACGTCTTTCGGAAGAGAAATATCGCTTTTTGTTTAATAATACTTCGGATATTCTTATCACATTAAACCACGAAGGAAACATCACAAATATCAGCGATAGTTTTAATCTTCATCTAAAACTTGATAAGAATGAATTTATCAACAAACATCTATTAGACATCGTTTTTAATGATCCCAACAGAAGTAAAATGAACGAAATGTTTCGATCCCATATTCTACAAGCAATCGAAGAAGGTAAAAACCTAAAAATTCAACTACCTTTAATTTCCTTTGGGGATATTCCTTTTAAATACTTTGATGTCTTTATCGAAAAAATTGCTTCGACAGACGAAAAACAAGAAAATGAATTTTTATTTAGAGCCACCCCAATACAAAAAAACCCCCTGTTAAAATTTTTGGAAAAAGAATACGTAAAATTCGTGTTTAACACTGATATTTATCTAATCGACAACATTATCTATAAATTAACAGAAGAACTCAATGAATTTATCGATGAAATGGAATTAAGCATGGTTCGTATAGGATTACGCGAAATTCTTATCAATGCTATTGAACATGGAAATTTAGGAATTACTCACGAACAAAAGACCCAATACTTTAAAGAAGGGATTTATCATAATATTATTAAACAACGATTAGAAGATCCCTTTTATTCCAACAAAAAAATCATCGTGGAATATAAATTTACTCTGAACGAAATTATCTATAAAATAACCGACGAAGGAGAAGGTTTCGACGTAGATAAATATTTGAAAAATGATCAAATTTATCTATCTGAATCTTTACATGGAAGAGGAATATTTATAACCAAAAATGCTTTTGACGTAATACAATATAACAAAAAAGGTAACATTGTTGTATTAATAAAAAAAATAAAACTAAAAGCCCATGAATAGAAAAAATATATTTTATTTGCTAACAATTGTTGTTTTGCTCATATCAATAGTTATAATTATTTATAAATATATACAAATAAAAGAAACTGTAAAGATTCAACAAGGAATGATAGAAAAAAAGATCAGCATTTCGAAAAAATTCTATCAACATATCTATCAAAATTTTCCAATTTTCGAAGACTGGTTAAACCAAGAAAAAAAACAAAACCTAAGAAAATATTTATATCCCTTTCACATAGAAATTGCAAAAAAACTAGGTCTCTCGATAATCAAGTCCACAGAAGAAATTAACCCCAATTTTTATACATCTATCGATAATCCAAAAATCCGAACTTATTATTTTTTTTACAATGTTCCTGATAAACATCGTTATTTCTACAAAGACTTTGTACCTATATTGATAGAAATCAGTAAGCGATTCAACGAAAAAATTCGTTTTAATGAATATCCAATCGTTGTTAAATTAGCAATTTCTTCTTTACTTCGTCCAGAAAACTATCAAGAAGAATTAAAATCAAAAAACAGGAATGCTATCGATAATTCCACACATTCTTATGGAATCAGCTTAGATATTTTTATGGATGAATTCTTTGTTGATTTAAAATCCCTATGCGATAATCCTAAAAACGATACCAAAAAACAATGCGAGAGCGATTTAAACCATCATGGCTATATATTAGGAGGAAGCCTAAGAAGACAACTACAATCCATCCTTGCAGAGGTATTGTTAGAACTTCAAGAAGAAAAAAAACTCTATGTTATATGGGAAGCAAATCAAAGAGTATTTCATATAACGCCCATACCATTATAAAAAACCACAATAGAGATTTTTATAAGTTGAGTTTAATTTCTCTGCTGTGATTCTATGTCGGTTTAAAAATTGATTTTTTAGTTTTTGTAGAAGAATAAATTTCGAAAGGGGCAAAAAATAAAAATCTAACTCAATTTCGTCCGATAAAATCGAATAATCTCCATCTTTTAGAAAAATATGTGTGTGAACAAATTTCTTGAATGGTCCTTCGATTTGTGTATCTTGAAACAATTCATTTTTTCTGTAATCTGTATGTTCTGCAATCCATAATACTTTATAAAACGGAAACAATTCTACCAGCAAGATGGCTCGTTCTCCTACATCGAGTGAATTGGGTTTTTGTAGTACTTTTACACCTTTTTCTAGACCAACAAGTGTATCAAACCCTTCTTTGGATTCGTGGAAGGAAAAAAGCTTCTCCACACTGCAAGCAAATTGCGATTTACAAACAAATTTGATGGACATAGTTACTACAAATTCTTTATAGTTGGTACGGGAAACTCTAATTCGAAAGGATCAACATATAAACCAAAAAGAGCTTTTCCCACCGGTGGGAAAAAATTGGGTATTATATTAATTTGATGAATTTTTGCAAAAGTTGCACGTCCACTACCCTTAAACTGAGTGAAGTAAAGTTGATGATTATAGAATTGCTGAAGCACAATTGGTAACAATCGTGTTGTAATAGGAAAATAAAAATTAGAATGCGATACTTCTGCTTCGAAAAATATTTCTTTTTCGCGACCAACGCGAATAATTTCTCGTTTTTGATGTAAATTTTCGAAACTAAAATGCGCCATTTCTTTCGGTATTCCCCAGTTTTCTCTTCCACTATCTACACTAACCTGAGTAGAAACATAAATTTTTGTAATACTATAATTTGTATTATTTTGGATTTTTGTTTTTCCTGGAATAAATAAAAGTTCATCATATGGACCAGCATCAGAATTTTTGTATTCTACAATCATGACAAAACCAAAACCGCCTGCAAATTCTAATTTGGAACCCGTATTAACAAAACCATTATTTTGTATAAAATTTTTATTAAATTTATATACAAAAATGTATCCTCTTCCATTTAATTTCCATGGTGGTGGCACAATTTGTTTTTTCATCAAATCTATTAAGAAAAGAACCGAACATTTGTCAATAAAGAAACGATATTTTTCTAGAACCAAACATTTTTTGTAATTTCTTAAATTTTTAGGTTTGCTTTTTTATTATTTATTATTTTTTGAAAAAATCATGAAATTTTATAAAAAATCTTTGAATTTTTTCGCTACAAGTTATGAAAAATTTTTTCAATACGAAGCATCCGCAGGTATATTATTAATTTTTGTAACATTTATTGCGTTGATTGTTTCGAATTCCCCCTTAGCAGAAGCTTATTTTTCTATTTGGAATATTCATTTAACCATAGGGTTCGAAAACTTTCGTTTAGATAAACCATTGATTTTATGGATTAACGATGGATTAATGGCAATCTTTTTCTTTCTGGTTGGTTTAGAAATTAAAAGAGAAATTCTTGTAGGTGAACTTTCGGAATGGAATCAAGCAATACTACCGATAGGTGCTGCTATTGGTGGAATGCTTCTGCCTGCACTCTTTTTCTTTTTGATAGAAAAAGAAGCTCTTTCTGGCTGGGCAATTCCTATGGCAACAGATATTGCATTTTCTCTTGGTATATTAAAATTATTAGGAAATAGAGTTCCTGTATCTTTAAAAATATTTTTGACCGCTTTTGCCATTATAGACGATATCGGAGCTGTTATAGTAATTGCAATTTTTTATTCAAGTAATGTAAATTTAATTTTGATTGGTATTTCTCTAATAGTGCTATTGGGATTGATCTTTTTGAATCTTTTAAACATTACAAAGATTGCACCTTATGTAGTTTTTGGAATTCTATTATGGTTATTATTTTTAAAAGCAGGAATCCATCCCACGATTGCAGCAGTGATATTGGCTTTTACCCTACCAGCTAAACCCAAAGTAGAAATCCATCAATTTGTGGAAATTCTCGAAGATGCGAAACATAAGTTCCATACAAACAACCAAAGAGAAAAAGAAATCCTATTAACTAAACAACAATACCATATACTAGAAAATTTAAATACAAGTTTAGAAGCAATCCAATCTCCGATTCAGAAATTAGAACATCGATTGCATGGTTTTGTTAGTTATTTTATCATGCCAGTATTTGCCTTCGCGAATGCAGGAGTAATGATTCGTCCCGATACCTTTGGAGATTTATCTATATCGATTGCCACATCTCTCGTATTAGGAAAATTTATTGGAGTTATTTTAGGAACATATTTAATTTTATATCTATTTAAAGCAGATCTACCAACTAATTCGAACTTTAAGCAAATCGTAGGTATTGGTTTTTTAGCAGGTGTAGGTTTTACCATGTCTCTTTTTATCAATAATCTTTCTTATACAGACAATATTTATTTAGATCAAGCACGATTAGGTATATTATTAGGTTCTTTGATCAGTGGTACATTAGGATATATTGTATTATTTTTAAGCTCAAAAGAAAAGATTTAATAGATTTTTTTCTTGATTAGAAAAAAAATAGGAATTTAATTATAATAAAAATATGGAAAGAAATCAATTTATCCAAGATATTTCTCTTATCTATGGAAAAGTAACAGAACAAATTTTTTTTCAAATAAGAGAATTAATTGTTAATTCTTTAATGTTTGTAGAAAAGCAGTTGGTAGATATTAGTGATCATCCAAACCTAAAAGAATATTTTCATCATTTATTTTCGAATGAAATCGTAAAAAACATAGAGCAGATCAAAAACATTTCTCAAGAATCTTTGTTAACGCTGTTGTATTATTATTCTGAATTTCTTAGCAATATTATCGATATTATACAACCTTTTGAACCATCTTTAACGAAAAGCCTATTTAACGAAATATTCGTACCTTCGCTATTTAGTGATAAACTCTTAACATCAGAATATTTTGATGTTTTTATAAAAAACAATGGCAATATTTTATCAACAGAAAGAGTAGTTCAAGAAATTCAAGAGTTGAACTATAAAAGCGTATTTTTATTGATTCCTCCATTGTTATCGGACGAAACCATTTGGGAAAGTACATACCAGAATCAAACTACCATAGATAACTTATTAAAAAATAAGAATATTTATACCATCAAATTCCAGTTTGATCCCACCAAAACGATTCAAGAAAATAGCCAAATTCTTTATTCAATCCTAAAAGATATTTTTGATAATTTAGAAAAAAAAATACAATTCAATGTGATTGCTTTTAGTACAGGCAATTATATTATAAGATACTTAATAAATTATTATAATGATTTCTTTATAAATAAATTTTATAATTTGATTATGATCAATTCTCCTGAACTTGGTGTAAAATTAGAACGAATTATTCTATGGGCAGGTTTTTTATATAAGTATGATCCAAAAACATCCATCAAAATACTAAAAATTCTAACAGACGAAAACTTTAAGATAATCAATGATTTTGACAATAGCATATTATTTTCTAAAC
>Ga0209691_1001867_pt1 | contig 11683 bp, 7 predicted proteins | sample YNPMSBMetaG_FD_187120 | JGI IMG/M metagenome (GOLD analysis project Ga0209691, IMG submission 187120) | Anoxygenic and chlorotrophic microbial mat microbial communities from Yellowstone National Park, USA - YNP MS-B MetaG (SPAdes) (version 2) ... | reverse complement strand
CGCAGTACCAGCGCTGCAACCAGTGCACCCCTGTTCCATCCATCAAGATGCGGGCCAGAGGCCCGCGCTCCCAGCACGCAACTATTGCGTGCGCGGGCCACCATGCTTTCGCGCCAGCCCCCCCACGTCCCCCCTTCCGCTCCCCGTGTGGGAGAGGAAGGGGGCCAGGGGAAGGAGAGGGAGCGCCCTCCCCCTTCCTCGCCCCCAGCGGGGGAGAGGCAGGGGGCTGGGGGGAAGGTGAGGGCCACGCCAGCCGTGCGCCGCAGTACCAGCGCTGCAACCAGTGCACCCCTGTTCCATCCATCAAGATGCGGGCCAGAGGCCCGCGCTCCCAGCACGTAACTATTGCGTGCGCGGGCCACCATGCTTTCGCGCCAGCCCCCCACGTCCCCCCTCCGCTCCCCGTGTGGGAGAGGAAGGGGGCCAGGGGAAGGAGAGGGAGCGCCCTCCCCCTTCCTCGCCCCCAGCGGGGGAGAGGAAGGGGGCCAGGGGGAAGGGAAGGCAGCGCCCTCCCCCTTCCTCGCCCCCAGCGGGGGAGAGGAAGGGGGCTGGGGGGAAGGTGAGGGAGCGCCCTCCCCCTTCCTCGCCCCCAGCGGGGGAGAGGAAGGGGGCTGGGGGGAAGGTGAGGGCACGCCAGCCGTGCGCCGCAGTACCGGGACGGAATACGTTGCCCCCCCTCCCATCGCGGAAGGGCGACGCATACCCTACCTGCCAACGGTTCTCATCAGCAACGATCCGGTACCTATCGTTTGGAATGCCATTGCAGAACCGCATCAACCATCCAAGTTTTTGATCATGCTCTTAGACAACAATACCTCCAATGTAGTTCCCCCATCATTGGATCAACCCTGCACGTACTACCAGGAAGCGCTACCGCTCTTCAACATAGATAATTTTACTACCCTGTGGCTCAAACTGGATTGGCACGGGGCGCAATTCTGGCAAGGCGGCGCGAATCGCCGGGTGGCGTTCTTCGGGTGCATAGAGGAGCAAGAAGCCACCACCACCGGCACCCAGGATTTTACCGCCGATAGCGCCAGCAGCACGGGCACGCTCGTACCAATCATCAATCTGGGAATTAGAGATGCTGCTGGCCAATTCGCGTTTGCGCATCCAGCCCTCGTGTAAAATCTCGCCGAACGCATCAAGATTATCGTGATGCAGGGCAATGCGGAGATCGTGAGCCAGCTCTACCATACGGCGCAAATGACGACGACGCGATGCATCGCGTTCGGTATTCTCCCGCTGTTCACGCAACACATCATCGGCTTTACGGGTGGCACCGGTATACAACATCAGTAAGCGTTGCTGCAACAAGCGTTTCGTCTCACTCCGACAGATGATCGGATCGACAAACACCGTCTCATCAGGATTAAACTGAATAAACTGAAAACCACCAAACGCTGCAATATACTGATCCTGCTTACCGATAGGAGCACCACAACGTTCGATTTCGATGTAACACGCCTCTCGTGCCAACCGTTCGGCGCCGGCGAAACGGCCAACGAAGGCATAGAGCGCATTCAACAGGCCAACGGTATAGGTACTCGATGAACCTAGACCGGTACCTTGCGAGGGAATATCAGAGATTGAAGTAATCTCGATGGAGTGTGTTCGGCCAACCAGCCGTAACGCCTCACGAATAAGTTGGTGCTTGAGATCATCAACCCGCTCGACAATTTCAGTTACCGAATAACTAGCCCGAATCTGCCGATCAAACTTCTCGTTCACCGTAATGTAGATATACTTGTTAATAGCAGTGCTGACAACTGCGCCTGGCTCATGACGGTAGTACGCCGGTAAATCACTACCACCGCCAACAAAACTGACTCGTAAAGGCGTGCGTGAGATAATCATACCTTCCCCCTGTCAACTTCATCCTTTGCATGCACGCACATTAGCAAATGAAGCTGACAGGATTTTTATAAATCCCCTTCATTTTTGTTAGCATATCGTCAGCAACAACGTGTACTGTACCTATGTCACTATCGTCATTATCTGCTTACGCCATCAGGGCAGCGCCAGGGGGAGGGGCTTATGCGCGCTGTATTTCTCGACCGCGATGGAGTGATCAATTACAACCGGGCAGACCACGTTAAGAGCTGGGCGGAATTTCAATTTTTGCCTGGCGCACTGACAGCGTTGCGTCTGTTGACAAACGCTGGGTTTCGCATCTTCATCATCACGAACCAGGCCGCAGTCGGGCGAGGGCTGATGAGCCTGGAAGCATTGGAAGACATTCATACCCGGCTGCGAGCTATTGCCGATCACCACGGTGCCAACATCGAGGACATCCGCTATTGTCCCCATACCCCCGAAGAGCGTTGCCATTGCCGAAAACCGCAACCGGGGATGATCGAGGAGCTGGCCAGGCAATACCAGATCGACTGCCGAAAGACCTTCCTAATCGGGGATGCCCTCACCGACATTGCTGCCGGTCAACAGATGGGATGTCAGACGATTCTGGTCAAGAGTGGCCGTGGTGCTGCTGAATCGCAGAAGACTGAACTGCGGCGGTTTCAGCCAACGTACATCGCCGATGATCTGCTGGCCGCCAGTAGATGGATACTGAGGCAAGAGGCAGTGCAAGTACCGGCTGTCGGCGTACCATTGACCGGTGCGTTGGCAGTGACACATTAGGCCGGAGAATGTATGGGATACCGAAGACTTGTCTGGCCCATAATCCTGATCTTAGGTGTTGCATTCGGGCTGAGTAGTTGTAGTATCAGTACGCTGGTTGGCGCACCGACACCTGAACCCTGGACACCACCACCAACACCGGAACCAACCGCGGTTGCAATCGAACCAACAGCAACAACGACAGTACCGGTACAAAAGACCGTTGCCGTTGCGCTGGGAACCTTGCACGACCGGCGTGAGTTTAGTGGTCAGGTCACGCCAATTCTTGAACGTGGTCTGGCGTTTCGCGAGAGTGGTGTTTTGCGCAACCTGTACGTCGAAGTAGGGGCGCAGGTAAAGGCCGGGCAACTCTTAGCCGAAATCGATCTGGGCACACTTAAAAATCAGCTACGTCAGGCGCAGATCAATGCCGATCAAGATCGGCGAATGATTGATCAGGTTATCGCCCGTGCTCAGATTGACGTTCGGGCAGCCGAAGTAGCCCTGGCTGCGGCTCGTGACCGACTGGCACAACTCACGACTCCTGCTTCGGCAAGCGACATTGCCGAGGCGCGAGCTGCATTACAGCGCGCTGAAGCGGCGCTGGCCCGCACGCGCAATGACGCTTCAGCCGTAAAGACCCGCGCTGAACGGGCACTTGCCGACCGCGTAGCAGCATTACAGCGCGTCCAGGCCGCATTCGGCGAAGCCCGTGCCCGCCTTGAGGTGGAAGATACGCCAGAAGTACGTGCACTCGTTGACCGGCTTGCGGTTGAGCTGCAAGCCGCAGAAAGTGCAGTGGCGCTGGCCCAAATCGAACTAGATACGGCACGGGGGAATGAAATTGCAGCAGTACAGGCTGCGGAAGCCGATGTCGAACTGGCCCGTGCCCGTCTTGAGCGGCTTCTCAGCGGGCCAAATCAGTTTGACGTCATTGCTGCACAGCGTGCAGTGGAACAGGCGCAGATTCAACTCGATGCTGCCCGGCAGCGCACAACTCCCGATCCTGCGCTGGTGAAGAGTCTGGCCGCTTCAGAACTCAGGATCAAAGACATCGAGCAGCAGATCGAAGCCCGCCGGATTTATGCGCCCTTCGATGGTTCAGTGACGGCCATTGATGCTCTGGTCGGCCTGCCTGTGCAAGCTGAAACGCCGGTCATTCGGTTGATGGACAATTCAGGCTTACAGATCACCGTCAGCTCGATAAATAGCTCCGATCTCGAACGCATTCCTGATAGAACGCCAGTTGAAATCTCTTTTGTCCGTTATCCTGGTCGCACATTTCAGGGCGTGGTACGCAAACCTACCGGCATGTCCACCCTTCAAACACCAGAACTCCATATTGTCTATAATGCCCGTGACATCCCATTAGCAGTTGGTGATCCGGCATTAGTTACCATTGATTTCGGCCAACGCGAAAACGTGCGCTGGTTGCCCGTCGAGGCAATTCGTCGTGATGGCGGGACCTATGTCTTAGTGCCAGGTGACAACGGCCCGCAGCGGGTAGAGGTCCAGACCGGTTTGATGGTGGATGGTAAGGTTGAAATCATAAGCGGCCTGGAAGCAGGTGATCTGGTGATTTTGCCTAGTAGTTAAGGAGCTTTCATAATGCTCACCTGGAGCGACATATGGTCTTACCTCCGCATCGTGTTGCGCTGGTGGTGGGTAGTTTGCTTGGCGGCAGCCACGGCTGGCGGAGCGGCACTGATCTTTACTCTTCGTCAACCTGACTACTATGTGAGTCGGGTGACATTGCGGGTGGGAGAGTCGCTCGCTGCCATACCTGATCCCCAGACGTTTGGCTTAAGCACGACTGTTGCCGGTTTTTATGCTGAAATGGCGCGCCGTGAGATCATTCTGGCGCCGGTTGTCGAACAACTCAAGCTACCCTTCCCGTGGCAAGTGATTAGCACGTACATGCTTACGACCAGTGTCAATCGGCAAGCCAGTCTCCTTGACATCACGATCACCGACACCAATCCCCAGCGGGCAGCAGCGATTGCTAGTGCAGTTGCCGAAGAATTAATTCGTTTTAGCCCAAACTCGCCGGAAAAAGTGGCAGAACAGCGTAATCTGCTTAACGAACAGATTGCCCGATCACAGGCTGAAATAGATCAACTTGATCGCCAGATTGAGCAGGCGCGGGCGATGCTAGCTCAGGCAACCAGCGCTACCGATCTCCGCGAAGCGCGTAACCGTCTTAAAGAGTTAGAGCTGGCGCGTGATACAGCACAAAATACCTACGCGCAGTTGCTACGGTTACAGAATACCAGCCTGATTAGTAGTCTGGCAATCTTCGAGGCAGCGAAAGTACCAACTTCACCATTACCAAACAAACGAAATCTGACCGTCGCTATTGCCGCCCTGAGTGGATTATTGCTAGGAATAATAGCTGCTTTTGGCCTGGAAATTATCGATACCCGCTGGCGTAATCATAATGACCTGCGGAGCCGCTTTGGGCTGAACTTTCTCGGTACTGTACCGGGGAAGCGGCCACTGATCGAACTCAACGAAGAAGAAGCCAGACAGCGTCTGCAAGCCGTCAAAGAGGCGCACACCCAGATTGTGCTGGCCGGACTTCCCCGTAACGCGCGGATTCTGATGATCAGCGGGCCACGTCCTTCAGTCGAACGGAGTGCGCTGGTCGTTGATCTGGCTCATTGCTACACCCTGTCGGGGTATCGGGTACTGTTGGTCGACGCAGAAACTGAAAGGGCGATCCTCAGTGGACTGTTCTCTAATCCAGATGCAGTGCTACAACCGATTACGATTGATGGTGAAGCGCAGGTCTGGTCAAGTTTACGCATAACACCGTTAAAAAATGTGTTGCTTCTGAGCCGTAACACTGATGAAGATGGCCGACCTTTACCTCCTTCACAACCATGGCCAGCGCTGGTTGATGGTCTGCAACGTGCGGCCGATATTTTGATCTTTGATGGCCCATCAACACTCAGCGGAATAGAAGCTGCCTTGCTGGCACCAATGGTTGACGGCGTTGTTCTGGCGCTGAAACCCATCGAAGACAGCAGTCGCGATATTCAACAAAGCTTGAAGCGGTTGACGTTGAAGCGATCCGACAGTGTGCTGGGAGCAGTGATGCTGACTGATACATTTGCCCTGTCGGGAAAACCCGAACGACCGCGCTTGCCGCTTAACAGTTTACACCACCTCCTTAGCGTAGGGCCGTTACGGTTGCTGAATCCTGGAAAGGGCAATCAGGCAAGAGACGCTACACGAACGGATCATGAACCCCGGTCAGCGCGCCCGGCGACTACGCCCAGTTCTCATCGAGATGATGCTGATGAGCAATATTCTCCGCTTGAAGCCGGGATAAGAACACCAAGAGTCATTATCACTCCACCAACCGACAGCAGCCAACCAATTGTTACCGCACCACCTATTGCCACCGAAGCGGGTTATGAACGTGCGGTTGGTGAACCACCATTCATAATCGATTATCAGCAAGGCGAACGCCGATCAGCACCGTTCAGACGACCGCCACGACGTCGTTCGGTGATGAGCCGTCGGCGACGAGGATGAGTGTTATCCATGCGCTACGTGCAGCGATCCATCACGCGACGAGCATTTCTATCGGGTATGCTGGCCGCTACCGGGTTAGGGGGAATGGTGGCTTTCGGCGTTGAACAGTGGCCGTTATCGGCACCTGTGTCTAATATCAAAGCTCTCCCGCTGCCGCCAGCGCGTGGTTTTGCGCCATTATTATTGGCAAGGGATCGGGCGCCACAGCCGGATTTTACTGCCTACCTCGCTGAAATCTTACGGGCGGAAGGCTTTGTTGGTCTCCGTCAAACCAGTCTGCGGCAGATAGACAGTGACATCAATGGTGCGGTGATCATCGTTGGTTCGGCTCCACTGCCGAAAGAGAGTGTGGAATGGTTATCCCAATTCGTTCGTAGCGGTGGTGGTCTGATTGGTATCCGCCCCGATCCAGCACTGGCCGAGATTTTTGGTGTCGCTTATTTGGGAGTGGTGCAACGCGACGACTCGCTCTATCCTTTACCCTCAACCGGGATCGCTGGCCCCCTCCAACTACACACCGTATACGACCGGGTACGTCTGCGCGGCGCAGAGCTTGTGGCAAGCAGTAGCGATGGCGATCCATTAGTGACAATTCACCAGATCGGCGCCGGCAGAGCTGCCTTGTGGACATTTGATCTGGCGCAAACGATTGCGCTTATTCGACAAGGCAATCCGGCATGGACAAACCAGGAACGCGACTTGATGAAAGGGTTACGCGCAAGCGATCTCTTTGTAGGCTGGATCGATCTAGAACGAATTGCTATTCCGCAGGCCGATGAACACCAACGTCTGCTAAGCCGTATGATCGATGAGGTGAGTCCTATTCCCATACCCCGGCTATGGTACTTCCCCGATAACGCCGCCGGTGCGATTATTGCTACCGGCGATGCCCACGGCAGTCGGGTGAGCCATATTGAGCAGTGGTTCAGCATTATCGAACGCCACGGCGGTCATGGCTCGATCTACTATACACCGCCACCGGCCAATACTGCCGGTCGGTTAACGCGCAAGCTACGCTGGACACTAAGCCAGATACCGTTGATGGGGGCGGCGATTGCCGGCGAAGACCCGTTGCCAGGACCACATCACGTTCGTGAATGGCGGGATCGTGGTCATGAATTCGGGATACATCCTTATGTTGAAGACGGGTTGGAAGACGGTTATTACCGGCATTGGTGTGAGTTTATCAAACTCGGCTATGGCCCACTTCCGCCAACGGTACGCACCCATCGCGTCCTCTGGCGCGGCTGGGTAGACAATGCCATCGTTCAAGCTGCATACGGTATCCGAATGAACCTCGATCACTACCATAGCGGCCCGGCAGTGCGCAAACCTGATGGAACGTGGACAATGGGCTATCTCAATGGCAGCGGCCTGCCGCTCCGTTTTGTGAGCGAAGATGGGACGGTCATCGATGTGTATCAGCAGGCAACGCATTTGGTTGATGAACACCTGATGCCGGTGTTTCAAACCGGTTTTGACGTTGGTCTCGACGGAGCACGTGCAGCTATCCAGAGCATAGCTCAGATTGCGACCAGTATTGATCGCTATCCAGCTGCGCTAGGTCTCCAATGTCATGTTGATCCCTTTCTGATCGGCGGCCAAATTGCTCACGAGGTGGCACGCTGGCTTGATCAAATACTTGGCTATGCAGCCGGGATGGGACTACCGATTATGACCGCCGAGCGCTGGCTATCATTTATCGATGTCCGCAACACCAGTGACTGGCTTGAGATAAGTTGGAACGAACAACGCCTCTCCGCAACGATCAGCATCCCGCCATCACCATTCTCGCTGACGCTGCTTGTCCCTGAAACGCACCGCCAAACGCGGCTACGAACGATCAGCCTTGGTCGTGAGAGCATTCCCGGCCAGAAACGACAGATCGCTGGCAAAACCTACCGGATGATCAGGCTCCGTAGCGGTCAACAGCAGATGATCGCTGATTACGCCTCGTTATAGGATTGCACCCAGAGAGTAGTTATGACCATTCCACTACAGCAGTCGATCGGTAAGTATCTCGGCCTAGCCGCTATCAGCGGTAGTATACTCGCCCTTCAGATCACCTTCACCCGAATCTTCTCGCTAATGATCTGGCATCACTTCACCTACATGGTGATCGGTATTGCCCTGCTCGGTGGCGGCGCTGCGGGTACATTCCTTGCCGTGCGACGCTGGGGGCCAGCCAGACTCCAACAACGGTTGGGGCTGCTAGCGCTCGCATTTAGCCTAACCAGCCTGAGTAACCTGGTCGCAATCAACACAATTGCGATTGACCCACTGCGCGCTGCCCAAATTGGCTGGGCAATTGTGGGACTCAGCATCTATTTTATTTGTCTATTCAGTACGTTCTTCAGCGGTGGCCTGGTGATCGCGGCAATCTTTGGGCGCTGGGCAGGCACCTCACACCGGCTCTACTTTGCCGATATGCTGGGAGCAGGCCTCGCCACAATCACCGTATTACAAGTCATACAACTTATCGGTGGACCGGCAGTTATTGTCCTGATCGGGCTTATCGGCGCAGGATCAGCACTCTTACTCGGCTATGAAGCGCGAGGCTGGCAACGCTGGCTGATAGCAATAACCATCGTTGGTGAAACCACTCTGCTCGGTGTGATGATTGCCTTTCCACCAACGTTAGCAGTACCAGCCTCAAAGGAACTGGGTTGGGCTATGCAAGCCCAACAAACCGGACCTGAATTTACCCGGTGGGATGCTGTAGGTCGGGTTGATGTCATGCCGGAAATTATTGTCACCGAGCCGATGATTGTAGGAGCAGTCAGTTCAAACTACGGTATGGAAACTCGTCCGGCGCTACCGCTCAAACTGGTGACGATTGACGGCACTTCGATGACCGGGATGTACCGGTTTGACGGAAGCGATACCGATCTTGAACGATTTCGCTTCTTCGATCACGCGATTATCAGTGCAGCCTACCACGTCGGTAAGGAACATCCACGAACACTGCTAATTGGGGTTGGCGGTGGCCTTGACATTCTCCTGGCCCGTTTCTACAAAGCCTCGCAGATCACGGCCATTGAACTAAACCCAACCATTGTTCAGCTCTTAAAAGGACGCTACGCCGATTACACCGGGAGACTGGCCGAGCATCCTTCAACAGAACTCATCATTGCCGAAGGCCGTAGTTTCCTCAGTCGCACCACTGAGCAGTATGACATTATTCAAGGCATTGGACTTGACAACCTGGCGGCTCTATCAGGAGGTGCGTATGTGTTGGCCGAGTCATACCTCTACACGGTTGAAGCCCTCGAACAGGCGATTAGCGCCCTTACTCCAAACGGTATCTTCTCGTGGACGCGCGATGTCAACAATCCACCTCGCGAGATGCTACGCCTGACGGGATTGGCCGCCGAAGCACTCCGTCGCATGGGTGTGCATAATCCGGCGGCCCACATTGCCATCATTGCTAATGAACACGGCGTCAATGCAACGCTGCTGGTGAGTCGCACACCATTCCAACCAGAACAGATCCAACGATTGCGCCAGTGGGGAGTAGCGAACAACTTCACCATGCTACACGATCCCTTCGAGCGACTGAACACACCCTTTGCCGATTATCTCTATGCGAGCGATCCGCGGGCTTTTGAACAAACGTACATGTTCCAGATTTTCCCGGTAACTGACGATAATCCCTTCTTTTACAACTATTTCCGTTGGGACAATCTGCACTTTGACAAGACGTATGAAGGACGGCTGAATCGCTTCCCGATCGGCAATCTAATCTTACTGACTATGGCGCTGCTGGCTGTCGGTGCGGCGATCGTCTTCATCATCGTCCCCTTAGTTCGCTATCAGCGCGATGGGATACACATACCCGGCGCTATGCCGACCCTGACCTACTTTAGCCTGTTAGGCGCGGCCTACATGTTCATTCAGATTGTGCTAATCCAGCGTTTTACTTTGTTCATCGGCTATCCAATCCATGCGACGACCACAACCATTGCCAGTATGTTGGCCTTTGCTGCAATTGGCAGTCTGGTTATCAGCAAGCACATCCGGAGTGTTGGTGCCTTACGGCTGATACTCATCAGTATCGCCTTCCTAACGGTAATCTACATCGTTGCGCTTCCACGACTATTTAGTGCCTGGATGCACTGGCCAGACCCGGCGCGAATTGTCGTCAGTATGCTTATCATCGCGCCACTTGCTACCCTGATGGGCATCCCCTTCCCTGTCGGCTTACGCCAGCTTAGTACCCAAGCACCAGGGTTGGTGGTCTGGGCATGGGGCATGAATGGCGTCTTTTCGGTATTGGGGTCTGTTTTGGTCATCATCATTAGTATGAGCAGTACTTTCACTGTTGCGATGCTTTGGGGAGCGGCTGGGTACAGCGGAGCAGCTCTAGTTGGAAAGGCACTTTGGCATGTAGCTGTTCAAGGTGAGACGGTTGTTACACCGATCAAGCTCAGCAAGACATCGATCCAGACGCCATTGTCATAGCACTGTGCGGCAAACAGATCACATCCACGACAGTACCAGTGCCATTATCGCAGCGGTAAACATGCTGAAGGAGAGAGCACATGCGCACTGTAAGCATAACGACTGAAGCCCGCTCCACTGTGGTTGACCAGCACGCCAGCAGCGAGCGGATCGTTGCGATTGACACATTACGAGGCGTTGCGCTGATCTTGATGGCGCTTGATCACAGTGCATTCTTCATCGGAGCAGGTTTGCAGGCCGAGTCATACGGTGGGCAAGCGGTCACATTGCAAAGCCCTGTCTACTGGTTGAGTGGCTTGCTAACCAATCTGGCATCGCCGATCTTCTTCTTTCTAGGTGGGTATAGCCTGGCGTTGTATGCAGCCGCTCAGCATCGTCGTGGCCGACCAGAACAGGATACAACACGCTTTATCCTGATTCGTGCATTGGTCATTTTGATCCTTGATCTCACGATCTGCACCTGGTTTTGGCGGGGTGCCACGCCATATGTGCACGTTCTTACCAGCATAGCCGCAGCAATGATCGTGCTTGCCGGTCTGCGTCAATTCTTAACGGCACAACAGATCGGGATCGCGGCAGTGATCACCCTGTTGCTTCATCAACTCTGGATCGGAGTGCTGGCCCCTGAATTGATGAACAATACGCCACAACCGTTCTGGCAAGCATTCTGGCTTACCTACAGCTACGAAACTCAACCAGCAATTGGCTTTGCCGTGCTGGGCTGGGGGCCACTGCTCTGGCTGGGGTACGCCGTTGGTCACCACCATCACCAAACCTCTCTACAGCAACCACAACATTGGCTACAGATTGGAGCAGGTCTCCTGATTGGTTGGTGCATCTTGCGCATCATTGGCGGCTTCGGTGATCTGGGATCATTTGGTACCATTGGCAATACACCGGCTCACATCCTGGTGATGAGCAAAGCACCACCCAGTCTGAGCTACTTTGCCTTCAATCTTGGAATCGCAGCATTCATCCTGGCAGCAGCCTATGCCAGATCAAACATCTTTTCCAGCGGCTCTTTGCGCTGGCTCCCAATGGTCGGGCAGGTCTCGCTCTTCTT
>Ga0209691_1001851_pt1 | contig 11810 bp, 15 predicted proteins | sample YNPMSBMetaG_FD_187120 | JGI IMG/M metagenome (GOLD analysis project Ga0209691, IMG submission 187120) | Anoxygenic and chlorotrophic microbial mat microbial communities from Yellowstone National Park, USA - YNP MS-B MetaG (SPAdes) (version 2) ... | reverse complement strand
TACCGCCTTAGCCCACCAAGTCAAAACCACTGTCTATCAGCTCAAACGAGGACTGCTCGATGAGTATCTCAAACAACAACTCAAAAATCCCAAACTCACTTTCGCTCTTGCGTAAGTCCTAACCAATATCTGCTTTGAACCGCACGGAACTCGCCGACCTCGCCAAACGCCTCGCTGAAAAAGGACTTCTGCTTAATCACGACCAACAAGAGCAACTTTGGAAATACGCCGAATTGCTCCTTGACTGGAACAAAAAAGTCAATCTCATTTCGCGCAAAGATGAAGATGCGGTGCTAACAAAGCATGTGCTTCACGCACTTTCGCTTGCGCTGTTTCATTCGTTCAAACCCAAAGAGCGTGTGTTGGATTTAGGCACGGGCGGCGGCTTGCCCGGCATTCCACTCGCGATTGCATTTCCCGACACCTATTTTCTCCTCATTGATTCCATCGGAAAAAAGATTAATGCGTGTTCGGATATGATTCAGAAACTTGAACTCAAAAATGTGCTTGCGCAAAAATCGCGTTCCGATGAACTCAAAAATGTCAAGTTTGATGTGATTGTGAGCCGACAAGTTGCGGCAATGCCCGAACTCTGCGCGTGGTGCCGACCGCTTCTGAAAAAAGGCGGCAAGTTGCTTTGTCTCAAAGGTGGCGATTTAGAAGAAGAAATCGGACAAGCCTTGATTGAGGGCGCAGAAAAGCTCGCATTCCCTGAACACATCGAGCAACACCCGATTGACTTTCTCGGCGAAAAGTTCAAAGAAAAATGTGTTGTGATTGCCGTTTGAAAAAACTTTTAGAAAAACTCAAAACGAAAACATAAAACCGATTCGGAACATATCGAAATGAATCGGGGCTTCGCTTTCAAACGGTGTGTTCATCTTCTCGCGGCGCAGTTGATAAATGCCATACGCCAAGCCGTTTTTGAGGGCGAAGTTCATAATCGGGGCAAAGGCAGGCGACGACTTGTAAATTTCGCGAATGAATCCGTCAAGAAGTGCTTGCGACAAGGCTTCAAGCCCGTAACTTCCAATCCACTGCCAAAAAACAAACCGACGCATCACAAGCGTCCGTTGAAACGACACATCAAGCGCAATCGGCTCAACGAATCCAAGACGCACGCCGGCTTGTGTGGTCGTGCCGAAGCGCACCGCATTGTTGAAATCAGAGAGAAGGCGTTGTTCGGATTCAGAAAGCGAAGCGAAGTTTGTGTAAGCGATATTCGTCCAAACCAGCGCATTGCCGTGATACGGTGTCAGCGAAAATGAGCCACTCCGATAACCGTAGCCTTGATGACTTCCCAGCCCGACGCGCCAAACATCAGACTCAATGCCTGTTAGCGGGTTGAAACTTAAACTCACATCAACATTGGTTTGATTTGAAAGAAACAAGTATTGATGTCCGTATTTGAAAACTGCGTTAGGTCCGAAGGAAATCGGTCCATTGATGTAGCCGAGCGACGCATCAAAATAGGTAAACTTTATTGGCGTATTGGGCGCAGTATAAATCGAGCCTTGTGTGCCGAAGGCGACGCTCACTGACGGCTTCTTTTCAGGAAAGAAAATTGGCATCTCCTCGTAGTAGCGATTCAAGTTGCTATACCACTTGTGGCGAAGTTTTGGGCGTGGGCGGCGTTTTTTGCTCTTGGAATCGTAGTAGGAAATGCGTCCTTTTTTTGTGTCAAGTTCAAACGTGTGCTTTTTCTTTTTATCCGATTCATCATCATCTTCATCAACGGATTCAATCTCATCTTCTGAGTATTCAAATTTCAAACTTTGTGCGGAAAGCGAAGACAAAAGAAGGAGAGTGGAGAAGAGAAGGGTCAAAAGCATTAAGCGTGGATTCATTTGTGTTGAAATTAAAATTGGCGAAATGTAATTATTGATGCTCAAAGTGTTCGTTTGAAAAAACGCAAAGTTTCTTTCGGTTCTGTCAAACTGTTGTCAAAAATAATCAAACTGTTGTCAAAAGAATGACGCGCATTTATCTCGATAACGCCTCAACCACGCCTGTCGCGCCTGAAATCGTTGAAGCAATAATGCCGTTCCTCTCGGAGCAATTTGGGAATGCGTCTTCAATTCATGCTTTTGGACAAGTCACCCGAAACGCATTGGAGTTGGCAAGAGAAGAGGTGGCGAAAGAAATTGGCGCGAAGCCGTCGGAGGTCTTTTTTACATCAAGCGGAACAGAGGCGGATAACCTTGCGCTCAAAGGCGTTGTGATGGCAAGGCTTGGCGAGCCGATTCAAATCATTACTTCAAGATTGGAACACAAAGCCGTTTTGGAAAGCGTCTATTGGCTTCAAAAGAAGTTTAAGGTCGCCGTTGATTTCATTGCGCACGATGAACGGGGGCGGTTAGATTTAGATGACTTGAAAAAGAAACTTCGTCCGAACTATCGGCAACTGATTTCTATCATGCACGCTAATAATGAACTCGGCAACATCAATCCCATCAAGGAAATTACGGCGATTGCAAAATCAACGAATGCGCTTGTGCATACCGACGCAGTGCAAAGTGCAGGCAAATTAAAACTCAATGTCGATGAACTCGGTGTCGATTTGATGGCGATTTCAGGACATAAATTTTACGCACCGAAAGGAATTGGAGCGATTTACATTCGCACAGGAACACCGATAGAATCGCTCTTGCATGGCGGAACACACGAGCGCAATCGCCGCGCCAGCACGGAAAATGTTGCCTTCAGTGTTGCCCTTGCAAAAGCACTGAAACAATCTCATGCCGAACTCCAACAAATAAACTCACATGTTGCTTTGTTGCGCCACGTCTTTTTGGAAACGCTCACGAAAAATGGCGTTCCATTTCAGGTGAATGGCGATAGCGAACATCACCTTCCGCACATTCTCAATCTGTCATTTCCGATTCCGACCAAACAAAAACTTGCGGGCGATGTCTTACTGCTGGCGTTAGATGCGGCGGGCATTGCCGTTTCAAGTGGAAGTGCTTGCACGAGCGGCACAGCCAAACCCTCGCACGTGCTTTTGGCTCTCGGAAAAACGGAACACGACGCGCGTGCAAGTGTGAGAGTATCGTTCTCAAAATTCAATACGGTTGAGGAAGTTACCGAAGCGGCGAGGCGATTTGCCGATGTGCTCAAACGCCTATTGTGATTACTTGATTTGAGCAACGATGTCTAAAATGCCCACGCGAATCATCATCACGGCGATTGCCGCCATGAAGAGTGAAGCAATTTTAGCAACGGCTTTCGCGCCGTTTGGTCCCATCAACTTGCGCACATACTCCGAAAAGTAGAAGAGCAAAAACACAATCACAAAGTTCAAAACGAGCGAGAGCGTGGTCATGAAAAATCCGTAAGTGTCGTGAAGAATGAGCAAGGTGGTTAGCACGGCAGGACCAGCAATAAGCGGAATACCCAGTGGCACAATGCTGATGTTTTCAGGGTCGGCAGGCTGTTTGGATTCATCGGCACCTGATTGCACCAAATCGCGAATCGCAATCAAGAGCAGAATCAAGCCGCCCGCAATTCGGAAATCGGAAATGCTAATACCAAGAAAACTGAAAATCTGCTGTCCGCCAATCATAATCACAATCGCAATCGCGAATGCTGTGAACACGGCTTGTGTGGTCAGGCGACGACGTTTGTTATCGGGAAAGGATTGCGTGAGACCAATAAAAATCGGCAACGCGCCTGGTGCATCAATCGCAACAAAGAGCGGAATAAAGGTGAGCAAGAAATTTTCAAAACTGAACGTGAAATTCGCGCCGTCAATGAGAAGAAGCATAGAGAGTGTGTAAGTGTTCTAAAAGGTAGAAATTGAAGATGTCGGGCTGTTCGAGATTGGGCAAGTGTCCTGCCCCTTGAATCACTTTCATCTGACTGTTTTTAATTCCATCGTGAATAATCTTCAAAACAGATTCGTTCATCAGCGCGTCTTCGGCACCCGCAATGACAAGTGTTGGAACAGTAATCGAAGGCAGAAGTGAAGTGGCATCTTCTCGCGTGGCGAGGGCTTTAAGCGTTTCAGAAATCGCTTCGGGTGACTGTCGGCGAATGATGGATTCAACACGCTTGACTACTTCGGGACGAGACTGGTGTGAGGTTGCGCCGAGAAGTTTGGGAAGCATGCGCGAAATAGCTTCTTCATTGCCGTGCTTCAAGACGGCATCAATGAATTCGTATCGCGTTTTCTTTGCTTCGGGCGTATCGGCTTCGGCACGTGTGGCGCACAAAACCAGCGACCTCACTTTATCAGGATACTTTTTCCAAAACGCAAAGGCTTTATATCCGCCCATTGAAATCCCAACAAGTGTAGCGCGTGCAATCTCTAATGAGCGCATTAAATCGTTTAGTGCGTCGGCGTAGTCGCTAAATGTCCAAGTTGATTTTGAAGGTGAATCGTTAATGCCGAAAGCATTTGGCGCAAGCACAGCGTAGCCGTTATCGGCAAGATTATCGATTTGGTTTGACCACATCTCGGCAGAAAGCGGAAAGGCATGAAGCAGAATAACGGCTTTATCTCGTGCGTTCAGATTTTTGGCAGTGTAGGTGAGCATCAGCAGTAAAGTGGTTGATGAAACGGTTACAAAAGCGTTGCTAAGTCCAAGTGAAGCATGTCGCAGAATGAAGGGTTCTGCAAGACTTCGCCGATTCCTTTTTTATACTTGTGCCATTCATTTTTCTTGTAGTCATAGACAAAACCCTCGACAACGCCATATTCATCAGCCTCAATGAGCCGTTGAAGTTTGAGTTTATCGCTGCGCACGCCGCTGGTATGCGTGATTTCAATAATCACGGGCGTTTCTGATAAAACATTGTCGTAGAGAGAAATATCAGGGACAGGACTGACGTCGCCTTCGTTAAGTTGAGTTTCAGGGAGCGGTTCAAGTGAAATTGCACCGTTCTCAAAGCGCACATACAAAGATGCAATCAATCTTGCAATCATTCGTTGATGTTCTTTGGGTGCTTTGACTCCCATTAGCAAGGCTTCTTCGCGCGTAATCATTTTTGTGAAATGTTAAGGCAGTTTATTTCAAGAGAGTAATAGCATCAGCAGTAAAGTGATTGATGAAACGGTTACAAAAGCGTTGCCAAGTCCAAGTGAAGCGTGTCGCAGAATGAAGGGTTCTGCAAGACTTCGCCGATTCCTTTTTTATACTTGTGCCATTCGTTTTTCTTGTAGTCATAAACAAATCCTTCAATGATTCCATAGTCCCCTTCTGTGATGAGAGCGCGAAGTTTTTTCATGTCTGCATGAACGGTACGAGTGCTTGTAATTTCAATAATCACAGGAACTGTGTCGTTCGTGTGGTCGCAGAGCATCAGGTCAGGAACGGGGCTTGTTTTTGTTTCATCGAGCATCGTTTCGGGAAGAGGTTCGAGCGAAATGGTTTTGAGGTCGTAATACATTGTGCCAAGTCGAGTCATAAGTTTCGCAATAACTCTTTGGTGTTCTACTGGTGCGTTAATGCCTATTGACTTGACTTCTTCGGGTGTAATCATCGTGTTAAGAAGGTGGTTATCAGCAAGGAGTAATTACAAACCATTCGGTTTGCCTTTACCTGCTTTTTCGGCTTCACGGAGCAAGGCATTTGCTTCACGAATCAAGCGTTGTGCTTCAATGCGTGCTTCATCGATAATTTCTTCGGCGCGGCGTTTGGCTTCGTTTTCAATGTCGGCAGGGGTTGCGCCTTCTTTGGGCGGAATGCTGTTCGGAACGGGCATTTCACCAAGCGGAAAATCAGATTGCGGATTCAATCCGGCGTTCAAACTCTCAAGCAATGCGCGACGTATGTCTTCGCCTCTGCGTGGCGCAAAGAGAATCCCCATCACGGTTCCAACGCCTGCGCCGATAAGCGTTCCCCAAAACAGCCCTTTGTAAAAGTCGTTCTTCTGCATCTTTCAAAACTTATTGTTGAAGTTGCTTAATGCTGGCTTTGTAGCCTAATTCACTAATGCCTGCGATGAGTTTTTCTTCGGTGATTTTGGACGCATCAAATTCAACTTCGGCATCGCCAGTTTCTTGGCTAACATTCACCGATTTGACGCCATCAATTTTGGTTAATTTTGACTCAATCGATTTTTCGCAACTGGTGCAAACCATGCCATCAATTTTCAAAGAGACCTTTACAATGGCGGGCTTCGGCGTTTCTTTTTTTTCAGAACCACAACCGATAAAGACGAAAAGCGCAAGAACAAAAACTAAAATCTTCATGTGTTGAGTGTGTTTAAGTTGGAAATAGTGACGAGCGAAATTACAAAAACTAAAACGAATCTTGCTTAAATTCCGCAACTGTTTCAACAAGCAAAAAACGATATGAAGCCGATTTACTACTTCTTGGGCGCAGGAATTTCAATCGCACTCTCAATTTACCTTTTCGTTTTTGCCACAAGCCCCAATCACGAACTTGCAGGCATTTTCGTTGGACTTTGGGCACCAACTATTATCGCTATTGGTATCTACAACGAACTCATCAGCATCTACGAGGAAATTGTCTATCAGCGCAAACAGCGCGAGAACAGAGAATAAATGGGAATGGAACATAACAAATTTTTAACACTGATGCTGATTGCCATCTTTGGTGGCGTAGGCTGTGTTTTGCGCTATCTGATTTCAAGTGGGCTAAACGCATGGCTTGGCAAAGCCTTTCCTTACGGCACGCTGGCGGTGAATGTGATTGGCTCGTTTGTTATCGGAATCATTTTTGAAGTCGCTTTGCGCGGCAGTGTGATTTCGCCAACCTTGCGACTTGCCATCACCACAGGCTTCTTGGGCGGATTAACCACGTTTTCATCATTTAGTTTTGAAACGGTCGAACTTTTCCTGAACGGCAAACATCTTGTCGCACTCCTAAACATTGCCACATCGCTCCTTGTGTGTTTCCTTTCCACATATCTTGGCATTTCGCTTGTGAAGCAACTGTAACGAAAATGACCGTTGAAAATTTCAGATTGCCGAATCGTTGATAGAAACTTTCAAGGAATAGGTTTGTGCATGGTTTTGTGCAGATTTTCTTTAACGGCTTCTGCGTTACGCTTCAGGCGGCGCAATCCTGTTCTGAACACAGGCGTTTCTCCGAACACACGTTTGAAAGAAGATTTTGTCATCTCTAAAATGTCTTGTGTGGAAACTTGTTGGACATCGGGCTTTGGTGCAAATTCGAAAATGTACGTCGGTTTTGAAAAACGATTCCAAGGACAGACCTCTTGACAAATGTCGCACCCAAAGAGCCATTCGCCAAGCATGGATTTTTCTTCGTCTGTAAAATCGCGTTTGAGTTCAATAGTGAGATACGAAATGCACTTGCGTGCGTCGACTTGACCGTCGTGTGTGATGGCGTGCGTCGGGCAGAGGTCAATGCAAGCCGTGCAACTGCCACAGTAGTTTTGCAGATGGGGCGCGTCGTAATCGAGTTCGCAATCAAGCAGTAAGTTGCCGATGAAAAAGAACGAGCCCATGCGGCGTGAAATCAAATTCGTATGCTTGCCAATCCAGCCTAATCCTGACCGTTGTGCAAGGACTTTATCCATCGTGGGGGCGGAGTCAACAAAGGCACGCCCATTCACGCTTCCAACAAGGTCACAAATGAACGAAAAGAGTTCTTGCAATTTTGATTTAATGACACGGTGATAATCTTGCCCTTGCGCATAAATCGAGATTTTGCCACTTGTAGAGTTAGGAAGTTTGTTAGGAAAGTAATTTGCAAGGACAGAAACGACAGATTGGGCTTCGGGCATCAAGGCTTTGGGATTCGTACGCTTTTCAAAATGCTCTTCCATGTAACGCATTTCGCCATGCATTCCTTTCATAAGCCACTGCTCCAACTTTCGGGCTTCATCAGAAAGAACTTCGGCGCGTGAAATACCGACAGCAGAAAAGCCAAGTTCAATCGCGCGCGCTTTGATACGATGAGACCACTCACGCTTTGAAGCCATCATAGAAAAAGCGGTTTTCAAAAAATACAAAAGCGTCTGTTGGTTGCAGACGCTTTTTCAGAAATTAAACGGTCAGAATCAACGAATCAGTTTTGCTCAGGGATTTCAAGAATACGCTCATTGCCGTTGGCATCAAGGAAGCGAACTTTGAACGGACCTGTTTTCGTGCTGGTTGAGGCACTGTTGAGCTCATTTTGTGAGGCTTTTCGCTTGCCTGATTCGCCGTTAGCATTAACGAAAGCTGTTTCACCAGCACCGACAGTGTATTTCTTTCCGTCTCTGGTTTCTAACTCGCCCATTCCTTCGACAATCGTGAGTGAAGAGCCATCGCTATCGCTGATGTATGCGCCGATAGTGCCTTTGATAGACGCGACCGAAGTCGGCGAAGTGAAGCGGAACTGCTCGCCCGGCTTTTGCTTAACGTTGAAACCAAGTTTGCCGAAGTTGATGTCTACAGTCTTTTCCATTTTGCCGTCAGATTTTTCGCCTCGCACTTTGATTTCAGAGTTTTCTTGAACGCGAATCACTGAACCGTCAACAAAGCGGAGAATGGAGAATGACTTTTCGCCTGTTTTAACGGCATCGCCGGAGCTCAAATTTTGTCCGCGTTGTGCTGGTTTGAATGGCATGTTTCCAATTTTTGCTTGGACGTCTTTCACGGTCTTAATAACAATCGCAACATCGGCAACAGGCGTGCGATTGGATTCAGACGATTTCGTCTTGTTGGTGTTCGCAGCGGCAAGGCTCACGGAAAAGAGAAGCGCGAGCGTGCTTAAAATCGTGCGGTTCATAGATGATGTGTTTAGAAGTTTCATCGTTGTTCCTCCAATTACTTGAATTACTTGTTTAGAGCGCGGGCGAGAGCATCGCCATCGGTGCTGTTGGTGTATTCAACGCCTTCAATCGGTCCGTCAAATGAAACGAAGCGGGTGCGCGGGTCACGGAGCCAGTCGGGTGCGTTTGCACCATACTTTTCAAGCAGAAGACGGCGAATCTCGTCTGAAACTGCGGGGCTGTTGGTTGCCGATGCACTGTTGCCCGAAAGGTTTTCAGACATGCGAAAGACCGCAATTGCTTCAGCACGTCTGCCGCCCGAAACTTCGCCTTCAATCAAAAGGATGTATTGCTGACCGGGCTGTAACTGACGCACACCGCCCGTCGGATATTGGTAGCTCGGTGAAACGACGGTTTCGTCAATCATTGGCACGGTATTGCGAACAAGCGCAATGTTTGCGGAGACGGTCGGGTCTTGGAAAATGCGCACGCGATAAGAGTTCGCATTCCCTTGCCAACGAATTGTCGGATACGGTGTGCTGATTTCCGTCGGTTCAATGCCTGCCGGTGGATAAATTAAGTCAATGTAGGCTTCTTGTTGATTTTGAATCACAAAAGTAATCGGCAGGACATCAACGGCTTGAATGTCGTTGTTGTTTGTGTAGAGTTCAAAAAGTATAGTGTAAGACCCAGATGGAAAACGCCCGCCTGCACTTTGAACAATCTCGCGAAGCAAATCTCTTGCCCCATCGTCAGTCCGACCGCTAAGACGCCATGTGCCACTGGCTAAACTGTTGTTGGTTTGGCGTACATAGCCACGAAAGTTATCAACCCACCTACTCTCACCAGAGCCAATAGGTTGACCGTTTCGGCTAAACTTCATCTTAAGGCGCGTTGGAACAGGTTGACCGTCATTGCGGAACGCAATCAGAAACACCGTCAGCGGATTGGAAGGGAGATTTCCGTCAAGAACGATTGAAGCAAATGATGCAATCGTGATTTGAGCAGGGTCGACTAAAAGGCGACTTTCGGCACGGTCAAATTGAACCTGTGCAAATGAAGGCACTGCCACTGCCAGCAGAAGCGAAATGAGTTTCAGAAAACGCATCGTTGAATCCTCTCGGTTTAAGTGTGTGAATAGAAAATTATCAGTTAAAGTTACAGAGCAATGTTACGCCAATTTTTTCTTGCCAGCTGTGATAATTATCACAAAGGCGAATCCGCCTACAAGGCTTAAAAGTGCTTGAAAATACAAGGGTTTAGCAATTTTGAAAAATCAACTTGAACTTAAAAATTTCCTGACAGAAAGAAAACTTCCAAACAGCCCCAGAAGCAACCCTAACGCGGCAAGAATCCCATAAACGCGGTAATCGGGCAGAGCAATCGCTTCGTAGAGGTCAGGATACATTTGATAGAGTACAACATTGACAAGCGAAAGTAAGCCAATCGCAAACACGCCGCCTAAAAATCCTTGCAACGCGCCTTCTATCAGAAAGGGTGAGCAGATAAAACTGTTGGTTGCGCCGACAAGCATCATCGTGCGGATAATTTCTTGCTTGTTCATAATAATCAGCCGAATTGTGTTGGAAATTAAGGCAATCGCGGCAACTGAAATCAGCACTCCAATCGCACAAGTGATGTAAAATAAAATGCGGGCGTTGCGGTCAAGCCCTGCCAAAAATTCTTTGTTGTAGCGAGCCTCCAAAACGCCGTTGCGCACTTTGACAGCCGAAACAAATTGCTCTAAACTATCCAGCGTCGCATACTCCGATTTTAATTTCACCTTAATTGAAGCAGGAAGCGGATTCGTGCCGAGAATTGCGACCACATCTTCGCCAAATTCCGACTTGAAAATCTGCGCCGCGCTGTCGGACGAGATATACACCGCGGTCTGAACGGAAGGCTCACTCCGAAGTGAAGCGGCAAGCAGTTTTGCCTCTTTTTCTTTGAGCGATTGGCTTAAAAAAAATTCAACTTCTACACGCGAGCGAATTTCCGAAAGCACACGAGACGCATTGAGCGAAAGTGTCGCAAAAATTCCAAGCAACACAAGCGAAATGCTAATGGTGAAAATTGAAATCGCACTGGCAAGTTTGGCGCGCTTAAATCCTGAAACGCTTTCCCTAAAAATGTATCGAAGATTCATTATCCTTAATCAGAGGTTAATTTTCTGCAACTGTTACTTTGCCGATTTAAACATTGCGAGGGCTTTATCGCGCTGAACGGCGTGGTCGACAATCGGAAGCGGATAATCTTTACCGAGTTCAACGCCAAGTTCTTTCATCAGAAGCGGCGACTGTTGTAGAAGGTTGTGCGGCGCGTGAATATACTTTTCAGGCACGGCGCGAAGTTCAGGCACAAAGGTTTTGATAAAGTTGCCGTGCGGGTCAAACTTTTGCGACTGCGAGGCAGGATTAAAAATTCTAAAATAAGGTTGCGCGTCTGTGCCTGTGCTTGCGCTCCACTGCCAACCGCCGTTGTTCGCCGCCATGTCGCCATCAACAAGCTTCTGCATAAAGTATCGCTCGCCCCAACGCCAATCAATGAGCAAATCTTTGGTGAGAAAACTGGCAACAATCATGCGCAAACGGTTGTGCATCCAACCGGTTTGATTGAGCTGACGCATCGCGGCATCGACAATCGGAAACCCTGTTCTGCCTTGTTTCCACGCTTCAAAATACTCCTCGCGATTTTCCCAACGCAACTTCCGAAACGGCGGCTGAAAACTCTCTCTTTCAACGACAGGGAAATTGTCTAAAATCTGAAAGTAGAAATCACGCCAAACGAGTTCGCTCAAAAAAGTCTCAATTCCGATTTTCTCCGATTCTTTCTTCGCCTCTTCCAAAAGCGAAAACGCTTGATGAACAATTTCTCGGACGCTCACTGTGCCGAAGCGCAAATGTGCTGAAAGCAAACTTGTGCCATCAAGAGCGGGAAAGTCGCGAGCTTCCTTGTAGCGTTGAATTTTACCTGAAAGAAAGTGTTGGAGTTGAGCATTGCCTTCGCGTGAGCCGCCTTTAACAAGCAGTGTTTGTGAGCAAGGAAAGCCAAGTTCATCGTTTGAAAGTGGCGGGAGCGAAGGAATGTCTATCGTTGAAAGATGTTTTGGGTGCGGAAGCGGT
>Ga0209691_1001850_pt1 | contig 11818 bp, 9 predicted proteins | sample YNPMSBMetaG_FD_187120 | JGI IMG/M metagenome (GOLD analysis project Ga0209691, IMG submission 187120) | Anoxygenic and chlorotrophic microbial mat microbial communities from Yellowstone National Park, USA - YNP MS-B MetaG (SPAdes) (version 2) ... | reverse complement strand
TTGACCGGACCGGTTGCTTGGGAACTGAGAGGATCCGATATCTTCCCCGTTGCTTCCTGCTGAGTCACGCCGCTTCCTCCTCTGAAACAGCCCCGGTTCTCCTCCACGGTTTCACTGTTGACATCAATCAGCTTCCCTGTCTTTATCTAATGCGGCAATGTAAGGGAGATGACGATACTCATCGTCGTGATCCAGACCATAACCGACCACGAAGCGGTTGGGAATGGTAAACGCCACGAAATCTGGCTCGAACGGCACCTCTTGTCGTCCCAGCTTGCGTAGGAGCACACCGACTTTCACAGATTCTGCACCACGGTCCAGCAGGTGGGCGACCACACGGGTCAGGGTTTTACCCGTATCCAGAATGTCATCGAGTAGAAGCACATGGCGGCCGTTCAGATCGGGCAAGGATTCATCCCGGATTTCCAGTTTCCCCGCTTTGGTCGCGGTACCGCGGTAACTGGAGGCCGTCAGGAAACCGACCCGCAAGGGCAAACGGATGCGCCGGATCAGGTCCGCCACAAACATCAGGGAGCCGTTCAGAATGCCCACGACAGTTACAGGAGTATCACGATAGCATTGGGTAATTTCCTCCGCCAGTTCATCCAGGCGTGCCGCGATGGCTTCCGAGGGGATCAAGATTTCCATGCCGTGCTCTCCTGGGCATGGCCTGGCCGCTGGATATCAGGGGCCGATGTCGGTACCCGCAGCCGATGTTAGTGACCTGTTGTATGGCGAAGCTGCAGGGGATAACAGAGGCCTGTCGAGTGCTGCGTCTGCATAAGCACAATGCGCGCGGAGCCGGCGGGGTTCCGGGCAGATGCAGGCGGAAGAGGAACTGTGCCGGCAGGATTCCCTTAGCCTCGTCCACCGATAGCCACATCCGATGAGATAGCCTCATCAGACGAAGCGAACATCTCGAAGTCGCACGGCCTGGCGGAGACGCTGAAGATACACGCGGCGGGGGATGTTGAACGCGCCCAGACGTTCGGTATGGGGTGTGGTCATCTGGACATCGAGTAGGACGAAACCTCTTTCCTTGAGCCGTTGCACCAGGGCCGCCAAGGCCACTTTGGAGCCGTCGCTAATGCGATAGAACATCGACTCAGCGGCGAACAACCCTCCCAAGGCCACACCATAGACCCCTCCCGCGAGGGTGTCACCCACCCAGCTTTCCACACTGTGGGCAAAACCGAGGCGGTGCAGTTCTTCATAAGCCGCGATCATTTCCCGCGTAATCCAGGTGCCACCCTCGCGATTCTCGCCGCAGCAGCGGATGACTTGTCCAAAGCAGTGATTGATGGTGATCCGGAACTTGCCCGAACGCAAGGTGCGGGCCAGGCGACGCGAAACGTGCAAGCCTCCGTAAGGAGGGCTGCCTTCCAGCTCGATGATGGCACGCGGATCGGGCGACCACCACAAGATCGGGTCATCCTCATCGTACCAGGGGAAGACCCCCTCGGCGTACGCCCGCAGCAAGGTTCGGGGGCTGAGGTCTCCGCCCACCCCTACAAAACCGTCTGCATCCGCCAGCTCCGGAGGAATCCAAGGAACATCCCGATGGGGTACAAGAGAATTCATGGTCCGATTTTCTCCAGCAATTGCCGGGCTTCTCGGGCTGCTGTGGTGGTGGGATATTTCTTGACGACCACCTCCAGATAAATCCGGGCTGCTGCCCCTTTATTTTCTGCCAGCAATCTTCGGGCCTTTTCCAGTCGCTCGTGAGCCTGTTGCTCTTCTTCCACGGTAGCAGCCGGGAGTTCCCTGCCACGTTCTCCCTGGGTCGTCAGCTGGATCCAACCGTCATGTTTATGATCGGCTAGCGATACAACGACGTAGCCCAGATTCTGTTGACTGGCTTTGCTGGCTACGGTGAGGACGTGATCGAGGGCCTGAAGCAGGGACTGTTCCTTGAGTTCCACGCTGATACGGATTCCTGCCGGAAATCCCGATGCATAAGTCCACAGCACCGGCTCACCGGTCTGCTCCTCGGCCTGTTGGGCGAACTCTTTGAGAATGTCTCCCAACCGGGCATTGCTGAAACTACCCTGAACTTTGACTTGCACCAGTCGCTGGCGTGTTTCTGCCGCCGCCGGAGTTTCCCGGACTTGAGTCGCTGAGGGCGGATTGCTCGTTCCTCCGCTATTGGATGTCGCTTGAGTCGCGGGTCCGCGGGGATCAGCAGCCCACCCTGCCGGGACAAACGCCATTACGGCTACGCAGGCCATCCATGCACGGGAACGGATGGTCCCTACCCCTGTCAGGACGGCCATCCGTATAAGACTTCTCGAGCATGCCGTCACACATGATGCTGGACTTTTCATTCTCCTTCCTCGTCCATGTGACATGTGGGTCTTCTGGCTTGGGTACCCCGACCTCGTCCCTGTGATTCATGGGTTGGACAGCTTGGCGCATCGGCTCTTTCTCATTTTAGCAGAGAAAGTGGTCTCCAGGGGGTATGGGAGGGGGAACGTCAGCAAGCAGCATGACAAATAGCAGGGAACAGGAGAGCACGTGCGGTTGGTGGTGGCAGTGAGGACTCGTACAATACCGATCTGACGAAGTGTCTGGGAGGTTTGTCAGTTGCCAGCCGGTCGCTGGCTAGAACGGGTACCGAGAGGAGCCTGAGATTGGCGGATGCAGTCCATTCTCCATCAGTTCCCGATGGGTCTTCAGCTCCGGCCGCAGGGGCACCGATTCCGGATCTGGACATCATCGACGAGTTGCAGGCCAGTTATCTGACCTATGCTCAGTCGGTCATTGTCAGTCGGGCCTTGCCGGATGTGCGGGATGGTTTGAAGCCGGTGCAGCGGCGGATTCTGGTGGCCATGCGGGACCTGGGGTTGGGTCCCACGGCGTCCACCAGCAAGTGTGCCGGCATTATCGGCGAGACGATGAAGCGGTACCATCCCCACGGGGACGCCTCCATTTATGACACCCTAGTCCGCATGACCCAGGAATGGGTGATGCGCTATCCGCTCATCGAGGGTCAAGGGAATTTCGGCTCCATTGCCGGGTTGCCGCCGGCGGCCCATCGTTATACCGAGGCACGCCTCAGTCCCGTCGCCGCTGAGATGCTGGACGATCTGGAACGTGATACGGTCGATTTCATCGACAACTACGACGGCAAATACCAGGAACCACTGGTCCTCCCAGGTCGGTTTCCCAATTTACTCGTCAATGGTGCCGATGGCATCGCCGTGGGGATGGCCACACATATTCCCCCCCACAATCTGCGGGAAGTGTGCGCCGCCCTGACGCGACTTCTGGATGACCCGGATGTGTCGCTTCCCGAGTTGCTGGAGCTGATCCCAGGCCCGGACTTTCCCACCGGCGGCATCATCATGGGGCGGCAAGGAATCCTCGATGGCTATGCCCGCGGTTATGGACGGCTGACCCTGCGGGCCCGGGCGGAGATCATCGAGGAAGGCAAAGGTAAAACCCCAGCGATCGTCATTCGGGAAGTGCCGTTCCAGGTGAGCCGGAACGCCCTGGCGGAAGAGATTGGCGAATTGGTCAAGGAGGAACGGATCAGTGGCATACGCGGCATCCGGGACGAATCCAGCAAGCGAGGCGGTGAGCCGGTCCGCCTGATCCTCGAGCTCCAATCCAAGGCCGATCCGCACCTGGTTCTGAATCAACTGTATCAATACAGCAAGCTGCAAAAGACCGTCAGCGTCATCATGCTGGCCTTGGTGGACGGTCAACCCCGCATCCTCGGTCTCAAGGAGATGATGCAGCGCTTCCTGGATCATCGCATCCAGGTGATCCGCCGACGGACTGAGTTTCTCCTGCGGGAAGCCAAGCGGCGTGGTCACGTTCTGGAAGGCCAGCTGATCGCCATCGCGGATATCGAAGCCGTCATTCAGATCTGCCGGACCTCTCCGGATCGACAAGAAGCCAAAAAACGTCTCATGGCACTGGCCGTCCCCGCCGCACTCATGGAACGTGCTCTGGGCAGCGAAGCCTTCGCCGCGTTGCAACGAGAGTTGGGAGTGCTGCAACACTACCAGATGACCGAGCAGCAGGCAGAGGCCGTGGTCCGCTTGCAACTAGGACAATTGGCCGCCCTGGAAAGTGACGAAATCCTCAAGGAATATCTCCAGCTGCGTCAACACATCCGTGAGTACGAAACCCTCCTGGCGGACCCCGCCAACATCCGCGCCGTCATCCGGGAAGAATTGCAGCGACTGAGCGAGAAGTACGGGGATGATCGTCGCACCGAAATCGTGGATGCCGAAGCCGAACTGGACCTGGAAGACCTGATCGAGGAGGAACAGAACGTCGTCAGCATCACCCACGAAGGTTTCATCAAGCGCATGCCCCTGCAAGAATACCGGGTTCAGGGACGTGGTGGCAAAGGCGTCCAGGGGGGGCTGCGGGAGAACGACTTCGTCGAACATTTCTTCGTGGCTTCCACCAAAGCGTACCTGCTCTGTTTCACCACCACTGGTCGGTGCTACTGGCTCAAGGTGTACCGCATTCCCCAAGCCTCACGTACTTCACCGGGCAGAGCCATGGCCAACGTCCTGGCCCTGCCTCCCGAAGAGAAAATCACCAGCATTGTGCCAGTGCGGGCTTTTCTCGAGGGGTTTTACCTACTCATGGCGACACGCCGCGGAACGGTCAAAAAGACCGACCTGATGGAATACAGCCGACCCCGCAGTGGTGGAATCATCGGTATCACCCTAGATCCCGGCGACGAACTCATCGACGTCTGCCTGACCCGCCCGGGAGATGAAGTGGTTCTCTCGACCCGCCACGGAATGGCCATTCGCTTCAGTGAAGCGGACGTCCGACCCATGGGACGGGCGGCTCGCGGTGTCCGCGGGATCCGCCTGAGCGGGGACGATTATGTTGTCGGTATGGTCGTGGCTGACCCCGAAGGCCAGTTGCTGACCGTCACCGAAAAAGGCTACGGCAAACGCACCCCCTTTGGCCCGAACTGTCCCGAAGCTCCCCCCGCTGCGGTCGTCTCGGACGAGGAAGACGCGGAGGTCCCGGATCTCAATGGAGCCGTCGAGACGCTTGAGGAAGTCGAGCCAGCGGAACCGTCGGACCAGGCCGAGGATAGCAGTGACACCACCGGGGAAAGCGACTCGAGTAACATGCGCTACCGCCTGCAACGACGGGGGGGCAAAGGAATCAAAGATGTCCGGATCACCGCCAAAAACGGCCCAGTCGTCGGGATCGCCAGTGTCCGCGACGGCGATGAAATCATGCTCATCAGCAAAGAGGGAATGATCGTCCGCTGTCGGGTCAGTGACATCCGCATCGTGGGCCGCAACACCCAGGGTGTTCGACTCATCCACCTGAAGGAAGGTGATCAGGTCGTCTCATTGGCCAAAGTCGCGCGCGAGGAAGTGGCCGAAGTGCCCGCAGGGGAAAGCGAAAAGTGATCCATCCGATCCGGTGTCCCCGGGTCTCTTCGCTTCCCTACCCGATGCCTGCGCTCGCTCCCACCTGAGGCATCCCCGATACGGTTTGCGGCAGTGCCCCGATGAGTCTCCATGGCATTCTGGACATTCGTGAGGTCGCCAGCGAAATTCGTGAAGTGGCAAACCAGCGAGGGCTGATGCGATGCGTGTGCTACTGACCGGTGGCTATGGCTTCATCGGAGCCTGGATCATTCGCAACCTGCTGCAACAAGGGCATGCGGTGTACGTGTTCGATCTGAAAGAGGATCGGCGGCGCCTTCTGCAGATCATGCCGGCCACCGAGGCAGCCCGTGCGGTGTTTGTCCCGGGCAATGTGACCGACCTGAACGCCCTCCGCCATGCTATCCAGGAGCATGGGATCACGCACATCATTCATCTCGCCGGTCTGCAAGTGCCGACGTGCCGGTCGGATCCCCTGCTCGGTGCTCAAGTCAACGTGCTGGGGACCTTGGCGGTGTTTGAAGCCGCCCGTCTGTCCGGCGGTCAGGTCCAACGCATCGTCTATGCCAGCAGTGCTGCGGTGTATGGTCCGCCGGAGTGTTACCCTCCTGGCCCTCTCTCCGAGGAGGCACCCTTGCTCCCCAGTACCCACTACGGCGTCTTCAAAGCTTGCAATGAAGGGAATGCCCGCATCTACTTTCTCGATCACGGACTGGTAAGCATCGGTTTGCGGCCCTGGACTGTCTATGGCGTGGGTCGGGACTTGGGCATGACCAGCGAACCCACCAAAGCGATCAAAGCAGCCTTACTGGGCAGACCCTGGCAGATCAGCTTCGGAGGATGGACGGACTTCCAGTATGTGGACGATGTGGCCAAGGCCTTCATCCTCTGCCTGGAACGACCCTTTCACGGGGCGAAGTGTTACAACCTGCGGGGCACCGTCACCACCCTGGCCGAGTTCCACCGGACCCTCTGCCAGGTGCTCCCTCAGGCCGAACACCTGGTCACGATCGGCTCCACTCAGATCGCCATCGCCTATGATCTCAGCGATGAGGCCCTCCAGCGTGATCTGGGACCGATGCCCCAAACCTCGCTGCGGCACGGGATCGAGCAAACCGTTGCCATCTTCCGCGAACTGCATCAGCAGGGGCGTCTGGACACTGCGGACCTGGAAGCCCCGCGTTCTGGACCGGCCACCGTCGCCCTGGAACCGTGATGATTCCTCTCCCCTCAGGGATATCGATCCGCTGCCCGGCTTCTTCTCCTAAACGCTACATCAAGGGAGCTTTCTCCGGGCAACTCGCCACGATCGGAATCCGATCTGCTGTTGAGTCAGCACATGGGAAGTTTTCTGCGATCGATTCGCTACCTCTCGATTCGCTACTTTGGGGATTTTCCCCTGTTGAATCCCCCTTCGGCTTCTTCTCCTGCCATCAATTTCCCTAAGTTTCCTGCGTTGTGCTGGCTCCCGACGATCTTGTAAATCCGGCCTGAGCATTTTGTAGGGAATCTCTCAAGTGGCAAAACTTGCAATCCACGTCAGGGTATTCCCATGCCTCACTCCGAAGTTTTTTCACGGAAAAGTCGCGATTTTCAGCGGGTAATGGGTGTTTGTGTTTCGACCCAGTCAGCTTTGGCACGTCGGCTGCATCAGGATCTCGTGTCAGTGACGACATTCTCCACTCTTAGGAGGCCAATCATGATCCCCACGCCTACGCCCTTTACCTTCTCCCGGACGTTGCCGCAGTCGAGCGAGGAACTCCTCCCGACGGAGGACATGATCCGGCGTCGCCGTACAGCGGGGGAAATCCGGCAAATGCTGCGGGACATTGCCTGGGTTTTACACTGGACCCAGCGGATCAAGCACGAACTGGCGGCGGAGCAGACGATATTCCCTCCGGAAGACGATCCCACCAACGGGGAAGCGCTTGTCGCGGAATTGCCCGCCTGATGGGGCACCATCCGGATTACCCCTCTAATCAGGTGCCCGCGGGTTCAGCTCCGTTGATCGCGATTTTGGGACAATGACGATTTCCTGGCACGCCGAGCGATGATTGCACCCTTGCGGGGACCATGTCTTCAGTCCCACGTGCCCGGCTGTGTTCTTCCAAGTGGACGGATGGATGTGCGGCTGTCCGTACCAGGAAGGACAAACTCTGCGGGGAGCAATCGCACAAGCGGTGATCATTTGAACTCACGGATTTCGATCTTGCGGAACTCCGTGGGGTGACTTTCCGCCTGAATAGCGATGTACCCTTCGTGGAGCAGCACTTCGCCATTACGTTCCCTCAGGATTCGGGCGGCATCGGGATCCTTGGGGTCCAACTGTGGTTTCTCATACTCCAGGACCAGTTCCCCTTCGACGAAGTGGCGCACTTTCTCGCTGCCGAGCACCTCGATTTCGGCCGTGACCCAAACATCTCCATGATAGGTCTTGGAGCGGGAATTCGTGCAGTGCGGGGTGAACAACTTGCCGTTGAGGACGATATGGGTTCCTGGAGTGCACACGTTGTTGGTCGGGCGATTCCCCTGGCCCAGACCGCCGAGAAGCTGGGCCTCGATCGAGACGGGAAAATCCTGGTCCTTCCGCATGGTCTTGGGATCTTGACAGTGAAACATGATGCCGTTGTTGCGAATGGCCCAACTGGGACCACCCGGACATTGTTGACCCACAAAGCGATACTCAACCCGCAAGCGATAGCGGGAAAACTTCTGCGGAACGTAAAACAGATGGCCGAAGGTGTTGTCGAAAGAGGAATACTTGTCGTAACAGACCTTCAGGATGCCATCTTCCACGCGAAAGGTGTCTCGATAATTCTCTCCCAGAGGGTGACCTTTGAACTTCGGCACCCAGTCCTCCAGGTCTTTGCCATTGAATAGAGCTCGCCAGGAGGAGTCTGCCGGGGGACTCCCTTGGGCAGTCAGTGGAAGTGATCCTGGAGACAGGACAGCTCCCAGAATGACTACGCAGAGAGAGAAAAGAAACGAGGGCTTGCCCAGGATGGATCGCAACATAGTCGTACTCCTTCGGGATCACGCGTGCGTGCCCCTCAGACGAGGTGTGCTGGTGAGCTTTCGCCTGGCCCTTTGGGGGAATTGTTTCGCCTCCCGGTGCCTGAGGGTGTACATTCCGGTCTGGGTGTTTATGTTGTAGGACTTACTCACCCGAGGGGTACAGGTAAGATGAGGTGGGGACAACGAGGATCGAGGAGTTGCTACGCTTGAGGAAAAACATCTCCATCTCGAAGGGAGGATCGCATGTCGGGAGCAAAAGATCGGGTGGCCACGGTGCGGCCGGTGGAAGAGTCGGAAGCCCGTGGGAAAGTCGCGGAGATTTTCGCAGACATCAAGCGGACCAAGGGATTGGACCGGGTGCCGAATTTCTGGCGGGTGCTCGCGACGCACCCGGATCAGTTGGAAATGATCTGGAGCCGATTGAAGGCGTTGATGCACCCCGAGGCGGTGGGGCGTGTCTCACCTTTGGACGCTCGCACCCGTGAGATCATCGCCTTGGCCGTCAGCGCGACGAATGGATGCAGCTATTGCATCCATTCCCACACGACAGCCCTCCGCAAGCTTGGCGTCGATGACGCAACGTTGGGAGAGATTCTGGCGATTGTTTCCCTCTTCTGCACGACCAACGTGTTGGCGGATGCCTATCAAGTCCAGCCGGATGTGTTGCCACCATTGGAATAACCCACATTCAGGAATGTCCGAACGGTCTGCATGACTGTGCCTGGTACTGCAGCAGCCGTGTGGTGACAACTTGAAGAGTCTCCCTTCAGGAAATATCGGAAGTATCTCAGGGATGCCGAAAGGGGCGGGTATTCCAACGCCTCTGGTATTCTGTTTGCCGGGCCGGTGGGGGATGCCGGGCAGGATCGTAAGGGTAATGCGGCATCAAGCCATAAGGAAGCGGCTCGACCTGCCCTCCGGTAAGCGTCGTCGGGGCGGTATCTTTGGAATAACCCCAGGTCCGCAAGATGAAGGAACGTTGCCAGCCGGGAAGCAGGGGAGGAAGGGAAGTAGCGTCAAACGCGATAGTGACAGCATCTCCCGGGCCGGCCAGGACGAAACGGTCATCCGGTGCCTGCAGCAGTTCGGTCACATCCCCGGTGCGGGTCAGCCGACCGTACCAACGCGACACGAGGACATTTTCCAGTTGGTCATGATCGTACTGTTGCGGGGCATCATCTCCTGCGTGGGATTCACGGGGAAAGCCACGGTGTTCGAGCACGGCCTTGTGCACCGCTAAAGTGTGGATAGCCGGTGTGTTTCCAGCTTCGCGGGGATCGATTTCGGGGGCCAGCCAGATATGGTCCCAGTAGATCTGCAAGTTGGTCCGGATCCGCAGGGGACCGGGGTTCGGATCGAATCCGGCAGGAAGTGGGACAGTCATAACCCGGGGTAAACCCGCCGGGATGCCGATTTCGCAGATTCGTTGCCAGGTCCCCGAGGGGGTGCGTTGTTCCAGCACCGGCCAAAGGATGGGAATGCCCGCTTGAGTGGCGGCCCAGATCGACTCGGGATAGGCGTAATCGGTCCAACCGGAAAGGATGAGGTGCCAGCGACGGTGCTGCACACCAGCCCGCGGTCGTGCGAAGGTGCATTCGACCCAATGTTCCTCGGCATATCCGAGCCAGGCTCGCCGGGCGAAGCCATCCACGTATCGACCATCACGTTTCTGGAGTCGGTCTGTGACGTCACGCTGACGGTGATCCACCGCCTGTTGTGCCGGCAGGCAGTCGGCCCGGCGAAAGAAGAGCGGACGCTGAGTGGGTAACGGACCCGCGCTGGCGAAACGCTCATCCGGATAGACGATCCAGTCCGCCGGGTGATCGATCACATCGAGCCGGACCGCATCCAGGTACATTACTTCATCCAGCGGCTCGGCGATCTGGAGCAGGTATTGCCCTTGGTGGGGTTGCAAACTGCCCGGTTCCAGCTTGAGGGATTCCTCCGGACGGGGAGGACGGACCGTGCCATCCGGGTTGAGTTCTCCCAAAGCACCGGCCCCCAGAATGTCCGTGATGAACACGAATCGTTCCCCATTCCAGGCAAAGACGACAGGGCACGAGGTGGACTTCCGATTGGTCTCGCGGATGGTGTGCGCCCCGGCGGAGAGTTGCAATTCCGACTGGGGCACGAAGTCCGGCCAACGGATTTGCACGGCTTCCGCCGAGGAATATGGACCTAAGCCAAACAGCAGTGGCCCGTAAGATTGACCGAGGGCTGCTATCTGGGATGTGTGTTCCATTAGGATGCGTCGCCCACCGGCATAGACACGCAGTCGCGCACCGATGCCCTGGGCATTGCTCCGCTGTTTCTTGCCTTTGTCCCACTGGCCGGCCAGCGTCAGCACCAGAACGTGATGGGGACTGCCTCGATGTCGGAACAATGTCAAGCCATTTTCGGGGGACCAGAGGACCAGGTCGGGGCGTTGCTGATGGTCCAGGTCCGCGATGCCCACCGCCTGGGCACGGAGTGCTTCCGCCTTGGGACCAAACGGGGTCAACATGCGGGTCCACTTCCCATTTCCCTCGTTGCGCAACCACACGGGCAGGCCATCCGGGGTCAGTCCGACCAGGTCTGGAAAACCATCCAGGTCCAAATCGATGACGCAAGTCTGTCGGAACGGTGGAGCGTCCATTCGATACACCCGGAAGCGGCCGGTCAGATCGGTAGTTCGGCTGTCGCTCGTGCTAAGCCACAGTTGAGGTGCCTGATCGGGCATCAACAGGCAGAAGTCCGTTTGCTCGTCCTCATTGGCATCCAGCACGCAGCAGCATAGGCCACGCATGTCGGCAAATGCCTCGGATGTACGAAAACGCAGGAGCCGGTCGTTGAGCAACACTTGAGGGGCTTGCCGATCCCGCAGGACGACGAGGTCTAGGTCGTAATCCCCATCGAGATCGGTGAGCAGTAAGCCGGTGATGGCCCCACGGACACCCAGTGGTTCCGTGTCTGCCAGGCGGAAGGCGGGGTTGAGAGGGGGAAACGGCTGACCCCGTTCAGCGGGTTTAGCTTCCCCCACGTTGAGGAAGACAGCCAAACGTCCGGTCTCGGAGCCGGCGATTGTCTCCCCACGGAGTTGCCGGAGCGCTGCAGCTGGGGTGCTAGCATATTGGCAGACCAACAGGTCCAGGTCACCATCCTGATCGATGTCCGCCCACTGGGCCGTCAGGCATACCCCAGAGAACTGGTCTAATCCTGCCACACGGGTGACATCTTCAAACCCTTGCCCTTGAAGATTCCGAAGCAGCCGAAGGCCATGAGGTGTTGTCAGGACCACGTCCGGCCAGCCATCATTGTCGAAGTCCGCGCAGGCACCGCCGATGCTCGCAGGTTGACCCTCGAGGCGGGCCAGGGAGCTGACATCGCGAAAAACACCGTTGCCCTCATTGTGCAGGAGCAGATCACCGAGAGAGCCCGAGCGCTGG
>Ga0209691_1001831_pt1 | contig 11858 bp, 10 predicted proteins | sample YNPMSBMetaG_FD_187120 | JGI IMG/M metagenome (GOLD analysis project Ga0209691, IMG submission 187120) | Anoxygenic and chlorotrophic microbial mat microbial communities from Yellowstone National Park, USA - YNP MS-B MetaG (SPAdes) (version 2) ... | reverse complement strand
CCCAGAAACCATGGTGAGCACGCTCGGGCTTTTCTGATTCATAGCCATTCTACGGGGTCATCATGAGTGGACACGAGTTGAAAACTCGGGAAGGGAAGGTGATGAGCCTGGCCAACCAGGCCTGTACGGCGAGAAAAAATCCAGAATAGGTAAAGGAAGAAAATCCAGTCGGCCCGTCTCTTCCGTGGACGGGCCGACCAGCCGGGCCTGCTATTCTGGCGTCCTGCCTCAGGCCGACACAGGCGACAATCGGGAGGTGACCCGCGGCGAGGCAGAGGAAGCGCATTCCGCCTCTGATGTCCTCCTGACGCCGATCCCTACGCCTCCTTGCGAGGGAATACGGGACCTACACCACCTGTCGCCCTGTGTTTCCCTCAACAGAAGTTCTTTCCTCTCTTCGGCGTAGCCACACCTAAGCCACTGGGATGACCATACCAAGGCCACTGCAGATGGGAACAACTTTCGGTGAAGACGATCCTGCAACATCCTGTTTCCCAACCCTGATCCTGTGCAACGAAAGGTGTTTCTCACACATTGCCAGAATCACGGCAGGACGTGAGCGCCAGCCTGCAAGCCTTATGCGAGTCTTACCCTAGCGGGGATATCTGCTGGGTGGACATGGAAGCGATGACAACGAAGGCTTGGAGGACATGGCACCATGGAAACATCCTCGGTAAGGAACAATAAGCGTGTGGGGAGAAAAATACCGTTTGTAGCGAGAATGTCAACAGCGAAAACACTGGCGGGATGCTGTCAATCCAGCTCATTCCGAGTTCCCGATCGAATAGCAAGTTAGAACTCTGTTCTGGTGACAACGACCTTGCTCCTCGGTGTCATTCCCTCGTCACTTCAAGCGAAATCCTGCGAGAAAATTGATCCTAACTTTATGCCGCATAAATCGTTATGGAAGTTGAATCGTCGGGGAAGAAAAAAAGAAGAAAAAAATAAAAAATGCCTCCACCTGTGCCGTGTGAGCCGTACTTCGGGAACCCGCCAAATCAGAGTGGGAGCCTCTCGGATGAATTTTGGATCCCGCTACAGTCACGTCGCAGCGACGTGGACGGGCTTGCAAGCATCATCCGACTTGGAATGAAGGCTCCCTCGGCAGGTTGTGTCGGTTCGCCGTGTAGTAGGGCGCTCAAGCACGAACACTGCAGAGGCATCTACAACCTATCATACGCTGCAGATGGCATTTTGCCAAATGCCGTTACGGGATTCGTTAAGAAGCAGTTCATCCCGATCAATGGATCGGGTTACCTGTTGGAACAACAGAGGGTACACCTGAGACGAAAACGCAACTAGTCAGGACTTGAGGAATTTTCTCCTTTCGATAGTGGTAATATAGCCCGATAGTGGTAGTAAAGCCGCGGCAGTTATTGACCAGCTTATCAATTCCGTCCTGGGGATGGAGCGATGGTACGGATAGGCATCGTGGGCATCGGTTTCATGGGCCGAATTCATTACCTGGCTGCACAGAGGTTACACGGAGCGCGAGTGGTCGCGATCTGCAGCCGTGATCCTGCTAAACGAGCTGGAGACTGGCGGACCACACGCGGAAACTTCGGACCTGAACCCGGTTTCGTGGACCTCAAGGGCATCAAAACCTATGCCCAGTATGCCGAGATGCTCGCGGATGCGGAGATTGATCTGATCGATATCTGCACCGTTACCGATCAGCACGCTCCCATGGCTATTGCTGCACTTCAAGCGGGCAAACATGTGTTGGTCGAGAAAGCTATTGCCCTTACGCCTCAACAAGCGGACCTGATGGTCACCACTGCACAACAGTCGGGTAAACTCCTGATGGTGGCCCACGTGCTACCCTTTTTCCCGGAATTCCGATTTGCCGCAGAGGCGATCCGCTCGGGACGTTTTGGTCGGCTTCTGGCGGCCCACTTCCAACGCGTTATCTCCAAGCCGGACTGGTCCACCGAGATTGCAGATGCGAGCAAAACAGGGGGGCCAGCTGTCGATCTTCACATCCACGATACCCATTTCATCGCTTGGACCTGTGGTATCCCTAAGGCGGTGTTCGCAACCGGCACACAAGAGGGGGGAACGGTCACCTACCTGACCACTTCGTACCTGTACGACAATGGGCCTGCTATCACTTGTTCGAGCGGTGCCATTTGCATGAAGGGCCGTCCCTTTATTCACGCTTACGAAATCTACTTGGAACGAGCCACGCTCGTCTATTCTTCGGGTGGAACTCCCCTCACGGTCCTGACAGCTGATGGCCAGATTGAACAACCCCAGCTCCCAGGTGGCGGGGACCCTTTATCCGCTTTTGCCGAAGAATTGCAAGTAGCTGCCGATAGCATCGCTGCCGGACGAGAACCGGAAGTACTAGCCGGACGATTAGCCCGCGATGCCCTGGTTCTGTGCCACCGCGAGTGCGACTCGGTCCGTTCTGGCCAGATCGTTCCTTTTGCGTCAGATTCGCCAGCGTCTCCGGCTTGATTCCGCCCCACCACTCTGCTCAAAACCGCCCCAAGGCAATGCAAACCCTACCTTCTATTGACTTCTGCTGAGACGGGAAGATGCTCGTATGCTCGGGAGTTAGTGCCCATTTCCCGATGGCTACCCCCACCCTACCCGAGCGGGCACCTGTGTCGCATCCCAAGCCGGCAAGGTTGTCCCATTTTACCTCCTTTTTTCCGAGGTCCGAGGAGAACACCCATGCTGGAGAATCCGATCCTGCCGATTCATCTAATGAGAGCAAAATCCAAGGATCGGGTAAAATGGAAAAAGCTCAGGTGCACAGGACCTGTTTACGTCACACCAAAAGAAGTATTCCTTTGCATTTTCTGTGCTTACTCCTCAGCTCCACGGGGTGCATAACTCACAACTATCAGGGACTAGCACACTCCGAGGAGGTGGAGCGGTATCATCCACTCTCGACGACGCAAAGGAATCGGGTGTATATCTTTGCCCTAAGTAACCTGAATCCCCTGTACGTCTCGCAAGTATTTCAGTGGAAAGAGCAGTGGCAAGCAGCCGGATTTACCAAGGTCACGACCGGTCAGGTGCCCTTTCACTTGGGGTGGATGAAACACCTGATGCGGGAAATCCACTCCGAGGACGCTGATGCCGTGTTTGTCGTAGTCATGCATGCCTCAGCTCGAGACTCAGCCGAGCGATGGGTCCAAGAGTGTCGAAACGAAGGGTTGCCGATCGCCCATGTGGTCTTGGTGGGAAACCACGAGTCGTTACCCGCTAACTGCAAGAATGACAATGATAACTTGAACATTCACAATGATACTTTGATCATAGAAAACACGGCCCAGGGACAAGCCGAATTGATTGCGCTCTTCCACGTGCTGGCCCAGGAGCGGAAAACACATTTCATGCGTCCAAGTTCCTCCAGTTGGCACTATCCCTTTGCGCCCCCATCCCGCCCAGCCGGTGATCCCCGTCGTTACCCGCAGTGGTCTTATCTTTTCGACGATCGGCTCTTTGGGGATTCGCAATCCACCGCCTCAGAATCCCCACCTGACGGCGCACCTGCCGTTTCGGACCGACCGCCGGGGCCAATTCCCCATCAGTCTCCCCCGTATCAACGGTCGATTCACAGTTTCGTAAAATAAACTTTATGAAGCTTCGTCAGAAACCCGACGACTTCCAGGTTGAAGAAATAACCGAGGTATCGCCCTGTGACACGGGCGAGTTTGCCTTTTACAAGCTCCACAAGACCGGCTGGACCACCCCAGATGCGTTGGCTGTGATCCGTCGGAAATGGAGGATTCATCATCGCCGGATCAGTTACGGGGGACTCAAGGACCGTCATGCTGTCACGACCCAATACCTCACGATCTTCCGGGGACCTCCCCAGAACCTGGAATACCGCGGCTTGCAGTTGCAATACTTGGGTCAACTCACCGAACCCTACACCTCAACAGACATTCTGGCCAATCGATTCCGGGTGGTGATGCGGGATATGCATCCGTCGGAAGCAGAGATGGCCATCCAAGTCGCAGAAACCGAGGTGGTAACCGTCGGCTACCCTAACTATTTCGATGACCAGCGGTTCGGTTCGGTAGGAGAGACTCACACCTTCATCGCCAAACATATGCTCCAAGCGGATTGGGAAGGTACTCTCTGGCAAGCTCTGGTGGCACCTTATGAATATGATCGAGCCAGGGATAAACGGATCAAGCATCTTCTGAGATCCCACTGGGGCGATTGGAACACCTTACGTGATTTACTGCCCAAGAGTCACGCCCGAAGTCTGATCTGTTACCTGGCCGATCATCCTGATGATTACAAAGGTGCAGTAGCTCGGTTGCGTCCAGAATTGAAAGGATTATATGTCGCTGCTTACCAAAGCTGGCTGTGGAACCAGGTCCTATCCGCCTGGTTGCAACAGGAGTTAGACGGGAATGAACTCGTAGCCCTGCGGTCGAAACACGGCCTGCTCCCAGCGCCCCGCAGGGTTCCCGAACGCTGGCTGATCGAGTGGCATTGCGGGCGCCTGCCTTTGCCCTCTTCCCGATTGAAATGCCAGGGACAGGAATGGTGGTACCCCCTGCTCCAGCAGGTCCTACAGCGGGAAGGTTTGACGTTGGAACGCTTGAAAATACCGGGTCTTGATCGTCCCTTCTTTGCCAAGGGGGAACGAAGTCTATCGGTACGGCCTCAGCAGTTACACTGGAACATTTCCGACGACGAATTGCAAGCGGGCCGGGCCAAACTCACCCTCCAGTTCGAATTACCCCGCGGTTGCTATGCCACTCTCCTGGTCAAACGTCTTATGGCTGGCGTGTCAGTTCCAGGAAAACCTTGCAGATAATCGGAGCCACTTCGGGCCCTACGCTATTGATCTCCCCGTACTGCGCTTTTTTGAGGCCGTAGCAGTAGGGCGGCTTTTCATCCCATTGTCTCTTCGGGATGATATAGCCCAACTCATCATTGCCCAACCCGATGAGCATGCGATGTTTTCCCCTGTTCATATTCGGGTAAATGGCGGGTTCGATCGGGGCGTCGGGAAAGTCCGCACCGGGGTCCGCTGGGTCCTGAACCTTGCCCAGAACCAGTTCTGGATAAATCTCCCCCGGAATGACCGCAATCTCCAAATCCCCAAGCTGGAGATATCCGACTTCGGTTTTGACCGCCACAGGTTGGGAAACATCTTGAGTTTCGACAAACTTGTCCGAAGTGGGATTGTTATTCCAAACATAGAGCGGTCTTTTCAAGGTTCCCACTTGCCAACCGAGTCGATACAGTTTGTTGTCCACGGGAACCAGGATTTGCTTCCTTCGGATGGTGAAAGGGGTCATTCGCAAGGGCTCGCTGTTTTCGAGAGCCTTGTGGGCTAATTCCGCGACCAGGCGACCATACCGTTCAGCTTTGGCGAATGTGCCATCAGCCAACACTTGACCCTTCTCGTCCTTGACGACCAATCCTAACGGTGTCATCAACCCACCGACGGTACCGGTAAAGTAAATCACCGGACAGCCATATTTCGCGCTCAGAGTTTTGATAACATAGTACGGGAAATCCGCCGTGATCTCGGTGTTTTTGGAGTCTAGCACTTCCGGATGATTATTCCACTGCACCATGAGAGCCATAGGGCGATCGGTAGTGGGGTCCGCAAAGCGCAAAGCAACCAACTCATCGTGCAGCACAATCGGTTGACGGCTGTCGTGAAGCAATTCGGGGGCGCGAGCGCTTCCGATACGAACACGCGTGGGTTGCAGCGCAGCTTCCGCCGCTCGGATGGCTTCCACGCAACCTTCTTCCAACTTTTTCATATACGCGGGATCCACACCACTTTGGATCGGATTAGGACCCCACAAACCCAGGGTATCGGGGCCTTCATGATTATGGGTGGCAGAGACCAATATATATGTAAAATGTGGGAAATGAGACCTTATTTTTTCGACCGTCGGAAGAAAAATACCAATGACATCCACGCTGACTAATGCGATTTTTTCTTGACCCGACTTCAATACCACGGCACGAGCCATAATCGGATCATGTACCTTGGTGGCTTGACGGTTGTGACCGAAGCCCGCCAGATAAACAGGCTTTTTGCCCAATTCAGGGGTGATATCCTTGTGGGCGTAGCCCAGGGAAACCTCCTGACCCATTCCCATCGAAGTCGCACACATCAGGAGAAAGAATGTCAGGATTACTATGCGGATCATAACTACACCTCATAAATCAACATGTTTGAGATAGTACTGGATTAGTTACACTGAAGACTCGATCTTACTAGCACACTCCTTCAGGTAACGGATGCTTTCCCTGGCAATGGTATCTGGATCGGGGAAGTAGTCAAACACTTCCACCGAGATCCATCCGGAATAGCGAATATCCGCAAGGGCTTGTAATATCGGGCCAAAGTCTGTGGAGCCAAAGCCGGGGCCACGCTTGTTGGGATCATTGGCATGGAAATGACCGAGCCAAGGGGCATGGTTGCGGATAATTTCCGGGATGGGGTGCCCTTCAGAGGACATCGCTTTGACATCCAGATGCAGGCGGAGGTACGGGTGACCCAAACGTTGAGCCAAACGAACGGCCTCTGCCGCCGTGTTGAGAAAATTGGTCTCGGCGGGGGATAACGGTTCCAGACATAAATAAACGTGACGCTGCTCCAGAGCCTTGAGGCAGTAACTCAAAGTATCCAGGGCATAATCTTCGGCTTGCCTTCGTGTCACCTCCGCCGGATAACTTCGTTGAAGGGGGGAACCTAGGACGAGAATATTTCCGCCCAAGTCCGCGGCAGCATGAGCCAGTTCAGCCAGGTAATCTCCGGTACGCTTTCGTACTGAGGGATCGGGACTGGTAAGGTGGAGTCCCTCGGTTCTGGCCAGTAACCAGTGCAATCCTAGGATTTGAATTCCAGCAGATTGCGCCTGCTGCCGTAACTCCGCGCGCAGGGCTGGTGTAACGTCGGTGATGCGAGGAGCCAGCGTGAAGGGGGCAACTTCCAAGCCGGTGTAACCCAGTTCGGCAATTCGGGCGCAAATCCGGGCGTGCTCCCAACCTTCAAATGTCTCGTTACAGATCGCGTATCGGAACATGGGTATGCCTCGAGGGTTTCCCCCTATGGTACGGTCAATTCGCGTGGTCGTGGGGGAGTTTCTGTCACGTCAATCAGCGTGAACGTCAACGATTTCTGGTCTTTGCAGGCCGCGTAAAAGGCAGCCGGAGTCGTCACGGCCTGGCGGTTGACGTGGGTGATCAACCAGCGATCCAGCGGTTCTCCCAGGCTTTTGAGTTTCTTCTCCATCGGCGACCCCGCTACCACCTCACGAATGCAAACCCCAGGGAGAATAGGGGCGGCCAGAGCCAAAGGTTGGGACCGCAAGCGTAAGCTTAGGACACTGGAGTAATCGACGCGCAGTCCAAATACAGGCGTCGGACGTACCGAAGCTATGTATGGTTGAGGATTATAAAATTTTGTCAAAGTCGCCATTACGGTACGTGGTGGCCCCAACCGAGGGAGCACCGTCAATTCCACTTTCGACCCTGCTAGTGCGCCACCAATGTGGACGAGCAGATCATCGTAAGATGTGATCGGATAACCGTTGATACGGATGATCAAGTCACCCGGGCGAAGACCGGCCTGATCGGCTGGTCCCCCTGGATTGACCGAAGCGATCTCCACTCCCCTTTCACGCCGTCCCCGGTTATCAGCCAAGGTGACCCCGAGAAAGCCGTATTCTACCTCTTCACCGCGCCGGAGAACCTGGACGATGCGGAGAAAATTCTCGTCGGCCGGCAGGGCATAACCCGGCCCAATCGGGCGGTCATAGACCACAGCCCCCGCTGTCACCAGACCCAATAATTCTCCATCGAGGTTGACCAGGGCTGCCCCACTGATGTCCGCAAAAGGACGCACATCATGCTCGAGTAATACCCCGGATCTGTAATAACTGGCTTGTTTCTCCATGGGAACATCCGCATCTCCGCGGAGCAGACCTAAGCGGTGCCGAACATTCGTCAGACTACCAAAAGACGCACTGGGCTTGTCGAGCCGAAATTCGCCTCGCCCAGCATGCGCCAGCAAGACCACCAAACGTCCTGGAGCGACCGTTGCCTGACGTTGCGGCAAGTCGTAAAGCAAGACGTCCGCAAAGCGGACAGGAACCAACCCATCAGGTGGCTGTATCAATTTGAGAACAGCCAGGTCAGAACGAGCGTCTGCGGCATGTATGTCGGCATAAGAGCCGCCTTGGGAGGTGTGAACATAGATCTTCCGGGCTCCTTCGATGACATGATACAGCGTTAGGATCAAACCCGATGCATCTAATACCACGCCATTACCACGACTATGCTCCGCAACCGCCTGAGGATCACTCAGGTCCAAATATTTTGCCAGGCGGACACGTGAGGGGGATGAATCACCTTTGATAAACTCATGCGGATCAAAAGCTCCCAATCTCCCCGGCGGCGTTTCCGGGGGTTGCAGTGGATAGAACTCGCTCCGGGATACCACAATGAGGACAATCGATGGCCCGACACTTTTGGCCACGGTTTGGAGTTGCTTCTGAAAGGCCTCCAGCACTGTGCGGTGGTCCGGTTCATGGGCCCTTAGAAGCACCTCAGGTGACCCACACACCCCAAGGGCGAGATTGACCCCAGCAACAACGGGCAACCATTTTTTCATACACCGTGCTTCCTAATGGTACGCCAAACTGCTCGCTGTGCAAGAACGTTCCCGTCATCCCCTACTGGGATATGTGGATCGACGCCATTCGTGGACTGCCTGTACGTAAGCCACGAAGTTATGCACAGGTGTATCCTTGTCTACTCCATGGTTCAGATTGACGATGTGCCGTTGTCCCCCACTGGCGTCCAGGCAGCGCCACACTGCTTGACGCACGGTTTCGGGAGTGCCATCGCGGAGAATCTGCGCATCGATATTTCCTTGAAAAACCATTCCTGGATACTGCTCTAATGCAGCATCCAGGGCGTGACGCGTCCCGAGACTCACAACACTCGCACCGCTGGTACACATCAGATCCAAATAAGGACATTCTTTGACGAATAGAATGCCTGGCGCCTGCCGTGTGGCGGAGAAAGTCTCTCGATGATAAGCGTGGGCCCAGTTGGCGTATTCCTCAGCAGTCAGCATACCTGCCCAGGAATCAAACAATTGATAGACATCAGCACCTGCTTCAATGAGGGAATTCAAAAAGTGAATCGTCGCTTGTTGCAAGCGCTTGAGTAATTCTCTCCACACCAACGGTTGTTCGGCGATGAAGCGTCGCGTTTGCGAGATGTCCTTGCCAGTTGCGATGCAGTAAGTTGCCACGGTGAAGGGAGCGCCCGCGAAAGCAATAACCGGACACCGACCGGCCAGTTCTCTCTTGACCCGACGTAACAATTCCAGAACGTGGCCATAACGTAAGGGGGGTGGCTCAGGATCCAGGCGTTCGACATCGGCCATGCTACGCACCGGTTTGGCCGGCACCGGTCCTGTCCCGCTGTTCAAGGTAAATGGTAAACCCATGGCCACAGGAAGCGTCGTGATGTCATAAAAGAGAATGATGGCATCCACGCCAAAGCGGCGGGGACAAAGCGTTGCTTGTACGGCACTATCTACATCTTCCGTAAAGTCGAAAAATGGTCGACCCGCGCGGAGCCGTCGAAACTCAGGATCCCATCGTCCCGCCTGACGCATAGCCCAGACCGGCGGTCGTTCCACCTGTTCACCACGAATCACTCGTAATAACAGATGATCCGACGCGTTACCAGTGTGTTCCATCATGGCTCACCGTCCCACCCCCAAGCGTGCTCCTCGCTTTTCGCGATGGCTCTGTACCCCGACGATGCGTGGCCACCCCACTAGGGCATTGTCAATAAACGCTCATGTCGTCGGCTTGGGTTTACGCCCTACGTATAGTGTCGCGATTCCTCCAGTAAACGGGGTGAATGATACGTCTCTCAGACCATGAGATTGTAGAATGTCGGCCAGTTTCTCATAGTCGGGGAACTGAAGCACGCTTTCGGGCAGATAACGGTAGGCGGAGAAACGATTCCTGCATAGCAACTGTCCGATCAGCGGAAGGCCGTAGCGAAAGTACCATTGGTAGAGGAATCCTAGCAGTCTGTGACGGGGACGTGAAAACTCCAGGATAGCAACCCGGCCACCCGGACGAGTGACACGAACCATTTCCGACAAACCCCGGTGCATATCTGTGATATTGCGCAAGCCAAAGGCCACACACACCAACGCGAAGGTATTGTCCGGAAAGGGCAGGCGCTGGGCATCCGCTTCCAGAAGGCTCAGAAAAGCGGGGAATCGCTTCTGCCGGGCCTTGGTACGTGCCTGTATGAGCAATTCATGGCAAAAATCTACACCGACGATTTGCATCTGAGGTGGGGATACCTGGGCATACGCTAATGCCAGATCACCACTACCGGTGCACACATCCAGAATGGGTCCATCTGCAACGGAAGGGGGCGGCACCAATGTCGCCATCCTACGCCGCCAGGTGCGATCTATATTCAGACTCAGGAGATGATTGAGAAAGTCATACCAGGGTGCGATCTCCCGGAACATGCCGCGGATCCGCTCTTCCCGCTTGTCGGTAATCATTGATGTTTTACCCACGATTTCCTCCACCAAGGCCCTGCAGTGATGTTAGGTAAGAACTAACAATCTTCTCTACCCACCGTTGTACATTTCTTGGCGCTGACACTGGCACAATAACAGACCGTTTCGGTAGCACGCGTGCTAGGTGCCTATGATACCAGAGTGTCGCATATCGATTATAGACAACGGAAAATTTCCTAAAAACACTGACGGCACCTTGGTCCCATGGAATGCAAGGAGAGAAGGACAAAACAGCTAACGGGATGAGGTTGTTACGTCCATGATCTCCACTTTCGATAAATCCTCGGGTTAGCTTCTCGTGAATCAAGAAGAAAGGAAGGGGGTATTTGTTCGGGAAATATGGATCGGAGTATATGGTATTGGGCGAAGTATGGGATGCTTGAAAAGAGCAGGCCGCGGATCGAGAAGCCTGGTCCTGGGTCACTTGATCGAAAAGCAGGTGTTACGGTTTTCTAGTACACCCGGCAGGAGTCGAACCTGCAACCTTCGGTTCCGTAGACCGATGCTCTATCCAGTTGAGCTACGGGTGCATTTCCACCTGATAGAACCTCACTTCCATAGATAATGCTACGGTTTCCACGTCGATCCGTCAACTCTTCCCAAAAGCTCAAGAGTTCCCCGACCGTTTGTATCGATGAGGGAGCGGCAGTAGGCGGAACGCCATTCAGTCCCAAAAGCTCGAGGGTTCCCCAACCGCTTGTCGCAGCGGCTTTTCCCGACAAAACGGGAAGCGAAGAACGATCACAAACCGGGCTTGCTCTCTTCTATCCGGTCGATAGGAAGGACACACTGTCAGATCCCGGGGTCGAATACCATACCCCTCCGGGAAATTTTTTCCTCTTTGAAGAATTTTTTCCTTGACTTCACCCGGAATATAGTTCATAATTACATATGATCAGATGTATAGTAAACGTCACAGAGTCAAAGCCATGAAATCCCAGCTACATTTGCCCACTCCTCTCAGCACCGACTCGACCGACATCGTCGCTTCACCACTTTTGAAGGCGGCGACGCTGCGCATTTTCCTCAGCCGTACCCTGCCCGACCGCCCCCAACATCCCTTTGGGCTACCACGCCCGGACGGTGGATGGTCAGGGAGTGCCGTTGGGAACTCTGGTGGCCAGTGCTCAGAAGGTAGAGGTGCATCTGGCGGAAGCTACGGTGGAGACGGTTTGAGTTTCTCGGTGACGTGGGCGTCCGCGGAAGCGGGTGCGGGAGTGGGTGGCAGACCGGGCATACGATAGCGATGGGGTGCGGGGTTGGCTTCGTTTGGCGAAGGATTCGGCCATGT